>FWWL01009769.1_pt1 | contig 11417 bp, 9 predicted proteins | sample 2228331 | NCBI WGS metagenome assembly FWWL01 (sample SAMEA103939775, study PRJEB20133) | metagenome
CAAACCGGGGGATCTCGAAACGAAGTCAGCCCGGGCGGGGGCGCTACCAGCGGGGGAGAATGCGACGCCAGGAGGGGTCGACGTGTTTCCTCATCTCGGCGGCGTCGTCGCGGCGGCGGTAAGGGATCTTTTGATACCGCTCTTCAAGGCGGGCGACCTGGTCCCAGTCGAGTTCTGCGCCGAGGCCGGGCCGGTCCGGCACGGGCACTGTCCCGTTTTCGAACCGGATGCGGCCCGTGGCGAGGATTTCGTCAGAGGCGTGCTGCCAGGGGTAGTGAGTATCGCAGGCGAACGTCATCGCGGGGGTGGCGCAGCAGGCGTGGGTCATGATGAGCAGGCTCAGGCCGAGGTGGTTGTTCGAATGCATGGAGAGGCCGAGGCCGAGCCAGTGGCAGAGGTCGCCAAGGCGCTGAACGGCACGGATGCCGCCCCAGTAGTGGGGATCGGACAAGACGATTTGAACGGCACCGGCGCGCCAGGCGGGAACGACATCTTCAAAGCCGGTGACCGCAACATTGGAGGCCAGAGGCGTTTCGACGCCTTCGGCGAGCAGGCGCCGGCGGACCTCGGCCATGGCGTCGAGCCCGGCGACGGGATCTTCCAGATAACCGCCTCCGCTGAGTTCTTCTCGCAGGGCAATGCCGACGCGGACGGCAGTGTCCACGCTCCAGGCGCAGTTGGGATCGATGCGGAGCGGGTATGAGGGGCCGAATTCGGCGCGGAGCTGGCGGATGGTTTCGATCTCGATGCCGGGCTCGAGCACGCCGCCTTTCAGCTTGATTTCGCGGAAGCCATAGCGGTGGATCATCTGGCGGCACTGGCGGACGATCGATTCCGGCGAGAGGCATTCGCCGTATTCATCCTCGCGGGCGTCGCCGCCCTCGCCGCCCCCGCCGGCGTGTTTGTAGAAGAGGTAGGCGGAGAAGGGAGCGGCGTCGCGGGCGCGTCCGCCGAGCAGGTCGCAGACCGGCTTGCCGACCGCTTTTCCGATGATGTCGAGGCAGGCGGCTTCGACGGCAGCGAAGGCGCGGCGTTCGGCGTCGGCAGGATTCTCGCCGGGGACGAGCCAGGTTTGGGAACGATCGCCCGGAGAGGCGGAGCCCGCCCAGCGGGTCCAGAGGGCGTGGAGGGCGAAGGGATCCATGCCGAGGACGTGCTCGCGGACGGCTTGCAATGCGGCGAGGGAGCCCTCGCCGCCGTGGGCTTCGGCGACGCCTGTGATGCCGTCGGTGGTTTCCAGCCGGATGACGGTGCGGAGGGCGTAAGGGGCATGGAGGCCATAGGAGCTGCGGAGGGGCGGATCGGCGACGGCGAGCGGGTGGATGGAGAAACCCTTGATGACCACGGATGCACGATATCACGGCAGGAGAGACCGCGCCTGCAGCGAGGGCGGGCAAGGCAGATGGCCGTTTCCGGCTGCTGCGGAAGCGTTGCAGATCTTCAGGACCTGGCGGACCGTGAGAGCGGCGGCTGAGGCTCGGGAGGGACCGCGCCCGCGTCCGGGCAGCAGCGGCGGAGCTCAGGGCACTTCCACTTCTTGCATTGTGATCAGGCCTTCGGTGACGATTTCCTGCAGCCGGGGCAGGACGGGCCGAAGAACCGCCTCGTCATCGACGGCCACGATCATCACGGGGCGGTCATCGGAGACTCCGAACAAGCCTTTGCGGTGCACCAGCCCATGCTTGCCGTAACCCATCCAGCCCAACACGACGGTAGCGCCGGAGACCCGCGCATGCTGCAACCTCCGCAGCACCTCTTCGCAAAGCGGAACCTCTCCGATCCGGTCCGCCTCATTCAGGAAGACAGTCAACTGGAGTCTTTTCACGGGGCGATCTCCTCGCGAGGGGGCGTTTTCTTCGAACTGAGAGCGTACAGGGCGGGCAATCCGAGCAGGGTAAGCAGCAGGGTGGACAACAGCCCGCCGACCAGCACGGTGGCGAGCGGACGCTGGATGTCTGATCCGATCCCGGAGGCGCGCGCCGCCGACACCATGCCGAGCAATGCGACGACGATCATCAGCAAGACGCCGCGGAACCGCGTGGCTGCGCCCTTCACGATGGCCTCACGGAGCGGCATGTCGGGCTCGGCGCGGCGGACCCTGTTGATCTCGGCGATGACGAGCACGCCGCTCATCACGGCCACGCCGAACAGGCTGATGAAGCCGACCGCGGCTGACACGCTGAAATTGATGCCGCGGAGGAGAAGAAAGAGGATGCCTCCCACGAGAGAAAAAGGAACATTCAACAGCACGAGCCCGGCCCAGCGGGTGGAGCCAAACATCAGAAACAGGAGCGCGAAGATGATGGCGATGGTGACGGGCAGAATGAACGCCAGACGGCGCCGGGCGCGGTCGAGATTCTCGAACTGTCCGCCCCATGTCACCCGGTAGCCCGGGGGCAGTTGCATGGCCTGACGGAATCTCCGCTGCGCGTCGGCGACGAAACTGCCCTGATCGCGCCCGCGGATGTTGGTGCGGACCGTGATCTGACGCTGGTTGTCGCGGCGGGCGATGATCGTCGCCCCATCGGCGATTTCAATGGAAGCGAGCTGGGACAAGGGAACGCGGCCGCCGTCGCGGGTTGGCACGAGAATGCTGCCGATTGCGTTGATGCTTCCACGCGCCTCGGGCACATAGCGCACGGTGATGTCAAACCGGCGCTCGCCCTCGAAGACAGTGCCGACGGCGCGGCCACCGACAGCCATCTCGATGACGTCCTGCACATCGCGGACATTGATGCCGAACCGGGCGACTGCCTGCCGGGAGATCGAGATGCGAAGCTGCGGCTGTTCGGGTTCCTGCTCGATGGCCGTGTCCGCCGCCCCGGGCACCTGGCGCAAGAGATCCAGCGTTTTTTCGGCATAACGCCGCAAGGTGGCGAGATCGGGGCCGCTGAGGATCACGGCCAGGTCGGCGGCCGATCCCGTGACGGCTTCGGTGACGTTGTCAATGATGGGCTGCGTGAAGCTGAAGGCAGCTCCGGGTATCCGCTCCTCCAGTTCGCGCCTGAGGGTTTCCACCAGCCTCGCCTTGTTCATTGCCTTTGGCCATGTGTCGTAGGGCTTCAAGGCGACCAGGAATTCGTTGCGGTTGGGGCCGTAGGGGTCGGTGCCGGCGTCATTGCGGCCGGTTTGAGAGCTTACCAGGGAAACCTCGGGATGGCTGGCGAGGATGTTCCGGATGGCTCCCGCCACCTCGGCGGACTTTTCAAGGGAGATGCCGGCCGGCAGATTGGCGCGGACCCAGATCAGACCTTCATCGAGCGGCGGCAGGAACTCGACACCGAGCCGCGTGGCGGCGAAGCCTGCCAGCGTGATGACGGCCAGCGCCGCGGCAAGCACGGCTTTCGGGCGTTCCAGCGACCGGGCGACAATTCGCCGGTAGCCGTCTTCGAGCCAGTGGAACAGCGGATTTTTCCATCCCGTGCGTCCGTCGCGCAACAGGTAGGTAGACAACGCAGGCACGAGAGTGAGAGCCACCAGAAGAGAGCCGAGCAGCGCGTAACACACGGTGAATGCCATCGGCGTGAAGAGCTTGCGTTCGACACGCTGGAGCGTGAACAGGGGGAAGTAGGCCGAGATGATGATCATCAGGGAGAAAAAGATCGGCCGCTCGACTTCGAGGGCAGCGTCACGCACGGCTCCGATGAGCCAACCTTCCCGCAGTTGGGCGCCAGCCTTGCGGCGCTGCTCGACCGTGTGCAGGATGTGCTCGACCATGACGAGGGAGCCGTCGACGATGATGCCGAAGTCGAGCGCGCCGAGGCTGAGAAGGTTGGCGGGGATGCCGGAGAAGTGCATGCACACAAAGGCGAAGAGCAGCGAGAGCGGGATGGTCACGGCCGTCAGCACGGCGGCGCGCAGGCTGCCCAGGAAGAACACGAGAACCAGAAGGACGACCAGGAGGCCCTCTGCCAGCGTACGGGACACGGTATGCAGCGTGTGGTTGACGAGTTCAGTCCGGTCGTAGATCGGCTCGATCGTGACATCTTTGGGGAGGAGGTTCTGGCGCAGGTCCTCCACTGCCTCCTTGATGGACTTGAGCACTTCGGAAGGGTTCTCGCCGCGGCGCATCAGGACGATCCCCTCCACGCCATCGACATCGTGGCCGACGGCGAAAATCCCGGTGCGCGGGGCTGGGGCGATCTCCACCTGGGCGATGTCTTTCACGAAGACGGGAACACCGCCGGATTCGGCCACGACGATGTTTCCGATGTCGCCAACGCCGCGGATGAGACCGATGCCGCGAATCACCATCGTCTGCTGGCGGTTGTCGAGCAGCGCCCCGCCGGCGTTGCTGTTGTTGGCCCGGATGGCCTCGGCGACGCGGGCCACCGAGAGGCCGTATTTGACGAGCGCGGCCGGGTCGATCTGTACCTGGTACTGTTTGATGAGGCCGCCAAAAGGGGTGACGTCCGCCACGCCGGGGACCTGAAGGAAGCGGGGTTCCACGACCCAATCCTGCAGCTCGCGCAGTTGCATGGGGCTGTAGCCGGGCGCGGCGAGACGGTAGCGGTAGAGTTCGCCGATCGGGGTCGACATCGGCCCGAGCTGCGGCGAGACGCCCTCGGGAAGATCGGCGTCGCGGAGCTTTTCGAGAACCACCTGGCGGGCGAAGTGGTCGTTGACGGCGTGATCGAATGTGAGCTCCACGACCGACAGGCCGAAAATGGTGCGCGAGCGGCGGGAGATCACATTGGGCACGCTGTTGAGGGCCCGTTCGATGGGGATGGTGACCTGCTGCTCGATCTCCTCGGCAGCATGCCCCGGAAAGAGGCTGATGACGACGACCTGGGTGTCGGAGATGTCGGGATAGGCTTCGAGCTTGAGCTGGAGGGCGGCCCAGATGCCGGCGCCGACGAGCACGAGCGACAGAAGGACTGTCACGAGCCGTTGGTGAAGAGCGAAGCGGAGGAGTCTGGCGATCATGGCCTGCTCGTTCCCGCCAGCAGAAGCATCACACCGTCCACCACCACACGGTCCCCCGCGCGAAGCCCGGACAGGACGGGGATCCGGTCGGCCGCCTGCACGCCGATGTCGAGGCAGGCTCTTTCAAACACGCCGGGAGCAGCCTCGCGCCAGACGCAGCGCTTGCCTGCGAAGGCGAAGACAGCCGCGGCGGGCACTACCGGCCTGAGTTCGGTCTCTTCGGCCAGCTGGACGGTACCGAACATTTCCGGCTTGAGCCGCCCGTCCGGATTGGGGATCTCCGAGCGGACCTTCACGGTGCGGGTCTGCGGATCGACGGTGTCGCCGATCAGGGTGACCCTTCCGCGGAAGGTCTCACCGGGCCAGGCGGCGAGCTCGAACGTGATGGGAGAGTTCAGGCGGATGTGGCGGATGTCGGTTTCCGGGACGTCGGAGGTGATCCAGACGGAACTGAGGTCGGCGATGGTGATGAGCGCATCGCTGAGATCGTTGCGGTACTCGCCATTGACGACGGAGAGCTCGAGCAGCTTGCCGGAGATGGGGGCGCGGATGGTGATCTGCTGCCCGAACGCGCCCGGATCGGCGCCGAGCAATTCGAGCCGGCGGCGTGCCTGTTCCTCCGCGGCGCGCGCCTGTTGAACGGCCGCCTCCGCCTGCACGAGGATGGCTTCCGTGTTGGCGACCTCTTTCAGCGGAACCGCGCCGTGCGCGTAGAGGTCCCGGGTGCGGTCCAGGTCGAGCTTCGCTTTCGCCAGGGCGGAGCGGGCCTGGGTGACGGCGGCCTGCGCCTGCTGGAAGGCCGATACGGCCGCATCGATTTCCGCGCTCTCCACAGTGAGCAAGGGCTGGCCGCGCTGGACGAAGTCGCCCGTGCGCACAAGCACGCTGACCACGCGGCCGGTCACCGGGAGGAAGACGCGGCTGATGCGGTTGGAATTGGCTTCCACTTTTCCGGGCGCCGTGACTCTGCCCACGGGGACCGGGGCCGTTTCGACCGCCTGGACGCGAATCTGCTCGAGTTTGGGAGAGCCGGGAGGAATTTCCACGCGGCCCGGAGCAGAGGCTGGCGCAGCGCCGGCTTGCAGGCCGGGAGCGCGTGAGTCCGGCTTGCCTCCGCAAGCCGCGAGGCCGAGGGCGAAGGCGGCCGCGGCCCAGAAGACCGGCGGCGATGTTGTTGCGCACCAGAAGGGGTTCCTCATCGCTCACGTCCTGCAATCGAAGCCGCTGTCACGGTTTCCAGTTCGTAGAGGCTGCGGGCGTAATTGGCCCGCGCATTGATGTAAGTCTGCATGGCTTCGTTGAATGCCCGTTGCGCATCGAGGAATTCCACCAGGCTCGCTTCGCCGCGCTCGTAGGAGTAGCGCGTGGTGTCGAGCACGCGCCGCGCCTGGCTGAGCATTTCCGCTTCGACCTGCCTGACCAGGCCGCCGTAGGAGAGGCACTTCCGGTAAGCGATCTCCACCTCGGTGCGCACAGCCAGCTCAGCGGCCGCAACCCGGGCCTGAGTCTGGGCCAGTTCCCGCTGGGCGCGGGCAATCTCACCCTGATTGCGGTTGAAGACAGGCAGCGGAATCGAGAAGGAAAAGCCCATTGTGTTGCCGCTGATGCCAAAGGCCCATTGGCGGGTGAGTTCGACGCCCAGCGTATAATCCACTCTGGCGTTGGCCATCTGCAGGCGCAGGTCGGCGCGCGAACGGGCGACGGATTGTTTCTGTGCGAGCAGATCCGGCCTGGTTTCGAGCGCCGCGGCCAGTGCAGCCTCCTTGGCGAACGGAAGCGGGCCGGACCGCAAAGGCTCGTCGACTTCCAGATCCTCAGCGGGCTCTTCCGGCTTTCGGCCCAGGGCGAGGCGCAAGCGCGCCATGGCCTGTTCGAGCTTGAGCGCGCTCTCCTGGACATTGGCAGAGAACTGGAGCGCCGCCACGCGGGACCGGTCGAGTTCCACTTCGGCCAGATCGCCGGCCTTGAGCCTGGCCTCGTTGATTGCGACCAGTTTTTGGAGGCTGTTCAGGGTCTGTTGATCCAGCCGCAGGTTTTCCCGGGCGAGCTGGACGTCGACGTAGGCCGCCTGGACCTCGGCCACGAGCTGGCGCAGCCGCTCGCGGAAGGCGAGCTCGGCCAGAGAATACTCGGCGCGGGCCAGTTCCATGCGGCGCTCGCGCTTGCCGCCGCGCTCCAACGGGAAATCGATGTGCGAGGTGAAGGCGTTGGGCCCCAGGGGGCTGTCACCCGAGTAGGGAACGCCGAAGACGTTCAGTGTTTGCGCGGAGGCAGTGACAACCGGGTTCGGACGGAGGCGGGCCGAGATTTCCCGAGCCTGGGCGACGGCGAGGTTCGTCTTTTCCGCGATCAGCTCGAGGTTGCGGGCGATGGCCTCCTGAATGGCGTCCTCGAGGGAGAGCTTTCGGACGGGCTGGGCGGAACACAAGAGCGCGCAGGTCAGCGTTGCCCGTGCCAATCGCAGTCTCACTGCAAACCAGCATGAGGGCGCGCGGCCAGAAGCGCCATCACCTGCGCAAGGGATCGAGCAAGACTTCTGTCAGGCCCACCGCCACCCTTCGGGAGGCGAGGCAGGCCTCCCCTTGCAGGCACTCCCGTCCGGAGGCGCCGTTTTCTCCCCTCCCGAGGGGCGTCTCCGTGCGGGTCTTCCGGTGAGATCTTGGAAGCAGGCAGGAGGGCTGCAATGAAGGAGAGCTCAGCGGCTCAGGCAGAGGCCATCCGTCCGAGGCAGACGCAGGATCCGTTGGGCACGCGCCGGCTGTTCTGGATTGCAGGCGGCGGCTTTGCGCTGCTGGTTTGCCTGGTGGCGGTGGCGGCTGCGCTCGGGCTGCTGGCATCGGACCGCATCCAGGACACGGCGCAGGAACTGGTGCGGATGCACCTGATCGGAAAAGGCGGGCGGCAAGTGGAGGCGATGATCTTCCAGAAGACGCAGGTGCTGCTGATGCGGATGGTGTGGGTCCTCGGGTTCTGTTTTTTCCTCGCCGTGCTGGTATCCGCCGCCATGCTGTCCGCGCTGCAACGGGCCTTCCGGCAGCTGGCCCGGCAGGAGGACGAGCTGGCGAAGGTGTCCTGGCACCTTCTCGATATTCAGGAAAAAATGGCGCGGCAGTTTTCCCATGAAATTCATGACGAGCTGGGGCAGAGCTTGCTGGGCTTGCGGCGAATCCTCAGCCGGATTCCCGAACAGCCGGGCGAAGACGGCAGTCCGTGCATCCGGGAAATGGCGACCGGACTGGTGGATGAAGTGGTGGAAAGCGCCCGCCGTCTGTCGCAGATGCTGAGGCCGGTGATCCTGGACGACCTCGGTCTGGACGCCGGACTGCGGTGGCTGTGCGAGAGCTTTTCCGGCCGCACGGGCATCGCCGCGCATTACCAATCGAATTTCGAGGGGCGGCTGGACGAACAGGAGGAGACGCACCTGTTCCGGATCGCGCAAGAGGCTCTGACGAACGTGGCGCGCCACTCGGGGGCGACCGCGGCGTGGGTGACGCTGCAAGTGCGGGCCGGAGACCTGATGCTGGAGATCGCCGACAACGGCCGCGGGCTGCAACTGCCTCCGGAGCAGCCCCGAGCGTCGCTGGGCATGATAGGGATGAGAGCCCGCGCGCGCCAAATCGGCGGCGAACTGGCCGTCGAGGGCCGCCGCGGCGGCGGCCTGGCCGTGCGCGTGGTGGCGCCGCTGCAGGTGAAGGCCGATGGAAAGGAACTCGAAAATCCGCGTCCTGCTCGTTGATGACCACGCCATCCTGCGCAAGGGCGTGAGCATGCTGGTGAACGCGCAGAACGACATGGAGGTGGCGGCCGAGGCCGCATCCGGCGAGGAGGCGTTGCGCGAGGCGCAGAGAGTGCAGCCGGATGTCGTCGTCATGGACGTCTCGATGCCGGAGGTGAATGTCATCGAGGCCACGCGACGGATGATGGAAGTTCTGCCGCGGGTTCGAGTGATCGGCCTGAGCATGTACAGGGACGCTGTCTATGTCCGCGAGCTGCTCCGGGCCGGCGCCTCCGGGTATCTGGTGAAAGACTGCGATGATGCGGAACTGCTGCTGGCGATCCGGGCGGTGGCCCGCGGCGAGGCCTATCTGAGCCCGGCTGTCACCGCGGCTGTGCTCACCGATTACCGCAGGAACGTGACGAACCCTATCGACCTGCTGACCAGCCGGGAACGCGAGGTCCTGGTGATGATCGCCGAGGGCAAGACCAACAAGGAAATCGCGTCAGCCCTGAACCTGAGCGTTTACACGGTGGAATCCTACCGCGGCAGCCTGATGGAGAAGCTGAACCTGCACAATACCGGGGACATCGTGAGGTTCGCGCTGCGGAACGGGCTGATCGCGTGAACGCCGGCGGGGGAGGCGAGACGGCAGCGTGCCCGCCGGGCAGATCCAGATCCGCCTGCTTGACAGCGAGGCGCGAGAGGTCCGGCGCATCGAGACACGGCGCGCGGGCGCTGCTGGCGGAACAGGATTGCCGGAAGAGCGTGGCGGGAAGATAAGGATCCGGCTACTTGCGCATGCCGGGGTTGGGGCTCTTCAGGCGGAGCTGGCGGAGCTTGCGCGGGTTGCGCTTCGGCTTGTGAATGATAAATGTGCCGTTGCCCAGATATTCGGCCTGATAGAGCTTGTCCTGCTTCTTCTCTGCCAAGTCGACCTCCAAGATTCATAGTTTAGCAAAGGGCGCAGAAGCAGCGGGGCGTGCGCTATGGTGGAAGAACCGGCGGGGGCGGCAAGGCGCCGCCGGCGAAGGAAAGAAGGAACCGGGATGGGCACCAGGTGGAAGACGCGCGCAGCGCTGGCGGCGTTGTGCCTGCTGGTTTCCACGGCGGCAGCGCAGACGCCGGCGGCGGCGAAGATCGGCGAACTGGCCGAAGAAGTGGCGCGGATCACCGGGATGAAAGTGCGCAAGCCGGTGCGGGTGGAGGCGCTGACCCGTGAGGAATGGAAGCGTTACGTGGAGGCGGAGATCGGGCGGCAGGTGAAGCCGGAGGAGATCCGGGCGGATCAGCTGGTGCTGCAGCTGCTGGGGCTGGTGCCGCGGGATTTCGACCTGAAGCAGGCGACGATCGACCTGCTGGCCGAGCAGGCGGCGGCAGTCTATGACCACCGGCGGAAGCGGATGCTGCTGCTCGAGGGAGGGCATGCCGGCGCCGCAGATGATGCGGTGCTGGTGCACGAACTGGCGCACGCGGTGGCGGACCAGCATTACAGCATGGAGAGATTCCTGGACAAGGGGGCAAAAACGGGCGAGCAGCAGGCGGCACGGCTGGCAGTGGTGGAGGGGCAGGCGATGTGGGTGATGCTGGAGTGGCAGTTCGGCAAGTCAGGGATCGGAAGCGTGAGCACGAACCGCGAGGCGCTGGAGCGGATGCTGCCGGCGCTGGGGTCGATGGCGGCGGCGAGCTATCCGGTGTTTGCGAAGTCTCCGCTGTATCTGCAGGAGACGCTGCTGTTCCCGTACACGGCGGGGGTGCTGTTTCAGCAGGCGGTGATCGAGAAGATGGGGAAACGGGCGTTCCGGGCGGTGCTGGAGAAGCCCCCGTCGACGACGCACGAGATTCTGCATCCGGAGGCGTGGCTGGAGGGGAGGCGGCTGGAGGCGCCGCCGGCGCCGGTGCCGGAAAACGAGAGGGACTACCGGCGGCTCTCGGCGGGGATTCTGGGGGAACTGGATCTGCGGGTGTTGCTGAAGCAGTATTGCAGCGAGGAGGACGCACGAAGGCTGGGAGCGCAGTGGCGCGGGGGAAGCTACGAGCTGCTGGAGCACAGAAGGAGCGGAAGACCGGCGCTGCGGTGGTCGGCGGCGTTCAGCGAGGAGGCAGCGGCGCAGGACTTTCTGGACCGGTACAGGCGGGTGCTGGAGGGGAAATCGAGCGGGTTGCAATGGCGGGAGGCTGGGAAGGGGCGGCTGGAGGGGATCAACTCGGATGGAGCGTTCCGGGTGGAGCTGCGGGGAGCTGCGGTGGGAGCAATGGAGGGGCTGGAACCGCGGGAAGGGCCGGGACGTCCTGCGTTATAGTAAAGATTCTCTCCCATGCTGGATCGCCGAGCATTTCTGACCCTGGCGGGATCTGTGCCGTTGCTGGGACAGATCAAGCCGCCGAAGCCTGCGCCTGAGCTGACGATCATTCTGAACAGCGGCGAGCGGCTGCTGTTGAGCCGGTTCCGCGGCAAGGTGGTGGTGCTGGAGTTTCTGTTGACGACCTGCCCGCATTGCCAGAGCTGTTCGGCCATCATGCAGAAGCTCTACAGCGAGCTGGGGGACAAATTCCAGCCGCTGGGGACGGCAATCAACCCGAATTCCCTGACGGAGGCGCGGCTGCTCGTGCCCGCCTATATCAGCAACCTCGGGTTGAAATTTCCGGTGGGTTACACGCCGAGGGAAGAGGCCTACACATGGCTGGAGGCGCAGCCTGCGGCGGGTCCGGTGTATTTCCCGCAGCTGGTTTTCATCGACAAGCGCGGCATTATCCGGCACTATTTCCCCGGCGG
>FWWL01009771.1_pt1 | contig 11416 bp, 12 predicted proteins | sample 2228331 | NCBI WGS metagenome assembly FWWL01 (sample SAMEA103939775, study PRJEB20133) | metagenome
CCGCCAGTAGAGCGTCTGCAACCGGTCGGGCGAAGTGTAGGTTGCAATGAACACCCAGCCTAACCCGGCAACCACCCGCCATCCAATCGGCGTCCTCCAACCCGTAAGTTTGGTCAGAGCGGTCAGAGCAAAATAGGCTGCTGCCAACCAGCCGACCAGCAACACAGTCGGCAACCAGCGCACTGCCCCCGGACCGAAGATCTCGCTCAGTCCAACCGCAAGGAAAGCCGCAAAACGATTCCCGCCGTTTTGATACCAGTACAACACGCCATTGACCAACCCATCACGGTGAAACACAGCAGCATAGCAGTAATCATCCGCCCAAAAGCGGCTGAAAGCGCCGGCATAGGCGGTGGCAGCCAGCCCGGCTAACAGGCTAGCGCCGGTCAAACCGAGCAGCAGCCAGTTCACAAAGGGAACGGGTTGCGCTGAGGATTTCATTGGCCAGGCTCCGCTTGCCGCAAATCATACACCCGATAACCCGGCCCCTCCAGCGCCAGCGGATAGTTGCTTTCCAGTTCGGTTTGCAGCTGCGGCTGGCGAGCCAGTTCCTCAAAATCAGTCACCAAAAAATAGTCCCGCCCGCGAATCTGCTGAGAAAAATATTCGTCGAAGTCGTACCTCTGTCCGGCGGCCTCACGCAGCGCAAAATCCCCCACCCCAAACCAATGGGTGGTGTTCAGCCAGCCCCAGTAGACCAGCGGTAAACTGTAATCTGGCGCAAGGCTGACCAACTTATCCTCCGGCGAAAACCGGGCAGCCACGGATTGAATTTGCTCCACCACCGGACGAAAATCCTGTCGTTTGAGCAGGGTACGCGCCGACCAGCCCTCTGCCAGAAAAACGAAGGCGAGAATGAAGAGCGCCAGCCCACGCTGCCAGCCCTTGCCCAACCGCGAATGGGACAGCAAAGTGGTCAGTGCGTTTGCCGCGCCGAGCGCAGCCAGCGGGATGAGCGGCAGGTGATAATAATCATGCGTGCTGACATAGTACGAAAACAGAAATCCATACAGCCCATACCCAACCCCCCACCCCAGCAGCAGGCCACGCATCGTTCCACGTTTCAGGGAGAATATCCCCAACAGCAGGATGATCAGCCATGGCAGGCTCAACACAGCCGTCAACCGTGTCCACCAGCGCAGGTAAAAGACAGCCTCCAGCCACATTTGCGGGAAGAAACGCAAGCTCAACTGCCCTGACAGGCTATTCACCACCAGCGCAGTATAAAGCGCATACACCAGTGAAGGCAGAACGGTCAGGCCGCCGATCACCCACAACTGACGATTAAGAAGCAACCGTCGCAGGTCTCCACTGCTCAACAACATCCCAAGCCAGCCGCCAGCGATAAAAAAGACCGCCGTCCACTTGACCAGCAGGGCAAACCCCGCTAGCAGACCGGCCAAAACGGCCATGCCCCAACTGCGCCGATGGTACCATTCGATCCCGCCCCACAAAGCCCAAATCACAGCTGCCGTCATCAAGGGGTCAGGTTGAAAAGAACGCGAAGCAAGGATGGCATACGGCCAGCCCAGCATCAACATCAGAGCAAACAAGGCCGCATCCGGGTTCAGCCAGCGACGGGCAAGCAGCCACAAACCCAACCCGCCGGTCAGCCAAAAAAAGATCGAATAGAGCCGTCCCACCCAAACTACTTCCCCGCCGATTTGCTGATAAGTAAAGGCTGCCATCGTTTCCAGGATGGGCGGTTCGATCACACCCTGCGCCCGCCACTGCTGAATGGCAAACTCGCGCTGCCATTCAGGGACGGCCGATACATTTTGCAAATACATCCCGCGTGCGATGATCAACGAGCGCATCTGGCGGGTCGCGTGAAAATCCAGCGGCGGGTCAGTCAGGTCGTACAGACGAAAAGCCGCCCCGCCCGCCAGCAGCAACAACAGCAGCAAGCCGCTCAACCAGCGCGGATGAGTAAACAAACCTTCCTTCCCGCCAGCAGGGAGTATTCCTTCAGCAGGCATGACTCAATGCCCCCGCTGCTGAAAACGCCGGCTGCGCCGCTCAACATAAGCCTGCCGGAGGCCTTCCAACCCCAGCGGGCTGAACAGGGCAAACAGCGCCCGGCGCCAGTCGCGCAGCACGGTCGGCGGGTGGTAGCGGAAAGCCTGGGCGTATGCCCGCAAAGCCGCTCCCGCCTGTCCGGCATCCAGCAGGTAGAACGCATCCAGGCGATAGGCGCCCGCCCACATCCGCCGGCGCACCTTCGGCAAATACGGCCTAAAGCGCGGGTCGGCTTCCATCCAGGCCGCCAGCCGCAGGGCTTCGTTACCAAAGCCACTCGCTTGCGCCACATTTTTAGCAGCCGGATGAAACCGCGCCGCTGCCCAGCGCACCCCCGCCGCATACTGAATTGGAGCCAGGACTGCCATTCGCAGCCAGAGGTGATGATCCAGCAGGTAGTGGTAATTCGGGTCGAGGTATCCGGCTTGCTCTAATACGCTGCGCCGTATGAAAACGCCGGGCTGGCTGATAATCCGAAAGGACATCAGATCGCTCAATCCCCAGTTGCCAAAACACATGATATTGAAGCGCCTGCCCTGCGCATCTACCGACTCGACATCGCTGAACACCAGCCCGGCCTGCGGGTTTTGCCGGAAAGCCTCCACCGCCTGTCCCACCGCTGTTGGCAGATAGTAATCATCGGAATTGAGCCAAGCCACAATCTCCCCCCGGGCGCGGCGCAACCCCTTGTTGATGCCATCCGCTTGCCCGGCGTCTTTCTCTGAAACCCACCATGCCAGCCGATCGGCATAGCGGCGGATGATCTCGACGCTTCCATCGGTTGAACCGCCGTCCACCACCATGTATTCGATGCGCGGATAGGATTGTCCCAACACCGAACGGATGGCCTGCTCCAAAAAAGCAACCTGATTGAAAGACGGGGTAACAATCGTAACCAGCGGAACGCTCATCAGAATAGCGAGTCGTACTCTACTTTTGGAAAAACGGTCAACTTGCCGCCGATGGTTGCATCCAGCACGCGCCGTCCGGCGGCTTCGTAAGCCCTGCGCGCCATGCGGTAAGCCCGTTCCGAAGTCTCCAGATCGGGCAACTGCCAGCGAAAGCCCTTGCCAAAGTATGCGGGGTGAAAATGATTGGGATCATCCCCTTGTGAAACGACGGTGGTGTTGGGTTTGCCCTGAGTGGCAAAGTTATGGTCAACGCCGATCAAAATCACGGTCTCAAAGCCGAGGTAAAACGCTACCTGCAAGGCCACATAAGTTACTGTCGCGCCTTCCCAAAGTCGGCCGCTCAAATCGCGGGCAAATTTTGGGCCAGTGTAGGTGGTATAGAGAAAATCCGGCTGCAGCCAGCGGTGCGCTCGCCAGGAGACAAAGCGCGGCATTCGCAGAGCGCTGATCTCATCCGCACACTGCTCAATGACCAGGTCATTGATCGAAAGGTAGTAACTGGTCTCAAAGCCCATCTGCGGAAACGCCAGATAAATGCGGTTGAGGCCAATGGTGAATTCATTTTTCAGGCGGGTCAGGTCGGTCTTTGCCAGACTCGGGCCGTTACCGAGGATGAAACAACGTTTGCCGCGCTGACTGTCCTTGAGGGCTGGCAGACGGCGGATCGTATCCCGCCGCCACGGGTGGCCGTAGGCCTGCGGCAGGTCGCCCAGCCGGGCCAATCCGTCACGAGCCTCGCGCAGCAAATCAACCGCAGACGGCGGCAACGCTTTTTTGACCAACTCGCGCCAACGGTTCATTCGGTGCTTAACCTCGCGGTTGCGCCGCCATCCACAATCAACGCCTGTCCGGTCATAAACGAGGACTGGGTGTCATCGGCGAGGAAGTAAATCGCCTGCGCAATCTCCTCCGGCCTGCCAATTCGCCCGTTGACCGTCTTGCGTGCCAGATTCTCCAGGCGGTCGTGGATGGTTTCTCCGCCGACATGCCCGCGGCCCAAACCGGCGCGCAGCATCGGCGTGTCCACCGCTCCCGGCAGAATGGCGTTGACGCGAATGTTATCGGGAGCAAATTCGATTGCCATGGCGCGGGTCAACGCCAGCAAACCGCCTTTGCTGGCGGCATAAGCGGCGATATTGGCCGAGGTGGCTACCGCATGGACGGAAGACACATTGACAATCGCTCCTCCGCCAGCCGCTTTGAGCAGCGGATAAGCCAGTTTTGCGCCCAGAAACACCGAGCGCAGGTTGGATGCCATGACCGCATCCCATTCCTCAGCGGTGGTTTCAATCAGCGGTTTGGCAATTTGCAGCGCCGCGTTGTGGATGACGGCATTCAGCTGCCCGGTGAAAGCGCGGGTTTGGTCATAAATCCCTTCCAATTGGGCCGGCTCCGAAATATCCGCCTGAATGAACAGCCCATTGGCAGGAAAACCCCCGCCAAATGCCTGGCGGTCAACCCCAATCACCCGCCAGCCGCGCTCGGCAAACAAGCGCAGCGTGGCTCTGCCAATCCCGCCGGCAGCGCCGGTAATCAAAACAATTCGGTTTTCAATCTTCTCGGACATGTTCTAATTCTACCCAATCTATTTTGTTGGAGTCCTTGCGAAAGTAGATGGTATGTCGGTTCAGCGTAGCTGGGATGTAATCTTCTTTCAAGTATGGTTCGGCAATATCGCGGGTGCTGTGATGAATGTCCACAACCACATCCGGCTGAAGGGTTGCAATCGAGTATTGATAGTTGAATTTGATATGACCTGGCCGCAACTCTCGCCAGTCCGCATCCGCCGGAACCTGAATGCCGCCCCGTGCAATGACGGCATCGCTTTTGCCGAGCATGTCAATACAATAGCGATGGGAGAAGTAGCAAATGTTGCCGGCTGCAATCACGGCTACCTTTGCTGTCGGCTGGGTGATCTGACGGATGATCAACCCATCACGGGTATAGCGTTCGTTGCCCGGCACATAAATCGAGCGGTCTAATAAGAAGAAAAACCGCAGCTCGCCCTCGCCCGGCTTGAGCAGACTGGAAACAACCCCGTAATTGCCCGGCATGCGATTCCAGAGCAGCATACTCAACGCCACAAAGCCCGCCAGCCCGAGCGGCATCAGGCGTTCTGCCCACCGCGCGATAGCGTGACCGCTTTTCCGCAGCCCTTTGCGAATCCAATCATACCACTCCCAAACGGCCAGCGAGAAGAGCAGGAACAGAGCCGGCATCCCCAATGCTACAAAGCGGTTCGCGCCGCCGCGATGCTCCCACGCATCCCCGCCGACATAGATGCTGTAAGCCACCTGAGCCAGAAAAACCAGCGCTACCAACAGCGTCTTGCGATCCCGCCGGAAAAGAAATGCCGTAAAGGGGAACAGCATCAGGGGAGGGTAGAAACCGCGCACGAAATTCCAGGCAACCTGTAAGCCGCGCCGAACTCGCGCCCACAGCGGCAGCCCCTCTACCTTGAGGATATAGGTATTCGGCACCCATTCGCCGTAGTACCACTTTCGCGCCAGCGTCTGCCCACCCACAAACAGCAGCAAAAACAATCCCCCTTCCAGCAGATGCCGACGGCGGTTGGCGCGGTCGAACCATACCAGCAACCCCCACAACGTCAGGTAGGTAACCGCCGCATCCACCCGCACCAGGGTCGCCACACCCATCAACAGGTAGAGGCTGCGCGAAAACCGTCCGCTTTCCAGCGTGCGCAGGGTCAGGAACATGGACAAGTTGACCATCCACACCAACAGGCTGACCTCCAACCCCAGCAGCGACCAGTTACTCAGCGGATAGTAAAACGCCGTCAACAGCACCGCCAGCAGCACAACCCGCCCCTGACCGGCGGAGACCTGCACAGCCACCCGCCGCAGCGTCAGCAGGCTGGCGAAGAAAAAGATCCCGCCGCTGACCGGCGGAGACCTGCACAGCCACCCGCCGCAGCGTCAGCAGGCTGGCGAAGAAAAAGATCCCGCCGCTGATTTGCACCGCTAAACTCGTCCAGTTCTCCGCAATCGGCAACAGATGAATGAATGCCATGAACGCCACCCACAGCGGATTGCTGAATCCTTCCACCCGCTCGCCGCCCGCGTTCCACACAGGCCCGTAGCCCTGAGCCAGATTGCGCGCATAGGTCATCGAGATCATCATGTCATCGAACAGCGCCGAATACGGAACGCCATCCACCCAAAAAATCGTCTTGACGATGAACACAGCGGCATACAGGGTATAGGCCGCCAGGATCAAGATCAGCAAATTGCGCTCCCATTTTTGACTCAGGCCTAAACGCTCACTTCTGCTCATTCTTCAGACGATCCTTCCACTCTTCTAAACTACTCACATCCAATCCTAAGCCGTCCAGCAGGTTGCGGATGGTGTTCCAGTGGACTCGCTCCCAGGCCGCCGGGCTGGAATTGGAATTGTGCGCCGCCAGCAGGACATTCTCCATCTTCAGCAATGGCGAATCGAGCGGCAACGGCTCCACCTCAAAAACATCCAGCGCCGCCCCGCCCAGCCGGCCGTCCTGCAGCGCTGCGATCAGCGCAGGCTCGTCCACCACCGGCCCGCGCGCCGTGTTAATGAGCACCGCGCCCGGTTTGACCCACCGCAGCGTCTCGGCGTTGATCAGGTGATAACTGGTCGGGTTCAAGTCGCAGTTCAGGCTGATGAAATCCGAACGTTCCAGCAAATTGCGCAGGCTGGTCATCTCGACGCCGTTTTCCAACACGAAATCGGGAGCAATCGGCACAATGTCGTTGCCCAGCAGGCGCATCCCAAATGCCCGCGCCCGGCGCAGCACTGCCTTGCCCACATTGCCCACCCCAATCACCCCCAGCGTGCATTCGCTCAGCGAGCGGCCGGGCAGTTTTTCCCAGCGTCCGGCTTTCATGGCGCGATCCATCCACGGCAGTTGACGGGCAAACGCCAAAATATATCCCAGCACACTGTCCGAGACCGGCAGGGTAAAGGCGTTCGGGGTATTGCGCACCTGAATCCCCAACCGCGCCGCCGCCTGACGGTCAATCGAGTCGATGCCGGTGCCCCACTTGGAGATAACCTTGAGGCGCGGCGCGCAGGCCAGCAACACTTTTTCGGTATAGCGGTCATCCCCGCAAATCGTGCCGTCAAACTGACCGGCATACGCCAGAATTTCACTTTCGGAAAGCCGCTCGTAAACCTCAGGGACGATCAGGCGCAGGCCGTAATGCTCAAACAGCGGACGAAAGCGATTCACGAAAGGCAGCATGTAAGGCGCAGAAAGCAAAATGGTATTCATCAGCCCTCCCTACCGCTTTGCGCCTGCAGTCGCTGACGCATCAGCAAATCCGCCAGAATGAAATCGAATTCCTCGTCAATGTCGCGGGCTTCCAGCGGATCAATCTCGAATAAATAGGGGCGCTCGCCGATTCGGTTGCGGCGCTGCGCCAGCGTTTGGCGTGTAAAGATGTAAATGCAGGAGTTTTCTTCGTAAACCGGCGGCAAGTCCTGGGTACGCAGCAGGATCGCCGGGTTGTGGTTGATCGGACGCGCCAGCCCGTCCCACAGGCGGGTTTGCAGCCGGGTTACCGAAAAGAGCGAATCATACGCAGGGTAAAGGCTGAGAAAAGTCTGAATGGCTTTGGAGAGGGTTTGCGGCCGCAGCAGCGGGTTAGTGGAGTGCGTTTGCAAGTAGAAATCGGCCGGCGCTTGTTCGGTATCGTGCATCAAAATTTCGTTCATCGGCACCGTATCTGCTGTGAGGTGATCCGGGCGTTCCAGCAGGGTAACCTGCGGAAAATCGCGGGCGATCCCTTCCATCAGCACCGGCGAGTCGGTGTCCACCACCACCCGACTGATTTCAGCCGTCTGCAGCAAAGCGTTTAAGATGTGGTGAAAGAGCGGTTTTCCCGCCAGCAATCGGTAATTCTTGCCCGGCACTCGCACCGAGTGATGGCGCATCGGCACCAGCGCCACAATGGTCGGATTGGTCGTCATATCTCCACCTCGCATGTGATCTCGCCAAGCGTCATTCGCTGCCCTCCTTGTATCGAATCGGTTGAATGTCCCGCCGGGCTGTTTCTCCGTTTGGCGTTTGACTCAAATTCGGGTAATAAAAAGTCTGTTTGAGTTGCCAGGTAAGCGGGCCGGATTGACGATAGCCCTGGTAAGTGCCCCAAAACTGCATCAGCCGGAATCGAATGATGTTCGCCCATTCTTTTGCCAGCACGCCCTCCCCCGCCGCCGCACGCCAGTCGCTCCACACATTGGTTACCCACAGGCGCACAAAATCGCTAAATCGGAAGTGCTCCTGCGGGTAGATCTGCTTGAAAGCCATCCCCTCGCGACGATAGCGGTTGTAGATGCCGCGCCAGGTTTCATTGTGGACATGGATGACCTCCGCTTCGGCAACATAAGCCACGCCATAGCCCTGACTCTGCGCCCAACGCGCCCACGCCAGATCTTCCAACCCGGTCAGCAATTCATCATAGGCGTGCTGCTCCCACAAGGCGCGGCGGATGGCCGCATTGGCGTTGTTGCAAAACGGGTACGGCTGACGCAGGCTGGATTGATCAGGAAACCAGCGCCGAAAAATCTGATGCTCCGAGTACTGGGTCGTGGCTGCGCCGCGCTGTTTGCCGTAAGCAACCGCCACCTGAGCGTCCTCAAACGGCTCGATCAAGCGCTCCAGCCAGTCGGGATAAACCGGATAGACATGCGCCGATGCCATCACAACCACATCCGCGCGGGTTTGGGCGATGCCCAAATTGAGCGAACGCCCAAAGGTAAATTCCTGCGGACGAATGTGAACCACCTCCACCGGAAATCGGCTGGCAATGGCTACCGTAGCGTCGCTTGAGCCCGAATCGACCAGCACAATCTGCACATCCTGCACCGTCTGCTGCATGATCCCGCTCAGCAGGCGACCGATGTGCTTTTCTTCGTTGTAAGCGCGAATGACAATCGAGCAGCGCGGTTTAGGCATACCGGCCTATCCCTCCTCCGGCAGGTAAAACGACTCACCTTGCAGCACCCCCCGCGTAATTACGGCGAGAGTAGGGGACGACTCAGGCAGAAAATTCCGCCAATTCAAGCCCTGTTTCAAGCGCACAAAGCCGGGCGTCATATCCTCTTCCAGAAAAGCGTCGAACGGCAGCGAAGCGCGGAATAATTGATAATACAGGAAGCGGCGGGCATTACGCTGAAACTCCGGCGGAGCTGCCACCCGCTCAGCGCGCAAAAATTCCTCCGCCAGGCTGCGGAACTGGGTTACCGACTCGGGCAGGAACACGGTCGGCAAACGGGTGTAGCGCGCCTGCCCACCGCACAGCACGGGGCTGCCCAAAATGGAGGCTTCCAATCCGATGGTCGAATTATAGACCATCACAAATTTCGAGCGCTGAATCAACTCGTAAGAACTCAGGTACTCGCGGGGTGGGATGAAGACTACGTTGGGCAATTCCACCAACTGATGTCTGGCTGCCCACTCACTGACGCTTTGGCGCGCCTGCTTGCCGGGACGGTCTTCATCGGGATGCGCACGCACCACGAACAGGGTTTCAGGATGGGCGCGGATGATGTCCAGCACCTCATCCAGCCAGGCAAACATATCCCGAAAGATCACATTGGCGTGGATTTGACTGGTGTCGAAAATCACATTGGTAAAAACCGGCACAATCTGGCGAAAGGCAGCCGCTTTTTGCAGCAAGCCCTCATCCAGACGACGCATGTCCTGCCAGAAGCGGATACCCGCCATGCTGAACTGCCCCTGAAAACGTTTTTCAAGGTAGGCGTTCAGGCGCGCTTCCTGCGCCGGGTTGAGTTCAAAATCGGACGGCACATCAATCGGATAGGCAGTGGCATGACCATGCGAGAAGAACGCGCTGAACGGCTGCAAACCGACTTCGTGGGTTACGACCGGCAAACCGCGTTGGAGGGCGATTTGCCGCGCGACGGCCTCCGGGTAAGATACGCCGTTGAACAACACCACCGCGCATCATCCAGCAGGCGATTGAATTGCTGCGCCACCCGCGCCGCTGAAAGGATGAATTGACGAAGCAGAAACTGGGTCGGCTCGTCCTCTTCCAGATCATGCCGGCGCAGCGCCCAACGCAGAGAAGGCAGCGCCAGTTCGCCCAGCGGCAAACCCTGCCACTCAAAGCGCATCAAATCCGCCAGCGACAACCCGGCTACCGCCTGCTCGACTTCTTCAACCGGGCGGTAGTCAAACCATTGCGCCGGTGCGTTGCGGTAAAGATTCTCCGACTGGCGGATACAGGTCGCACACGGCGGCGGCTGATGCGCTTCGGTCAGCGCGCTGCCCAGTTGGCAACGCGTCATACCCGCCCGGCAGACGAAATGCGCCACCGGCACACCCGTCAGACGCAGTCCCCAGCCGCTCAGCAGAGTGAAGGCCGCGTTCAGGCTCATCCACGCCAAGCGACTGGACGCATTGAACAAAACCACCGGGCGCGCATCCGTGGCTGGCGGCGCATATCGTTCGATTTGCGCGGCCAACTCAGCAATGCGCCGGTTATTTTGCGCTTGCAGCCAGCGTCGCTGCACGCCCTTGCGGATGCGCTCCACCGTCCAGTCCATTCAGAATTAGTTGAACACTCGGCGCAATTTCTTCAAAGAAGGCAATTCGCTCTCGTACACCCGTTTCACGCCATCGCCCAGTGACAGTTCAGTAACGCGGATGTACTTGACCAGCCGCTCAAAACCGCCCGGCTCAACCGAAGCCGCCTGATCCGATCCCCACATGGCGCGGTCAAGGGTGATGTGCCGCTCCACCAAGCAAGCCCCCAACGCCACCGCCACCACCGAGGGAATCAGCCCAACCTCATGCCCGGAGTAGCCAATCGGGCAGGGGTAGGTCTCTTTGAGGGTCTGCACCATGCGCAGGTTGAGTTCTTCCGGCGGACAAGGATAGGCGCTGGTGGTGTGGCAAATAATCAAGTTGTCCATGTCCAGCAGTTCGACGGCCGCCTTAATTTGATCAATCGTGGACATGCCGGTCGAAAGGATGATCGGCCGGCCGGTGGCGCGCAATTTGCGCAGCAAGCCGTGATCGGTCAGCGCCGCGGACGGCACCTTGTAGGCGACCGGGTCGAAAGCCTCAATGAAGTCCACTGACGGCTCATCCCATACCGAAACGAACCAGGTTATTCCAATTTCTTTGGCGTAGCGATCTACTTCGCGATACTGTTCTTCGCCAAATTCAATTTTGTGGCGGTATTCCAGATAAGTAATGTAGCCCCAGGGTGTCTCGCGCATCACATTGCGTTGATCCGGCGGTGTACACAGTTCTGGGGTGCGCTTTTGGAACTTGACCGCATCCACCCCGGCGTGTTTGGCGGCATCCATCAGGCGCTTGGCCACTTCAATGTCACCGTTGTGATTGATGCCGATTTCCGCCACGACATAGGTGGGATGTCCATCCCCCACCCAACGATCGCCAATCTTAACTGCTTTTGCCATCGGATTACTCCTTTATAAAACAAAAATTTCGATTCAAA
>FWWL01009772.1_pt1 | contig 11415 bp, 9 predicted proteins | sample 2228331 | NCBI WGS metagenome assembly FWWL01 (sample SAMEA103939775, study PRJEB20133) | metagenome
AAATTAGCATAAGGGGCAACAAAAACAGAAACATGGTTATAGCTCCAGACGAAAATTTTGTTTCTTCACTGGATAGACTGGGTAAATGCCTAAGATGAAACCCGTACCAGAAGGGGCTATGACTTTTTTACAGTTGTCTAATCATCCTTATCCTCTACCCTTCGTATTCTGACAGTCTTGTTCGTTTCCAAAAGACCTCACCAAGACAAAGAAAACAGGACAAGAGGATAACAAAAAACCAAACCATCGAGAGTGTTCCACAGAGTGGCTATTTCCATTTAACAGTCGCCCTTTCGCTCCAAAAAACTGCGAAAAAGTCATAGCCGTTTAGCCCAAAGCTCTACCACAAGGCATCCGATAAAAAAATCGGGCACCGAAAAATCGGTGCCCGAGATTGAGGTTACGAAAGAGTTTCAAAGTGAAGTTGTCCATTCTTGAGATCAACAAGAATAGTGTCCCCCTCTTTAACCTCTCCTGAGAGGATGTGGATAGAGATGGGGTCAAGCACATAGTTCTGAAGCACTCGTTTGAGTGGCCGTGCCCCAAACTCTTCATCATACCCCTCGCTAGCGAGGAAGTCTTTGGCCTCGTCGGTGAGTTCCAGTTTGATCCGTTTGGCGGCCAGGCGTTCACGGATACGCCCAAGCTGGATCTCGATGATGTCCCGCATGTGCTGTTCGGACAGCTTGTGGAAGCTCACTATCTCATCGATGCGGTTGAGAAACTCTGGCCTAAAGTACTCTTTGAGCAGGGTTCGTACCTTCTCGTCGGCTTCTTCCTTTTCCTTTGGTGAGGTAAATCCCTGAATACTCGGTGAGAGGTTGGAGCCGATGTTGCTTGTCATGATAATCACCGTATTGGAAAAGTTTACCGTTCGTCCCTGTCCATCCGTTAACCGTCCATCATCCATAATCTGCAACAGGATGTTGAACACATCTGGGTGTGCCTTCTCAATCTCATCAAAAAGGATCACCGCATACGGTCGGCGTCGTATCACCTCGGTGAGTTGTCCTCCCTCTTCGTATCCCACGTATCCAGGCGGGGCACCAATGAGGCGCTGCACACTGAATTTTTCCATGTATTCACTCATGTCGATACGGACCAGTGCCCTCTCAGTATCAAAGAGAAACTCCGCCAGAGCCTTGGAAAGCTCGGTTTTCCCCACACCGGTTGGTCCAAGGAAGAGGAAACTCCCGATAGGGCGATTCTCCTCCTGAATGCCGGCACGCGAACGGCGTATAGCATTCGCGATAGCCTTGATAGCGTGCTCTTGTCCGACCACACGCTTTTTCAACGCTTCCTCGAGATGGAGCAGGCGCTGTTTCTCTGATTCGAGCATGCGGCTCACCGGGATACCTGTCCAGTCGGAAACAACACGGGCGATGTCTTCTTCTGTGATCTCCTCTCTCAGGAGTCTCTCCCCACTTTCTATAGCGTTCAGTTTCTGCTGGAGAGCCTCGAGCTCTTTTTGTTTCTCGGGGATCCGACCATAACGGATTTCGGCTACCTTGTCAAGCTGTCCCATGCGTTCATAGCGCTCTTCCTCTATCTTGAGGTTTTCAATCGCCTGGTTGATCTCCTTGATCTGCTGGATGAGCTGGCGCTCCTGGGTCCACTTGCTTTTCAGGGCTGAGGCTTTTTCCTGGAGTTCAGCGAGTTGTTTTTCTACTTTCTGGAGCTGATCGAGAGACTCGGGGCCTTTTTCCTTTTTGAGGGCTTCTCGCTGGGTAGAGAGCCTCAGGATCTTTCGTTCGAGGTCATCGATAACCTGGGGTTGACTCTCTATCTCCAGGCGAATCTTGGAGGCAGCCTCATCCACGAGGTCGATTGCCTTGTCAGGCAGGTGGCGTTCGGTGATGTATCGCACAGAGAGCTGGGCTGCTGCCACCAGGGCTGAATCGGCAATCCTGATACCGTGGTGGAGTTCGTATTTTTCCTTGAGACCACGGAGAATAGAGATGGTGTCCTCAATCGAGGGTTCAGCAACGAACACCGCCTGGAAACGCCGTTCAAGGGCTTTGTCTTTTTCGATGTACTTGCGATATTCATCCAGGGTGGTGGCACCGATGACCTTGATCTCACCTCGTGCAAGGGCTGGCTTGATCATATTGCCGGCGTCGATAGCCCCTTCGGCTGATCCTGCTCCAACTATCGTGTGAATCTCGTCGATAAAGAGGATAATCTCCCCTTCGGAGTCCACAACCTCCTTTAACAGAGCCTTAAAACGCTCTTCAAACTCACCACGGAATTTGGTACCGGCAATGAGGAGACCCAGATCAAGGGAGAGGATCCGTTTGTTCTTGAGGCTCTCCGGGACATCCCCACTCACAATTCTTCGGGCGATACCCTCAACAATGGCGGTTTTTCCCACCCCTGCTTCACCGATAAGCACAGGGTTATTTTTTGTCCTGCGGGTGAGTACCTGCATCGCCCGACGGATCTCGTTGTCACGCCCGATAACGGGATCGAGTTTCCCCTGACGGGCGAGCTCTGTGAGATCCCGTGTGTATTTCTCGAGAGCCTGAAACTTGCCCTCAGGGCTCTCATCGGTAACTCGGTGAGACCCTCGGAGGTTTTTGATAGCGATGAGGATGCGATCGTAGCGGAGGTTCACACTTTCAAACACTTGCTTCAGTCCAGAATCTTTGGTGTTGACGATCCCCAGGAGGAGATGCTCGGTGCTGACATACTCATCGTGCATCCTGGACATCTCTTGAAAGGCGCGATCAAGGGCTTCGGTGAGTTCCTTGCCAAAGTAGTTTTGCCATGCCCCTTCGACCCTGGGCTTCTGTCTCAGCCTATCTTCGAGAAGCCCTTCCAGACGAGAGAGGGGTACCTCAAGCTGTTCGAGAATAGGACGTACCAACCCATCCTCCTGCTCCATCAGAGAGAGAAGGAGGTGTTCACTCTCTACCGCCTGGTGGTTGTAACGTCCCGCACGCTCTACAGCCGATTCGATAGCCTCTCTGGCTTTGACCGTGAGACGGTTCATGTTCATCATAAGACACTCCTTTTTCTTTTTGTGTATAATATAGCGTAAAAAAGAGGCATCGTCAAGAAAAAGTGTGTCTTTATGTTTTATACTGTATCTTTATGATACACTGTGTTGTTTTTGGGGTGGTAGTGAAGGAGGAGCATAGAGGCATCGTCGCTCTGGGGATACTGTCCTCGGAAATTTTTGAGATCGTTCCAGACGGCATCAAGAATGAGTTGTGGCTGAAGGGTACTTTTTATAATACGGTAGAGTCTTTTGTCTTTGTAAAAATCCCCTGAGCTGTTTTTTTGTTCTACGATGCCATCGGAGAAACAGACAAGCATATCCTCATCGTGGAGCTGGATGCGAGTGGGTTCTGGTGTAATATACTCAAACAACCCGATAGGCACGTTATTCTCTTTGACTTCGGTTAGGTAAACATGATGTTTTCGTTTGAGTACGATGTGACCATGTCCCATGTCCCAGAGGTGGCATGCCCCCGTTTTCTCATGAAAGAATCCAAATATACCGGTGAGGTATTTTTCTCCATGGAAGGCAGAAAAGAGATAGGCATTGAGCATCTGGAGAAACTCTGGCATTCGTTTGAGAGAGAATTCAAAGCCATGGAAAAGCCCGCTGAGGCTGGTGGTGATGAGGGAGGCGCTGGGGCCTTTGCCTGAAACATCGCAGAGGAGAAAGACGATACCCTCCTGACAGGTTTTCCAGCCATAAAAATCCCCGCCCACCTCCTTGGCCGGACGACTTCCACCGAGAAAACTAAACACCTCTCGATGGTAGGTGATCTGTTCTGGTACAAGGTTTTTCTGAACCTCGCGAGCAGAGCGTATATCTTTTTGCATGATTTTTGAGAGATAGATCAGGAGATCTCGGGTGGAAAAAAGTCCAACAAAGCCTTCTTTTTCATCCTTGAGGAGAAAAAACTCTTCCTCCCGGCTTTCGATGTGGTCGGCGAGTTCCTCAGCCAGGGCGTAGATATGGATATGATAAAAGTAGGCTCTGGCCTGCATAATGAGACTGAGCACGGGGCGGTGACGATAAACCTCTAGAAGATACGGTTGAGTGAGGGCAAAGAGAAACTTTTCTCGCACGATAATCCCCTTGAGTCTCATGTCATCCCCAACAACTCCACATGCAGGAATATATGGATGCCGCTGAAAATCCTGGAGGAGATCGTATACTTTGGCGTTTTCATGGACATAAAACCTCGACGAGATAAGCCTGAGGGCGATCTCTCCAGAGACCTTGAGGATCTTTTGCTCCTTCAGGGCAAGAAAACCAGCTTCCTCATTCAGAACATCTTTTTGTTTTGGGGTTGGGGGAAGCTCTTCTGGACTCTGAGCGAGGATGGGTTTGGGATTTTCCATAACAAAACCTCCTTTGCAAGGCTTTGCTATGATTATACTCCCTCAATATGAAAATAAAATGAAGATCTTTTGAATTTTTCGTGAATTTTTATGCTCGCACGGTAAACTCGAGGCTTCCCCTCCCGGTCTGGATGGTGTAGCTTCCGGCGGCGAGGCCTGAGAGGGCGAGTCTGCCGTTGACCTCCCCCTGAAAGATGGGCTTCTCCCTGATAAGGGCAAACGAGGGAAGCTCCCCCTGGACAACAAGGGAAAAACCTCCTCTTTCCTCGGTAATGGTGAGGGAAAACCCCAGGGAATGAGAGTGATACTCCCAGGATGAAGGAGAGGGAGCGCGTGTCGCGAGAGTCGGGACGGGGACAATCTCCCCAAGAAGGGTCTGGATGGTTTCTTTTGCCTGTTGACAGATGAGGGTAAAGCTATCCCGAAGGGTAGGTAGAGGACGGTGTTCTGGTTGGAGGGCTGTCATTCTGGCATGGACACGGTTAATCTCGAGGAGTTCCTTCAGACACTGGGGACAACTATCGAGGTGTGCCTCGAGTTTTTGGGCAAGCTCGGGGTCAAGATTGCCATCAAGGTAGTTTAACCAGGTGGAGAGTTCGTATTCAGGACAGAACATAGGACACTCCTTGTTCTCCCCCTGCGGTATGCAGGAGGTATTTCAACCGACTTTCGGCGAGTTTGAGGCGGTTTTTGGCCTCTCTCGGGGTGCCAAAAAGCCTTGAGAAGATCTCCAGCAGGGGATTGTTTTGGTAGAGGGTTTTCATCAAACGGGTTCGTTTGACCTCCAGTCTCATGAGTTTCTGGATGTTTTGAGGATTTTTTTCTTCGGGTTTTTGCATCAGGGCTTTGAGATTGGCAATGTTTTCACAGAGGTTGTTCAGTTCTTCGCTTGCTTTTCGGATTTTGTCTATATCTTTGAGTTTTTCACTTATCATCTGTTGCTGAATGTGGAGGAGAGTCTGATAGGAATGTCCGGTGAGGGTTCTGGTGAGTCTTATCTCCTCGGGAGTAAGCTCTTCAGGCAGGTAAAACCATTTGAGCCACAATCGGTCGTGGTCCTGGAGTTTGGACAGAGCCTCCCGCACAGCCTGCCACTGGTTGTTTTCATCATCGATGGGGGCGATGAGTTCATCCTCATAGAGCACCTCTGTCGGTGGAGGTTTGTCTCGCCAGCGGAGAAAATCAAGGTAACGGTACCGAAGGATGGTCAAAAACCAGCGCGAAAAACTGGGGGTTTTTACTGGGTTCCACTGTTTCCAGACGGACTCCAGCCTCTCTATCATATAGAGGTAGAAATCTCCACAATCATCGCTACTCGCATGATAAGCAATGCGGGGAAACTCATAGATAAAAATCTCCACTTCCTTTCGAAAAAGCCCAAGAACAGAGACATCCCCCTGCTGATAACGTTCAAAGAGGCGGGTGATCTTTTCATCGTTGAGTTGCATGGGCTACATTTCGATGAGTTTGACAGTAACCCCCGAGAGGTTTTCAAGACTGCGCACCATGTCTGTGACATTGCCTTTGGGATCGACTTCGAGAAAGATGATCCCCTCGGCAGATGATTCCTGTTCATGGAGTCCCAGCCGCACGAGGATCATCTGTCCATACTCGGTAAGCACCCGCTGAACATCGGGAGCTGTTTTCTGACGTTGTTCTACTCTGATAAGAAGAAACTGTCGCATAATGCCCTCCTTTTTCTTTTTATTATACCATATTTTGTGAAAAAGTCAACCTTCCTCGGAGAGTTTCGTGAAAAAGGAGAAAATAAATTGTTCAAACCCCCTGAGAAAAGGATACTATCCTCTCGGTCTCTGGCAACCCCTTGAAGGATGTTATCTCACGGAGTGAACCAAAAAGAGGAAAACAGCACTTCCATCCGGGACGAGTCGAGTTGCATTTTTTGAGGAAAAACCCTATACTGAGATGCTGAAAAAAGGAGGAAGTATGAAAAGAAAAAATATCGTTCTCTTGTTTTTGGTGATCCTTATAGTTGCAATAGGGGTACTTTGTGGTTGTTCAAAAAGTACCAAAAGCACATCCATAAGTGTTGAAAACGCCTTTGAGATGGCAGAAAAAGGGGACGCATCTGCCCTGAAAAAGGCCGAAAATCTCTCCTCGATAATCAACGAACGAGACGAAAGCGGGATGACCATGCTCATGGTTGCCTCGTATTACGGCCACCATGAGGTTGTTCAGCTTCTCCTCGAGTGGAAGGCCGATCCCAATCACGTGGACAATGACGGATGGACGGCTCTTCACCATGCCGTCTACAACAAACAAATCCCAATAGTTCGTCTGCTCCTTGCCTCTGGTGCTGATCCCAACATTGCGGATGGGGAAGGGGTGTCTCCCCTCATGGAAGCGATTAGTTTGGGACTGGAAGAGATATTTTTTGACCTTGTGAGCGCTGGTGCCAATGTCAATGCCCATGACAAAGGGGGACGAACCCCCCTGATGCGGGCATGTTATACCGGGAGACTCCCTATGGTAGAGGAGCTCCTCAAACGTGGGGCAAATATCAATGCCACGGATAATGAGGGCTGGACATCGCTTATGAAGGCATCCTTTCAGGGGCATGCTCATGTTGTTCGTTTTTTGATAGAGAAGGGTGCCGACATCTCCAGGAAGGACAAAAACGGAATGACAGCGCTCTCCCACGCCAAAACACAAGAGGTAAAACAGATTCTCCAAAAGGCGGGGTTGAAGTAGCTTTTTTTGTACCTCTACTCTCCATAGAAAAACAAACCAAAAATTTGACACTTCGCTCAAAAAATGGTATAATATATACCTATCACAAGGGGATGTAGCCAAGTGGGAAGGCCGCGGTCTGCAAAATCGCTATGAGCCGGTTCGATTCCGGCCATCCCCTCATCTCTCTTTTGCCGAGATGATGGAATTGGTAGACATAAGGGACTTAAAATCCCTAGGGCAGAAATGTCCGTGCGGGTTCGATTCCCGCTCTCGGCAAAGATGTAGTCATCTCTTCTCCAGTGACTTCAAGGAGGATCCCATGAATCAAGATTTTGAAAAACGCTTTCTCACTTCCATGCTGGTTATGGTTTTATTTCTGGGTTTTTATGTGTATATCTTTAACCAGGCTGCCAAAAAAACCTCTTCCCAGACACCCTCTCCCGAAGCAACCAATGCTGTAGCTCTTGAGAGTGCTTCCTCTGTACCGGTGAGTATTGTGGCTTCATCATTTCCGGCGACCAATGTCTCCCTGAAAAGCCAGACCCTCTCCCTGGATATCGCAAGCGAGGGTCCGGGAGTTACATCGCTTAGCGTTGATGGAGACTGGAACCAGGCCTCTGCACCTGTTAGGCTTTTGCAGCCTGTGTCGCTGGGTTATGGGGCGATCCAGTGGGAGAAAGATAGCTCAGCCTCTTTCAAACTCCTTGGGGCTACCGACACTGTTTCCGAGTGGTCTACCACCCTTCTCTGGAACACCATCCCTCTCGAGGTTCGTGTGCGGTATGAGATTCGCGGGGATTATACCTTTGTCCAGACCATCACCGTCTCAAACCGAAGCAAAGAGGCTGTAAAGCTTGACTATCAGGGGAGAGCCTTTTCCTTGCGTTGGAGACCCGACATCATGGACACCAATACAAGTGGTACTGGAAATCTCCAGACCTATGGTGTCTATGCTAACAAGAAATTTTTCCCTGTCTTAAAGAAGGGCTTGTTTAGCCCTTCCCAGAATGTTGTCTTTGTCAGTAACTTCCAGTGGCTTTCTCTCGCTGACAATTACTTCGTCTTTGTCGCGGAAACACTGTCTCCCGGTGTCACTGCTTCCTATGAAGTAGAAAGCCGTCACAAAACCCTGGAAAAGATCGCCATAACTCTCTATCTGCCCCTTCTCCTGCTTGGTGGTGGGGAATCCACAAACTTTAGCATCCAGTATACCGTTGGTCCAAGGAAGGAGTCCATCCTCCGCTCGGTCAATCCTACCTACGGTCAATTGTTTAAATGGCCGGCTATGTTCGCCTGGTTTATGAAGCCTATCGAATGGTTTATGGTGTGGCTCCTCAACTTCCTGGGCACCTGGATCACCAATAAGGGTATAGTGATTATTCTCATCGCGCTTATTGTGAAGCTTCTCCTCTCCCCGCTCTCTATCCAGGCTGCTGTATCCGTCAAGAAACAGCAACTCCTCCAGCCCAAGCTCAAAAACATCCAGGAAAAATACAAAGACAATCAGCAGGTTCTTCAACAAAAGATCATGGAACTCTACAAAAAAGAAAAGATCAACCCTCTCGGTGGATGTTTCCCTCTCCTGCTTCAGATCCCTGTTTTCTTTGCCCTGTACAGGGTGCTTTCTCATTCCGTGGAACTGAAAGGGGCCACTTTTCTCTGGATTAGGGATCTTACTCAGCCAGATACGCTATTTACGATGAATATACCTTTCCTGCCACACAACTTTAACCTGCTACCGCTTATCATGACGGTTATCCAGCTCATTCAGACCAAGCTCCAGACAGCCAAAAACCCCGCCATGCAGGGACAGGCACTCAACATGTATCTGCTTCCGCTGGTGTTTCTCTTCCTCTTCTGGAATATGCCTTCGGGATTGGTGTTGTACTGGACGATTCAGAATATCTACACCATCATCGAGCAGGAGATCATCAATCTTGACCGCCACATCAAGCTCTAACCGCCCAACCATCGTGGCACTTGCAACTCCTCTCGGCGAGTCTGCTATCGGCATGCTTCGATTGAGCGGACCTGAGGCGTGGCAGATTGCGGGGGGACTCTACCGTGGCAAAACCCCTTGGGAGAAACTCGGGGTGCGGACGGTTCATGTCGGATTTTTTGCCGATGAGGGTGAGGTGCTTGACGAGGCTGTATGGATTCGTTATGCGGGGCCTGCTTCCTATACCGGTGAAGACATGGTGGAGATTATGTTCCATGGGAACCCATGGATTCTGCTTGAGGCTCAGAAGAAACTCATCAAACATGGGGCTGTCATGGCAAAACCAGGCGAATTCACGGAACGTGCCTACCTCAACGGGAAAATGGACCTCAACCAGGCCGAGGCTGTCAATGATCTCATCCGTGCCCACACCCGTCTCTCCAAAAGTGCCGCCATCTCCCAACTGCAAGGTCGACTCTCACAGGTGGTCAACAACCTCCATGCCAAACTTCTCGATCTTCTCGCCCTCATCGAGGCGGCTATCGACCATAGTGATATTGAGGACACCTTTCTTCCTGCAGAAGAGACCGCTCGTCGTCTCACAGAACTCGAAAGTGGTCTCGCAGAACTCCTCAAAACAGCCCGGGCTGGTCAAATGCTCAGGCTTGGTATCAGATTAGCTATTGTTGGGGCTCCCAATGTGGGAAAATCCAGCCTCTTTAACCTCCTTGTCCGTGAGGATAGGGCTATTGTGACCGATATTCCCGGTACCACACGGGATATTCTCGAGACAGAGATTCAGATTGATGGCATCCCCTTTCGTCTCATTGATACAGCGGGTATCAGGGAGAGTCGTGATATCGTTGAACAAGAGGGAATACGTCGCACCCAGCAGGCGATAACGATGGCTGATGTGTGTCTTGTACTTTTTGATGGTCAACGGAAGCCCGTTGATGAGGACAGACGGATTGCCGAGCTTGTCAAAGACAAGTCAGCCATCTTTGTGGTGAACAAGGTGGAGGACAACCATTATGCAGAAATGTATGATTTTGTCCCCAGGCCTCTCTTCATATCGGTAAAAAACCATACCAACATCGAGAAACTCCACGAGGCGTTGGCTAACCAGTATACGAGTCTCGGGTATAACCCTCAGGCTGATGTGCTTCTCACCAACCAACGTCAGGAGATGCTGGTAACGTATACCCTTGAGGCTATTCAAGCCGCTCAGGAGGCGTTGGCTCATGGGGTCTCTGAAGAGTACCTCGCCCACCATCTCTACAAGGCGAAGCTTCACCTGGAAGAAATCGTCGGAAAAAGTCATCATGAGGCTATTCTCGAGAGGATTTTCTCTCAATTCTGTATAGGAAAATAGGAGCTGATTATGGTTCGCAATATTCATATGATTCTTGAGTATGACGGAGGGAAATACCACGGTTGGCAGCGTCAGGAACACCATAGCACCGTTCAGGGGAGAATTGAGCATGTTCTCAAACAGATGACGGGTGAAGATGTGGAACTCATTGGAGCCAGTCGCACCGATGCCGGTGTACATGCCCTTGGGCAATCAGCAAACTTTCTCACTCGTTCGACGCTTTCCGTTGAGGAGATGGAGGCTTACCTGAAACAGTTTCTCCCCGATGATATCCAGGTGGTTTCCATCCGTGAGGCAGAGCCACGATTTCATGCCAGACATCTCGCCATTGGTAAACACTATTGCTACCAGATATGGAATGGAGAGAGAAAAAATATTTTTGAACGGCGGTATTACTATCAGATTCGGGAAAAACTTGACCTGGATGCCATGAGGGAGGCTATTCCTCTTCTTACGGGGACACGGGATTTTCGTGTTTTTACCACAGCACTTTCCAAAGACAAATCCGCTTTCAAAAGACTGGATAGTATTACCATGGAAGTAGATGGGCCAAGGATTTTTTTGCATTTTAAGGGGGATAGTTTTCTCCACAAGATGGTGCGCATGTTGACAGGAACGTTGATTCAGGTTGGCCTCCACGAACTTTCAAAGGAAGACGTCGTTGCCCTCATGCAGTCCCAACGGGAGAAACGGCATATTTTAACGGCACCTCCCCATGCTTTGTTTCTGATGGAGGTGTATTATTGAGGGGCTACCGGGCCGCTTGGGCTGCAGGGGGCTCAAACGTTGCCCCCTGCAAGACCCCCTTTTGCGCTGCCGCGCAGGCTGGAGAGGGCTGCCGCCCCGACGGTTTCCACCCCTTTCTTTGGCCTCTTACAGTGTGGGCTGGGGGAGTTTGGTTTTCGCTTGCTTGTGGTGTAGATGGCGAGGCGAATACCTCCTGTATTAGCCTCGCCTTGTGTCTGGCATCCGTGCCGTCCACCTCTGGGTGGAGTTTGGCTGTTTCTGTAGCCCAGCCCACGGGGGTGGTGTCTTGTATGATGCCTTCCAC
>FWWL01009773.1_pt1 | contig 11412 bp, 10 predicted proteins | sample 2228331 | NCBI WGS metagenome assembly FWWL01 (sample SAMEA103939775, study PRJEB20133) | metagenome
GGTTGTGGCCGGGCGGGGGAAACAATGGCTGGCAGTGGCGGAGTGGGTGGGAGGGTACCCTGCGCCGGTGGCGGCTGTGCTGGTTGTCGCGGCGTGGGCGGCGATCACCGGTGGGCTGCATCTGGATGGGCTGGCGGACTGTGGCGATGGACTGCTGGCGCCGGTCAGCCGTGAGCGCCGGCTGGAGATCATGCGTGATCCGAGAATCGGCGCGTTCGGCGTCACTGTGCTGCTGCTCGTGCTGCTGCTCAAGATTGCGGCGTTGGCGGCGCTGCCGGTGATGTGGCCGGCATTGTTGGTCGCACCGGTCTGGGCGCGCTGGCTGATCCTGGTTGCGATGCAGCGGTCGTCGGCGCGCCCGGAAGGTATGGGCGCAGCGCAGCAGTTGCAGCTCCCCTTTGCCCAACTCGTATTGCTGGCATTGCTGCCGATTGCTGTGACTGCGGTGGCTGGCGTGTGGCACTGGCAGCTTTTGCCGGCGACAGCGGCGGCAATCGCGGCGGCGTTGGGTTTGCTGCGCTTTGCCGAGCAGCGGCTAGGCGGCGTCACCGGTGATGTCTTTGGCGCAGTCGTGGAGATCGGCGAAACCATTTTCGTATGCGTTGCGTGCGTTGGCACTATGTGAGCGTGCTTCGTGTTGTGTGGTTCGTGGTTCGTATTGCGTGTTTCGTGGTTCGTGGGTGTGCGGCGTGATATTCGACACGAGCCACGCACCACGCACCACGTAACACGAATCCCGTAATACGCTCATCACCAAAGTAGTGAATCATGGATGCAAACAGACCTGTCCTGGCGATTACGATGGGAGACGCCGCCGGCATCGGGCCGGAGATCGTCGTCAAGGCGCTTTGTCAGCCGGAGGTGCGTGAGCTTTGCCGTCCGCTCGTGATCGGCGATGTGGAGGCGATGACGCGCGCGCTGCCGTTTGCCAGCCGATCAGGGCGACTGCGGGTGCAGCCGGTCACATCGGCTGCCGCCGTGGATTGGAACGACGCCGCAGCCATGCCTGTCCTGCAACCCGGCGCAGCGTTGACCGGCGTCGAGGTGGGTCAGCTTTCGGCGGAAGCTGGGCGCGGCGCGGTCAACTATGTGCTGGCGGCGACGGAGCTGGCGAAGCGCGGCGAAGTCGCTGGCATCGTGACCGCGCCGCTCAACAAGGAAGCGATGCGGCTGGCAGGCTATCATTATCCTGGACACACCGAGCTGTTGGCGGAGCAGTTTGGCGTCAGGCACTATTCGCTGGTGCTGGCGGCGCGCAGGCAGTTCATTTTCCACGTCACGACCCACGTCTCGCTGCGTGAGGCGCTGGACATGATTACGCTGCCGCGCGTGCTCAGCCAGGTTCGGCTGGCGCACCTGCTGGCTGCTGCACTGGGGCGCGGTCATGAGACGATCGCCGTGGCCGGTCTCAACCCGCACGCCGGTGAAGGCGGTCTCTTTGGCCGCGAGGAGATCGAGACGATTGCCCCGGCGGTGCGCGCCGCACAGGCGGAGGGCATCCCGGTGATTGGCCCGTTGCCCGCCGACGTGCTCTTCCCGCGCGCGGCAAAGGGCATCTATGCGTTCGTGATCGCCATGTATCACGACCAGGGTCACGCCGTCTTCAAGACGCTCTACTTCGACGAAGGCGTCAACGTAACCGTCGGGCTGCCCGTGATCCGCACCTCGGTCGATCACGGCACCGCCTTCGACATTGCGGGGCAGGGCATCGCCAGCGAGGCGAGCCTACTCGAAGCGATCCGGCTGGCGGCGCAGTTGGGGCCGAAGTGGGGCGAGATTCATGCCGCCGCACAGCAAGGCTGAGCAGGCTGACTTGACCTCAGATGGGTAGATGACCGTATTTGGGTGAATTCAGTCAGTACACTGACTGAATTCACCCAAATACGGTCAATACAGTATGATGTCGCTATGATTCCACGTTTGATTGAACGCGATGTCACTGAGCGGTTGGTGCATGGCGGCAAGCCAGCTTGACAACCACTGTTCGGCTATCGCTCCATGCGCGGGTCGAGCGCGTCGCGCAGACCGTCGCCCATCAGGTTGAAGCTGAGCACCTGTAAGTTGCGAATACGCACTTGTCTATGCACAGCGTTGATCATTCGATGAACACTTCGACGCGGTCGCCCTTTTCTTCGTCCTCCACCTCGACAATGCGACCGGTCAGCCCATCGCGAATTGCCTGGCGCAACGTTTCGGGGTCGAACTTGTCATTTTCGGGCACGAAGCGCAAGCCAAACTCGACCAGCCCAAGCGGGATGTTGACCGTCACCTTTTGCTTGCCGGTCGCCATGTTGGTCACACGCACGCGGAACTGGCGCCCGTTCAGACTCGCACCCGTGGCAGTGGGCGCAGCATCCGCTTGCGCCTCGTCCGGTGTTCCCAACGCAGCAAGTAGTCGTGCGCCATCTTCTGGGCTGAGTTTGCCCTCTTCGACCATTTCCAACACCTTGCGGCGTTCCTCATTGAGTGCCATGATTTGTCTCTCCTCAATTTGAAATTGTGAGTCGCTATCGTTCCGGTCTACCACTATTGAGCGCGGCGAGCAGTTTCTCTGCCTGTTCCACCGATAGCTTGCCCTGTTCGACCATGCGTAAGATCATCATGCGTTCTTCTTCGGTGGCGGGCGCACGTTTGGGCTTTGGTGCAGCGGGCGGTGGCGGAGGCGGGGATGTCCAGCCACCCTTGCGCCGGCGGGTTTCGCTCTCCTGCGTACGCTGCTCCATCTTGCGCATCGCCTCTGCCAGCTTCTCTTCGGCGCGACGCATGGCAGCCTGCACGCGCTCCTGAATCGTGACCGCCAACGCTTCGTTGTTGCCCAACCGTGACAGTTTGTCGTCGAGCTGGCGTGAAAGCTCGCTAACTTGTGACTCGATCTCCGCCGAAATCTGCTGTGTGATCTCGACAGAACGCAGCGCCATCTCCTCCTCGATGGAAGTGGCAAACTCGGTTGCGTCGAAGAGGCGAGGCTGGATGCCACGCAGGCTGATGTTGCCATCCGCACGCAGATCGACCATTGCTGTCGCAGGCGCACGCTCGAAACGGAGCTCGCCCGACCGTGCACTGCGTTCGTCGCCAAAGCCCTTGACGCGCATGTTGCCGTCGGCTTGGAGCGTAAAGACGCCGCCTGCATCCTGCGGCGCTTCGCAGGCGATGCTGCCTTCCGCCACGATCTTGACCTGCTGACCGGCAGGGAGCGCCGTCTGCACTTTGACGTTGCCTTCGACGGTGGCGGTGATGTTGCCGCCGACCTCGTCGAGCGCCAGGTTGCCCTCGACCCGTGCAAGTTGCACATCGCCCGCCACTTTGCTGATCTGCGCGTTGCCTTCGATCTGCTCGATGCGCAAGTCGCCCGCGATCAGCCGTGCGGTCAGGTTGCCCTCGATGTGGCGGGCGTTGAGGGCGCTGACGCTGTGGATGACAGCGTTGCCCTCGATCTCGTCAATTGTCAAGCCGCCGAGCAGCAGGCTGATCGACGCGTTGCCCTCGACGTGGTTGATGGTGAGATGCGATTGCACCGGCGCCTGAAGCCACAGATCCGCTTCGCTGGCGAGCACAATGCCTTCTTCCCGCCTTTCGATGGTCAGGCTATCATCACCGCCAGCGGCGCGCACCTGAATCTCCGCGCGATCCCACCCGGTCAGATTCAGGTTGCCTTCGACGCTGAGCAGCGTCAGTGTGGGTGTTGCGGTGCATTGCAAGATCTGTGTTGCGCCCATCAGTCGCCTCCCTGCAGCTTCTGCATCGCATCCTCGAAGGAGATCAGACCGGCGTCGAGATCGGCAAGCACCTGCTTGCGATCCACCGCGGGCGCCTCCTCTTTGCCCGGCTCGTAGCCAAGCGCGCGGATCACGTCGTGCAGACGGCTGCGAATGGTTGGGTACGACAAGCCAAGCTCGTCTTCGAGACGGTTGAGCTTGCCCTCGTTACGCACAAAAACCTCGATGAATCTGATCTGCTCCGGCGTCAACTGCGCGAAGGGCGGTTCGACCACCGCAAAGCGCCCTTCGATGCTCACGTCGGCGTCGGGGCAGTAGATACGGGTGACGATCAGTTCGCCGCCGGTCAGCGGGCAGCGGGTTGGTAATGGCAGCATAGGATGACTCCTTGAAAGAACGCCTGCCTGAACACGCGTGATGCGCTCAAGCAGGCAAGAAAGAAGGGCGGGCTGGACGCACGTGACCCAACATGGTTGACAGCGCACGGGGCCCGAGACGACGTTTGTATCGCGTGTATCACGTCGTGCACGCCAGCCACACCCCGCTCAAACCGAACGCAGTTCCAGGGCGCCGCGGCGTTCCAGACGCCGTCCCGCCTGCACCATCAGCCGGCCGACCGCAGCCAGACCTGTATCGAGCCACGAGACATCAACCGAACTGCGGCGCAGCATCCGCTCGACTGCCGCCTCGTGCAGCAACTCCTGTCGGTGCATCCGCTGATTTTCAGCCAGAACATATTCGTTGTGCGGAAACATGGTGTTGACTCCTTGTGCTGATGCGGGCGTCGCATCAAGAAAATTCACATCGCCTTTGACCTTATGCATCAAGGATAGCACGGGAATTCAAGAATGTCAATACCTAATTTTTATAATTTTGATATTTGCTTTGGCTTTTCTTAGTTTTCGTGTGTGTTTGTGTCAGAATAATCAACAAGCCACGCACAAAATGAGACCCGGCGGGTACCCCGCCGGGTCTCTGTATCCATCATCTTCTGACGCCGTTGTGGCGCCCGCCTTATGCCAGCCAGTTCTGGTCGCGCAGGAAGCTGGTCAAGCCGGGGATGGCGAAACGCCGTCCTTTATATGCCTGTAGCCCATAGTAGAGCATCAGGCCGATGCCGCCCAGGAAGTACATCGGCATCAGGCACAGAAGCGCAAAGGCGCCGATGAGCCAGCCCAGAAGCGGGATAATCTGGAGGATGCCGATGGCGATGGTGGCGGCAAAGAAGACCAGCCAGAAGACCAGCACCAGCGCCAGGCTCTGCACAGCATGGTAGCGCTGGAAGGGGCGCTTCTTGCTGCTCTCGCTCAACAGCACGATCAGCGGCATGATCACAGGCAGGAGCAGTTGCGTCACGTAGCTCAGCAGCGCAATCAGCCGATCGTCGCTGTCGGCCAGTTCATCGATCGTCGAATTCTGCATCAACTCGCCGCGGCGCAGTGCATCAGCCGCCTCGCCCGCCTGTGTGTATACGGTGCTCGCCACGCGTTCCACGGGCGTCTGCTCCACGTGGATCGGCTCGCCTTGCGGCTGCTCGTTCTCACGGTTGATTGGTTCGTTCGTCATGGTACTTCTCTCCCTCCCGTTGAATCCGGGATCTGTTTTCTGCTTGTCGAACACTCGCCATGCTCTGCGCTGGCGCCAGTTCATGACGTTTCACAGCGTATCTGGCAAGGCGTTGATTACCGTTGACCCCAATCGGGTCTGTTTCTTCATCTTGCCCAACAATACGCAGCGTCCGATCAAAAGTTTCAGTGCAGCGGCAGGGATCTGTCTCAACACGCGCTGGTGTACAGAGAGGATGTGCGGGAACTGACGCAGGTTCGATCGCCGCGGCAATGTGCAGGGGCGATCGAATTGATCTTTGCGGATTTTTGCGCTTTGACAATTCAACCAGTTATGTGTACGATTGCGACCGTCCAAAGCAGCGAAGCATGCGGATTACTGGATTGCCTGCCTCGAGGTTCTCCACTCGACACATAGAACGTTTCCCTAGATTGGTGCATTGCCATGGTTCTTTCCATGGTGAGCCTTGCATCAAAAATTGGTTTGTGGCATCGAATTCAGTACTAGAAATCACCACAGAGGCGCCGCCGTCGCTTGGATACGACCATCTCAACCGATGTGCAATTGCCTCGTCTATGTTGTTGTTCATCCCATCTTGATTGTCTGAGCAAAGGAGAACGTATGACAAGTCATGGAAATCGGAAGATTGTTCTGTTGATTGGGTTGTTGGTGGTGCTGGCGATGGTCTTCACGGCCTGTGCGCCTGCCCCAGCCGCAACGCCTGGCGACAGCGGACAGGCAGCTGCGTCGACAAGCGGTCTGCCTGCCGAACGAGGTCGCGGCACCGACGGCACGGTCACGCTCGTCTACTGGCAGGAGGTGTCGATTCTGAATCCGTACCTTGCCAGCGGCACCAAGGACTTTCACGGCGCTTCGCTGATTCTCGAACCGCTGTTGGAGTTCAATCAAGACAGTGAACTCGTGCCAGTCCTGGCTGTAGAGGTTCCCACTGTCGAGAACGGTGGCGTCTCTGAGGATTTGATGTCGATCACCTACAAGTTGCAAGAGGGTGTTTTGTGGGCGGACGGCACACCGCTGACCGCCGATGACTTCGTCTTCACGTGGGAATACTGCACGGCGCCACTCACTGGCTGCACGGTGCAGAACTTTGTCGCGGTGGCGAATGTCGAGGCACTTGACCCGCAGACGGTCAAGATCACCTTCCGCGATCCGGCGCCCTATCCGTATATTCCGTTCGTCGGCTACCTGTCGCCCGTGCTGCAGAAGGCGCAGTTCGAGAACTGCATTGGCGAGGCTGCGCAGGCATGCTCCGAGCAGAACACCAATCCGATCGGCACCGGCCCCTATAAGGTCAAGGAATTCCGCGCCAACGACACGGTTGTCTACGAAATCAACGAGAACTACCGCCACGCCAACAAGCCGCACTTCGCCGAGGTTGTGATCAAGGGTGCCGAGGATGCCTCTTCCTCCGCACGCGCCGTGCTCGAAACTGGCGAGGCGGACTATGGCTGGAACCTGCAGGTGGAGCCGGCGGTGCTGCTTGACATGGAAGCCAAGGGGCTGGGCACCTTGATGGCTTCCTTTGGTGGAAACGTCGAACGCATTCTGATCAATTTCACCAACCCAGACCCGGCATTGGGCGACAAGCGTTCGGTCTGGTCGCCGGATGATCCGAATCCGCATCCGTTCCTGACTGACCTGGCCGTGCGCCGGGCGCTCTCGCTGGCAATTGACCGCAACATCATTGCCGAGCAGCTCTACGGCCCTGCGGGCAAACCGACCTGCAACCTGCTGGCGGGCCCGCCAGCGGTGGCTTCCACCAACAACGACGCATGTCTGACCCAGGATATCGCGGCTGCCAATGCGCTGCTCGACGAGGCTGGTTATGTGGATAGCAACGGCGACGGCGTGCGTGAGACGCCGGATGGTCAGCCGCTGAAGATTCTCTACCAGACCTCGACCAACTCGGTGCGTCAGAAGACACAGGCGTTGATTCAGCAGTGGTGGAAGGAAATCGGCGTCGAGACTGAGTTGAAGAACGTCGAAGCGGCGGTCTTCTTTGGCGGCGACCCGGCCAGCCCGGACACGCTCAACAAGTTCTACACTGACGTTCAGATGTTCACCAATGGTCCTGACAATCCCGATCCGCAGCAGTATCTCTCCAACTGGCTCTGCCAGGTTGACGGCGAGTACGTCATCCAGACGCCGGCGAACAACTGGGGTGGCAGCAACGTCGAGCGCTGGTGCAATCCGGAATATGACGCCCTCTACGAGACGCTCAAGTCGGCGACCGGTGACGAACGCGCCCAGATCGCGATCCAGTTGAACGACATGATCGTGCAGAACTATGTAGCGATCCCGCTTGTCTTCCGCGCTTCGGTCTCCGCCCACGCCAACAGCCTGATCGGTCCGGCAATCAGCGGCTTCGAGTCCGAAGAGTGGAACATCGAGGACTGGCACCGCGCCCGGTAGTTCGATCGCTTGAAGTTGCGGCAAGGCATGAACCCCCACATGCCTTGCTGTCGCCTGTCTGAGGAGCTTGCATGGGAACATACATCTTGCGTCGTGCGCTGACCGCAATTCCCACACTGTTGTTCATCAGCTTTGTGATTTTCGCATTGTTGGCGCTGTCCCCTGGCGACCCAACGGCTAATTTGCCGCCAAGCCTTCCCATGGAAATCAAGCTCCAGATCCGCGAGTCGCTGGGCATGAACCAACCGATGCCGATTCGCTACGTGCGCTGGTTACAGCAATTCATGATCAACGAGCCGATCAACGCGATCGAAAAGGCGACCGGCATCTCGATCGGCGACTCAGAGAACCGGCTGCGCATTACATCGTGGACAGCGCGCGGCAAGCCGGTGATCGATCTGGTGGGGGAGCGGCTGCCGCAGACGCTATGGGTGGTTGGGCTGGCGTATGTGCTCTCCGTGCTCATCGCTGTGCCGGTTGGGGTGTTTGCCGCCTATCGCCAGAACTCCATGTTCGATCAAGTCTCCAGTGTGCTTGCCGTGATCGGCTTCTCACTGCCCACATTCTTCACCGGCGTCCTGGTGATCCAGATTTTTGCGGTGTGGCTGGGCTGGTTCCCATCGCTCTACAACACGACGCTGCGCGTTACCGACATGAATTCCTTCATACTGCAAATCCGGCAGATGATCATGCCAGTGATGGTGCTGGCTTTCTTCCAGGTTGCCACCGTCAGCCGCTTTGCCCGCTCGTCGTCGATCGAGAATCTGCGACAGGATTATGTACGCACGGCGCGCTCCAAAGGACTGGCTGAGCGTATGGTCGTGACGCGTCACGTCGTGCGCAACAGCATGATTCCCGTCGTGACGCTGGTCGCGCTTGGCATTCCAGGCATCTTTGGCGGCGCGATTGTCACCGAGCAGATCTTCGCCGTCAACGGCATCGGCCAGCTTCTCATCATTTCGATTCAGAGCAATGATCTGCCGGTTGTGCAGACCGTCTTGATGATTTTCGCTGTGCTGGTGGTCATCTTCAACCTGATCGCTGACATCGCCTACGGGTTTCTTGACCCGCGCATTCGCTACAGTTGAGGTAAGCACACATGAGCATTTCCGCCGGCGCTACGACACCCAATCTAGAACTTGGCAAGCAGTCAAAACGCAAGCATCGCACGCTCTGGGGCGATGCCTGGGTGCAATTTCGGCGCAATCGACTGGCGGTGCTTGGTCTGACCCTACTTGTGCTGATCGTCGCCGGCGTGCTGGCTGGTCCTTTCTTGTATCCGGTCGATCCGAAGCAAATCAACATTCTTGAAGCCAGCTCGCCACCTTCGATGGCGCACCCCTTCGGCACGGACGATCTGGGGCGAGACATGCTGGCGCGCTGCATCTATGGAGGGCGCATCTCGCTGTCGGTCGGGATGGCTGCCATGGTGATCGCCATGTTGGTTGGCTCGACCGTGGGTCTGCTTGCTGGCTATGTCAGCAAACTCGACAATTTGCTGATGCGCTTCACCGACATGATGCTTACGTTGCCGCAAATACCGTTGCTGTTGGTGGCGATGTCGCTCTTTCGCGATCCGCTGCGTATGCAGTTTGGGCTGGAAGCCGGTGCGTTTCTCATGGTCGTCACGATCATCGGTATCTTTGGTTGGATGCCGACGGCGCGCATGGTGCGTGGCTCGGTGCTGTCACTCAAGCGCAAAGAATTTGTCGAGGCGGCGGTGAATGTCGGCGTGCACAGCAGCTCGATCATGTGGCGGCACATCCTGCCCAACACCATGGCGATCATCATCGTGGCCGCCACGCTTTCGGTTGCCAGCGCCATCCTCACTGAATCGACGCTCTCCTTCCTGGGGCTTGGCTTCCCACCCGATGTACCGACCTGGGGCAGCCTGCTCTACGAGAACCGCAACTACATGGTCAAAGCGCCGTGGATGGTCATGTTCCCCGGCATCTTGATCTCGCTGACCATTCTCGCCATCAACTTCATGGGCGACGGCTTGCGTGACGCGCTCGATCCGCGCCAGCGGCAGTAGCGCGTTCCCGCAATCGCGCTGCGCTGTAAGCATTATTTCCTTGATTGATTTGCTTCATTTGCGCGCCTGGATTATAACAGATGTACAGGTGTATGAACACAACCTGTTGTTCTTCATTTACCGCCTCATCTGTTTTTATGAAAGGAGTGCTATGCATACGCGCAAGATTTCACTCATCTTGAGTATCCTGGTGCTGATCGGCTTGTTGGCTGGGTGTGCTGCACCGGCTGACACAGGCGCATCGGCGCCGCAGGCAGAACCGGCTGCACCCGTGGCTGCACCGTCTGGCCCCTTCGAGCCAATGTCGATGTCCGCCGAAAATTGTGATTACGGCGGCTTGTTCAAGTCCATCGAAGCCGTCGACGAAATGACGGTCAAGTTCACGCTCTGCCAGCCCGACCCGGCTTTCCCAGCGAAGGTGGCGTTCTCTTCCTTTGCCATCAACGATGCCGGCTATCTGGAAGCCACCGGCGGCGGCGGTGAGCTGATTGAGAAGCCGAACGGCACCGGACGCTACAAGTTCGTCGATTGGCTGCGCGGCGATCAGATCATCTTCGAGCGCAACGAGAACTACTGGGGCGAGAAAGCCATCCCGCAGACCCTCGTCTTCCGCTGGAGCGCCGAAAGTGCGCAGCGTCTGGTCGAGCTGCAGGCGGGCACAGTCGATGGCATTGACAATCCTGGGCCGGACGATTTTGCTGTGATCGAGGCTGACCCGAACCTGCAATTGAAGCAGCGCAGCGGCACCAACATCTTTTACATCGGCATGAACAACACTTTCCCGCCCTTCGACAACGAGCGCGTGCGCCAGGCGTTTGCGATGGCAATCGACCGCAATCGCATCGTCGACAACTTCTATCCGCCGGGTTCTTCGGTGGCGACGCAATTCATGCCGCCTTCGATCTTTGGTTACACAGAGGGATTGGACTGGTACGAGTACAACCCCGACATGGCGAAGCAGATTCTGGAGGAAGAAGGCGTGCTGCCCGGCTTCCGCACGACCATCACGTACCGCGATGTCGTGCGCGGTTACCTGCCTAATCCAGGCGTCGTTGCGCAGGACATCCAGGCGCAGCTTGCCGACATTGGCGTGACGGCTGAGATCGTGGTGATGGAATCCGGTTCCTTCCTTGATGCGGCAGACCGCGGCGAGATCGATGGTTTCCATCTACTGGGCTGGGGTGCAGATTACCCAGACGCCACCAACTTCCTCGATTTCCACTTCGGGCCTGGCTCTTCGGCGCAGTTTGGCGACGGTTTCCCAGACATCTGGGACGCGCTGGCGGAAGGCGCCACCAAAGCCGACCCGGCCGAGCGTCAGCCCTGGTACGATCAGGCGAATGAACTGATCAAGCAGCATGTGCCCATGATTCCTGTGGCGCATGGCGGCAACGGCGCAGCCTTCAAAGCTGATGTCGAAGGCGCCTACGCCTCTGACATTGGCGCCGAACAGTTCGGCTTGATGAACCCCGGTGGGCGCGACACCTTTGTCTGGCTGCAGAACGGCGAGCCGGCCGGTCTCTACTGTGCCGATGAAACCGACGGCGAGGCGCTGCGCGCGTGCGAGCAGGTCATGGAATCGCTGCTTGCCTACGAGCCTGGCACCGGCGACGTGGTAGCCTCGCTGGCGAAGGAGTGGGAAGCGAACGAAGACCTGACCGA
>FWWL01009775.1_pt1 | contig 11408 bp, 11 predicted proteins | sample 2228331 | NCBI WGS metagenome assembly FWWL01 (sample SAMEA103939775, study PRJEB20133) | metagenome
GCCAGTCGACCGACGACCGCGGCGACTCCGGCCGACGGCGCGGGGGACGGTAAGCCTTGGCCTAGGTCTTGAGACCGAGCAGGCGGGCTGCGTTGTCGCCGAGGATTGCCCGCCGGACCTCCTCGGCGACGGCCAGCCCGCTCACCACTTCTACAGCCCGGCCCATGTCTCCGACCTGGTGGGGGTAGTCGCTGCCGAGCAGGAGCCGCTCCGGGCCGGCAAACTTGAGCGCCAGCTCGAGGGCGGCCGGGTCGAAGTTCACCGTATCGTAGTAAAGGTTCTTGAAGAACGCCGTTGGCGGCCGGGAGATTAGCGGCCGGAGCTCGGGGTAGGCCCGCCAGCCGCGGTCGGCCCGTTCGGCCACGTAAGGCAACGTCCCACCCAGGTGGGCCAGCACGAGCTGAAGGTTCGGGTAAGCCTCAAAAAGGCCGCTGAATACCAGCCGGCAGGCGGCGATGGTTGTGTCAAACAGGAAGCCGAGAATCGCCACCAGCCGGTATTCTTCCAGGCCGGCCGTGCCGAAGACCGGGGTCGTCGGGTGGACCATAAGGGGCACCCCGAGGCGGGCGGCCCGCTCGAAGACCGGCCGGAACTCGGGCGAATCCAGCGGCCGGCCGTTCACATTCGAGAAGACCATCGCCCCCGGCAGGCCAAGCCTCTTCACTGCCCGCTCAAGCTCGTCGGCCGCCGCCTCGGGGGCCTGGAGGGGCAGGGTGGCCAGGGCCGAGAACCGGTCCGGGTGAGCCCTGACCAGGGCGGCGTAGGCGTCGTTCACGAGGCGGGCGAGCCGGACGCCCCGTTCGGGGGCCTCGACGTGGACCCCGGGTGTGGTGAACGACAGGACCGCCAGGTCGACCCCGGCGGCGTCCATGTCCCGGAGCCGGGCCTCAACCGAGATGTGGCCGTCGGCCACGATGTTGTAGTCGCCGGCATAGTGGACAACCCAGCGGCCGGTTTCATCCCGGGCCACCCGGGCAACCCCGGGCTCTCGGGCCAGGTCTTCCAGGTAGGCCTCGGGGTAGAAGTGGGTGTGAAAGTCAATCCGCATCTTTCGTCCTCCTCAGTTCGGCCAGGAGCATCCCGGCCAGGATGAGGCCACCGCCCAGCCATTCTTTCGGTCCGAGGGCCTCCCCCAGCAGGGCGGACGCGAAGAGGGCGGCAAAGACCGGCTCGGCCGAGAAGATGAGGGCGGCGTGGCTGGGGCTGGTGTGTTGCTGGGCCGGGATCTGGAGGCCGAGGACCAGGGCCGTGGCCAGGATGCCGGTATACAGGGTGGCGAAGAGGCCGGCCCCGGTCGGCAGGGTGAGGCCCCCTTCGAACAGCAACCCCAGAACGGCCCCGCCCAGGGCGACGACCCCGGTCTGGACCATGGCCAGCCGGAGCACGTCGCAGCCCCGGCTCAGCTCGGCCACCGCCAGGATGTGGGCGGCAAAGGCGAAGGCGCAGGCCAGGACCCACAGGTCGCCGGGTTCCGGCCGCAACTCGGCCGTAAGCGATAGCAGGCCGAGCCCGGCCGTGGCCAGCACGACGCCGCCCCCCACGCCCCACCCGACCCGGTGGCCCAGGGCAAAGCGGGCGAAAACGGGCACCAGCACCACCGAAAGGCCGGTTATAAACCCGGCTTTGGAAGCGGCCGTGAGTCTCAGGCCGGCGGTCTGGGTTACGTAGCCGGCCACGAGAAACCCGCCCATCAGGGCCCCCCGCCAGATTTCCGGGCCGGAGAGGGCCCACAGCCGCGGGGCGGCCACGATGAGCAGGACCACGAAGGCAACCGCGAACCGGGCGGCCACGAAATTAAACGGCGGGGTGCTGGCCACGCCGACCTTGACGACCACAAAGGTGCTGCCCCAGACCAGGCAAACGAGCAGCAGAACCAGGTCGGCGTTGAGGGGCGAGCGGGCCAGCCACCGCTCGAAACCGGACCCCACGGCCGCCCGACAGGCCCGTCAGATTCCACGGGCGGCCTCGACGGCCCGCTCCCGCTGAACCACAAGCGCCAGCAGGGTAGTGACGGCGCTCGGAAACCGCTGAATAAGGGTCTTAAAGCCCTCGGTTTGAATGACCAGTAGATGGGACTCCTCGACGGCCCGGACGGTGACGGGCCGCCGCGGTTCATCGAGGGCCGCCAGCTCCCCAAAGAAGTCCCCCGGGCCGAAATAGGCCACGTGCCGCTCGCCCCCGGTTCGGCGGCTGCCAACCACCGCCTGGAGCCGGCCGGTGTCCACGACGTAGACGCTGTCACCGGCGTCCCCCTCCCGGAAGACCTCGGTGCCGGCGTAATAGAGGCGCAGGCTCAGGTAGCCGTAGGTTGAAATCTCCCGGCAAACCTCAAGCAGGTCCTCCAGCGGCACCCCTTTCAAGATGACCGTCCGCCCGAGGATCCTCGCCGCCTGAGGCACCACGTCACCCTGGCCCTCGACGGCCAGGTAGTTCTGGGCCTGCTCGAAACGGTCGAGAATCCGCGGGTCGGCCTCGGCGATTCGCCAGGCCGTCCGAATATGTTGCCGGTTCACCAGCAAGACCGGCGCCCGGAAGCTGATGGGGCGGGGCAACCGGTTGAAGAGTCCGGTCGCGTGGGTCATGGGCAGGAAGAGCCGGCCGACATCCCGGATGTGCTGCTCCAGGCTTGTTCCGGGATTCACGTGGAGGGTGCCCCTGACCAGGAAGGGGTCGGCGTCCACGAGCCCCTCCACCCGTTCCAGCCGGCGAACCAGGGCCTGCTGCTCCGGCGACCGCTCGATGCCGACCGTGTACCTGGGCATTGCCAGCACGATTTCGTCGACGCTGACAACCGCCGAATCCAGGTGGCCCAGGGTCGTCCGGTCGGTCCGGAGGGGCTGGGTTGTGACATCGTGAAGCTCGACCGCCTGCTCCACGTGCTGGTTAAGGGTGTCCGAAAGCCGGTGGTACGGCGAGCGCATGAACCCGGAGAGGCGAAGTTCCCGTGTGTAAACCACGACCCGGACCAGGCGCAGCAGGCCTGCCTTTGACCGTGAGCTCATACCCCTTCTCAGTAAGTCTATCGGAGTTTCCGGCATTCAGCAAAAGGCCAGGATTGCCCGTCCGGAACCGGGCCCGCCGGCGGGCTTCCGGCCGACCCCGAGCCGGTCCCGGAAAACGACGAACGGCAACCCGTGCTCCCGGCAAAACTCGACAAACGCCAGGCTCCAGCGGGGGTTCACGTCGTCGGCCAGGACCAGCCCGCCGGGCCGGACGAACGGCCAGACCGTTTCGAGTTCAAAGCGCACCTGCTCGTCGGTATGGAGGCTGTCGTGCAAAAAGAGGTCGACGGTTCCGGCCACCCGGAGGACGCCGGCCAGCTCGACCCGGGCGTCCCCGACGGTGAGCCGCCAGCGGCCCTTCAGCCGGCCCGGAATCAGCCAGCCGGCCCCGAAGCCGGCCGGCACGTGGGTAGCCCGGTAGCCTCCGGAGGCCAGGTCCTGGGGCAGGTCGACGCTGTAAAGGGTCCCGGCGCCGTTGCGGTGGAGGGCGTTGAGAATAAACGCCGAACTTCCGCCCGGCCCCACCCCGGTTTCCACCACCGTTCGGGGCTTTTCGAGGCGGACCAGGGCGTAAAGCACGGACCCGGCGGCGAAACTCACCCAGCCGCCAGGCCGGGCATCCGGGGCGGCGGCCCGGGCCGCCCGAATCTGGGCCCGCAGGTAGCCCCAGAAGGGCCGGTCCAGCTCCAGCTCGGCCACGTAAAGGGCAACCCGAACCGGGCTTACCCGAACCGTTCGAAGGCCGTAAAGCTGGGTTAGAAATCTGACCGCCCGGACGGGCAGTAGCAGCCGCATCCTCAACCGCGAGATTATAGTCTCAGCGCCCGGCTGGTTGGGCACGTCCGGCAGCCCGGCCCCTTAAAGATACCGGTCAAGGCAAGTCCGGTAGTAATCCCGGGTCTTGACCAGGCCGCTGGTGAGGTCATGCCGCGCCGTCCAGGGAACCACGCCCCGGAACTTCTTGTTGCTTATCAGGGCGTCGCCGACCTCGATCGCCTTCCGCTCCGCCGGCCACGGGACAAACCGCACCCGCCCCCCGATGACCCGGGCGACCTCCCGGGCGATATCCGCGACCGAATAGTGGTGGTCGGAGACCGCAAAGAAGACCTCCCCGGCGGTCCGGTCGCTCAGGGCGGCCAGGATGAGGGCCTCAACACAGTCCTCAACGTAGGTGATGTTCCGGAGCTGGCGGCCCTCGCCGAAGACGGGGATCTCTTTGCCCTGGAGGCCAAGGCCGATGAAATAATTAATGAACCCGAAGTCGGGGCTCCTGATGTTCGACCTCGGCCCGAAGACGTTCGCAAGCCGGATAACGGTGACGGGCAGGCCGTACGCCCGGGCGTAAATCAGGCAGTATTTCTCCCCGGCCAGCTTGTTGGCCGAGTAAATATCAACCGGAAACTCCACGTGAAGCTCGTCGATGGGCCGGTAGACCATTCGGCCGACCTGGGTGCTCGTGCCTACGTAGACCAGGCGGGCGTTCGGATTGAACCGCCGCAGGGACTCCAGGAGGATAAGGGTTCCCTTGCAGTTCACATCGACGTCGATAAGGGGCTCCCGCATCGAATTCGGGTGAGAGGTGTAGGCGGCGCAGTGGAAGACCAGGTCCTGGCCGGCGACGTGGCTGCTCAAGCACTCGAAGTCCCGGACATCGCCCATCACCAGGTCGACATCCGCCCGGATGTCGTCAATGTTAAACAGGTTACCGCCCGAGCGGGGGTCAAGGCAGTCATAAATTGTCACCCGGGCCCCGAGCTCCAGGCAGCGGTGGGCCAGGTTGCTGCCGATGAACCCCAGACCGCCGGTAATGAGGACCCGGCGTCCCCGCAGGCTCGTCGAAGACGGCAAACTGCCGCTGTGTTCGGACACTTTTATCCCCCCAAAGCAGCGCCGCGGTTTCCCGGGGTTTGCCTGCCCAGCTTTCGGGCCCCGGCTGCCCAGACCGGAACCCCTATTTAATCGGCGGCCCTTTCAACCAATCATAACCGATTTCGGGGTCATCGTGGGGAATTCGGCCCTCGTCGGACGGGTCGTATACCCGGGAAGTCACGTAGAAAAGGTGGACCGGGCCGGAGATGACCTTACAGCCGTGGGCTACCCCCGGCGGGATTCGCACCACCCGGGCCGGCTGGTTCTCGCCCAGCAAAAACTCCATAGTTTGGCGGTAGGTCGGCGACTCCGGGCGCAGGTCGTGGAGGGCCACTTTAAGGACGCCGATGGGCACATACCACCAGTCGACCTGCCGGTAGTGGATGTGCCAGGCCTTGACGACACCGGGGTACATGAGGGAGTGGCTCCACTGGCCGAAGCCCTCGCCGAAAAATTCGTCGGTGACCCGGATGAGCTCGCGGAAAAAGCCCCGCTCGTCCGGATGGGTTACGAGCTCCTTGAAAACCACGCCCTCAATCACGCGCATCACCTCCGAACTCGCGGATTGAGTCGATTACGGCCTGAACCTCTTCGTCCGTAAGTTCCGGGTACATGGGCAACGACAAAATTTCGCGGGCGGCCCGCTCGGTCTCGATTAGCCGACCGGCAATCCGGACCCGGTCGCGGTAGGCGGGCTGGAGGTGGACCGGAACCGGGTAGTGGAGGGCGGTCCCGACCCCCCGCCCGGCCAAAAACTTTCGGAGCCGGTCCCGGGCACCCGACCGAACTACGTACAGGTGGTAGACGTGGGTTGTGCCCGGCCGAACCCTGGGCGGCCGGACTGGGGTTCCGGCCAGACCGGCATCATACCGGGCGGCGATGGCCGCCCGCCGGCGGTTGCCGGCTTCCAGGTGCCGCAGCTTCACCCGCAGGACGGCCGCCTGCAGCTCGTCCAGCCGCGAGTTAAAACCAGGGATGCTGCTCACGTACCGTTCGGCCCAGCCGTATTCCCGCAGCAGGCGGAGCCGCTCGGCCAGCGCCGGGTCGTCGGTCACGACCATGCCCCCGTCCCCGAAGGCGCCCAGGTTCTTCGTCGGGTAGAAGCTAAAACAGCCCAGGTCGCCCCAGGCCCCGACCCGCCGCCCCCGGTAAACCGCCCCGTGGGCCTGGGCGCAGTCCTCAATCACCCGCAGGCCGTACCGCCGGCTTACGGCCAGGATCGGCTCCAGGTCGGCGGGCTGGCCGTAGAGGTGAACGGGGATTACCGCCCGGGTCCGCGGCCCGATGGCCGCCTCGAGCAGGTTCGGGTCGAGGGTGTAATAATCCGGCTCGATATCCACCAGGACCGGCCGGGCGCCGGCCAGCTCGATGGCGGCGACGGTGGCCACCGCCGTGTGGGAGACGGTGACGACCTCATCGCCGGGGCCGATTCCGGCCGCCCGCAGGGCCAGCACCAGGGCGTCGGTGCCGCTGGCTACCCCGACCCCAAACCGCACCCCGATAAAGGCCGCGAACTCGGCCTCAAACGCCTCAACTTCCGGGCCCAGGATATACCGGCCGCCGTTCAGGACCCGCCGGAGCGCCTCGTCGATTTCGGTCCGGTAGGCCAGATACCCGGCCAGCGGATTCGCAACCGGGATCACTTCCGGGAGAGGCGGCCTTCATCGAGCCGGCCCCGCTCGTACTCGATGATCCGGTCCAGCATCTGGTCAAGAGTCAGGGTCGGCCGGTAGCCGATGAGCCGGTTTATCTTCGAAAGGTCCGGGAGCCGGCGGCGCATATCTTCAAATCCGGCTTCGTAGGCCTGCTCGTACGGAATAAACACAATTTCCGACGGGCTTCCCGTCTTGCGTTTGACGAGCTCGGCCAGCTCCCGGATCGAAATATCGTCGGTGTGGCCGACGTTGAAGACCTCGCCGGCCGCCGCCGGGCATTCCACCAGTTTGATCAGGGCGTCCACCACGTCCCCGACCCAGGTGAACGACCGCCGCTGGCTGCCGTCGCCGTAGACGGTGATCGGCTCGCCCAGGAGCGCCTGGCGGACGAACCTGGGAACGACCATCCCGTACCGGCCGGTCTGGCGGGGTCCGATGGTGTTGAAGAGCCGGACGACCACGACCGGGACGCCCTTCTGCTTCCAGTAGGCCCGGCCGAGAAACTCGTCGATGATCTTCGAGGCGGCGTAGGCCCACCGGGCCTTGGAGGTTGGTCCCAGGACCAGGTCGTCCTCCTCGCTGAAGCGGGGCTTATCCAGCTTGCCGTAAACCTCGGAGGTGGAGGCTAAAAGCACGGTCTTTTTCTTTTTAGCCGCCAGCTCCAGGACGACCTCGGTGCCCTTCACGTTCTGCTCCAGGGTCCAGACCGGGTCCTCAACGATCAGCCGGACGCCGACGGCGGCCGCCAGGTGAAAGACCACGTCGGCCAGGTCGACCAGCTCGGCCATCACGGCCCGGTTGAAAACCGTATCAATCACGTACTCAAAGCGGGGGTGCCCCTTGAGGTGGGCGATGTTTTCAATCGAGCCGGTCGAAAGGTCGTCGATAACCCAGACCCGGTCGCCCCGGCCGAGCAGGGCCTCGGCCAGATGGGACCCGATGAACCCGGCGCCGCCCGTAATCAGCGCCCGCATCACAGGCTCCAGTAGATGACGCTGGGATTGTTGCGGAACGCCCCGGCCAGGGCGCCCCGCACATCCACGATTACCCCCGGGCCCGAGTCCGAACGCAATAGCCCCAGAAAACCTTCGGCCCCGCGCTCAACCAGCACCCGGTGCTTCACCGCCAGCACCACCCCATCATAGCCGGGCCCCCCAGCAAACGGGTCCCCCCGGGCCGCCCGCAGCCCAAGCCCGGCCTCAATCCGCCCGGCCTCAACCAGCGGGTCGTAAACCTCAACCTCCACCCCGTACTCCTCAAGCTCACCCACAAGCTCCACCACCCGGCTGTTCCGAATATCCCGCACGTCCTCCTTAATCGTCACCCCCAGCACCAGAACCTTCGACCCCTGCACAACCCGACCCGCCCGTATCAAAAGCTTCACCGTCTGCTGGGCCACATACACCGGCATGTACTCGTTTATCCGCCGCCCGGCCAAAATCAGCTCCGGGTGGTGCCCAACCTGCTGGGCCTTGTACGTAAGATAATACGGGTCCACCGGAATGCAATGCCCGCTCACCAGCCCGGGCTCCACCCCAACAAAGTTCCACTTCGTCCGGGCCGCCGCCAGCACCTCCCGGGTGTCAAGCCCCAGCCGGTGAAACAGCATCGCCAGCTCGTTCATCAGGGCAATGTTTAAATCCCGCTGGACGTTCTCAATGACCTTGGCCGCCTCGGCCGTCCGGATGTCCGGCGCCCGGTGAATCGGGGCCCTCACCACCAGCCCGTAAACCCTCGCCATAAGCTCGGTGGTCTCCGGGTCCTGACCGGCCACCACCTTGGCAATCTTCTCCAGGGTGTGCTCGGGGTCCCCCGGGTTTATCCGCTCGGGCGAATAGCCCACCTTGAAATCCCGCCCGGCCTTAAGGCCCGAGGCCCGCTCAAGCTCGGGCAGGCAGATTTCTTCGGTCACCCCGGGGTAAACCGTCGACTCGTAGACCACCACCGTCCCGGGCGAGAGGTTCTGGCCGATAAGCCGGCTGGCCGAAATGAGCAGCGAAAGGTCGGGCTGTTTGGCGGAATCCACCGGGGTCGGGATGGCGGCGATGATAAACCCGGCCCGGCGCAGGGCGGACGGGTCGGATGTAAGCTCGAGGAAGGGGGCCCGGACTTCCTCGGCCGAAAACTCCAGGTTGCGGTCGTAGCCGGCCTTAAGTTCCCGGATGCGCTCCGGGTCGATGTCGAAGCCGACGGTCGGGTGGACCCGGCCGAAGGCGGTGGCCAGGGCCAGCCCCACGTAGCCCAGGCCGACCACCCCGACCCGCTCGGGCAGATCGGCCGTCCGCTCGTTGCCGGGTTCCATCGGGTGCGCCTGCGTGTCAGTCCTCAACTTCGACCTCCCGGGCCCAATCCCGGTTCGCCAGATACCAGCTTACCGTGAGCTCAAGGCCGGTTTCCAGGTCCACCTCCGGCTGCCAGCCGAGAAGCTCCCGGGCCCGGGAGATGTCGGCCCAGGTTGCTTCCACGTCGGCCGGGTGGCGGGGCCGGCGCTCGATGACCGCCTGGCGGCCCAGGATGCCCTCGATGGTCAGGATCACCCGGTTAAGCTCCACCGGCCGGTCGCTTCCCAGGTTGATGATTTCGAATCCGGCCAGGTCCAGGGCGGCCACGGTACCCCGGGCCACGTCGTCCACGTAGGTGAAATCCCGCTCCTGGGTGCCGTCCCCGTACACGACGATGGGGAGGCCCTCGGCGATCCGCCGGACGAACCGAAAGATACTCATATCCGGCCGACCGGCCGGCCCGTAGACCGTAAAGTAGCGGAGGACCACCACGTTGAGGCCGAAGAGCCGGTGGTAGGTGTAGGCCAGCACCTCGGCGGCCTTCTTGGAGGCCGCGTACGGGGAGAGGGGCCGGTCGGTGGGCTGGTCCTCCCGGAAGGGCCGCGGGCCGTCCCCGTAAAGGCTTGAGGTGGATGCCAGCACGAAAACGGGCACATCCCGGTGCCGGCAAAGCTCCAGCAGATTCAGGGTTCCCAGGACGTTCACCTCGTAGTAGCCCCGCGGGTTCCGCAGGCTCTGCCGGACGCCGGCCCGGGCGGCCAGGTTGACCACCGCATCGAACGGGCCCGCTTCGGCCCAGAGGTCGGCGAGGAAGGCCGGGTCGAGAATGGTGCCCGGCCGAAACACGAACCCCCGGCCCGAAGCCAGCCGGGCAAGCCGCCACTCTTTGAGCACCACCGGGTAGGCCGGGTCCAGGTTGTCAACCCCGACCACCCTGTGCCCTTCGCCGACCAGCCGTTCGGCAACCTTCGAACCGATGAACCCGGCACACCCGGTCAGCAGAACCCTCACGGACCCACCTGGCTCACGTATTCGGCCGGCACCCAGCCGATGTTTCCGGCCGGGTCCCTGACCCGGACCCACCGGCGGCCGTCGGCCTCCACCTCTTCGCCCAGGGCCTCGAGCCGGGTTCGCTCCGGCCAGGCCCGAATCCGGCGGGCCTCGGCGGCCGGGTCGGCCCGGACGTAGACCCCCAGGCCGCCCGTGTTGGCGACGACCAGCCAGCCCCGGTAAAACTCCGGCGCCGGCGTCGGTAAGACGGCCGTCGGCTCCGGGGTCGGTTGGGACTGGGCCGGCGGGGTTCCTGGCCGCTCCAGGTAGAGGCCGGCCAGGACCACCGCGGTGGCCGGCACCACAACCAGGGCCAGCCGCAACAGGGCCGCAAGCCGCAGGAAGCCGAGCCACCCGCCCGCCGGCCGGTCGGTGGCCGGTTCCCAGAAGTCATAAAGCCGCCGGTCACAGGCAAGGCTGCCGGCATCCACCAGCGACCGGACACCGGGACCCCGCAGGACCGGGTGGGTGCACCAGCCCCGGCCGGCCACCGGCGACGGCCGGTAGAAGCGGCAGGTGCCGCAACGGCGGAGCGGTTTACCTGGTTTCCGGGCGGAAACCCGGGCCGGAACTGCCATCAACCGTTCAGAAAGCGGCCCAGCCTGGCCATGGCCTCGGCGATCCGCTCCTCCGGGGCCGTGTAACTGAATCGGAGGTGGCCCTCCGCCCCCGGGCCGAAATCGACGCCCGGCGTCACGGCCACGTGGGCGCCCCGGAGGATCCGTCGGGCCAGCTCCAGGGAGCTTTCTCCCCAGCGCCGGGCATCGGCCAGCACGTAGAAAGCCCCGGCGGGCTCAGCCGGGACCCCGAAGCCGAGTTCCCGCAGGGCCGAAACCGTGTAGCGGCGCCGCCGGTCGTAGACCCGGCGCATCCGCTCGACTTCGGGCCCGGCCTGCCGCAGGGCGGCGAGGCCGGCGTGCTGGACGAAGTCGGCGGCCGAGATGAAAAAGTTCTGGGCCATCACCTCCAGCGGCCGGACCAGCTGGGCCGGCAGGATTATGAAGCCGAGACGCCAGCCGGTCATGGCGTAGCGCTTGGAGAAGCCGTTAAGGACCACTGCCCGGTCGGAAAACTCCAGGACCGAGTGCTCCTCACCCACGTACGTGAGGCCGTGGTAGATCTCGTCCGAGACGACCAGCGGGCCCAGCTCGACCAGGGCCTGAAGCCTCTCGGCCGTCAGCACCGCCCCGGTCGGATTCGCCGGCGAGTTAATGAGGATTGCCCGGGTCCGGGGCGTAATCGCCGCCCGCACCCGGTCGGGGTCGAGCTGGTAGCCCTCGGCCGGGTCGACCCGGACGGTCACCGGCCGGCCGCCGGCAAACCGGATGAAGCTCGGGTAGCAGGCGTAGTAGGGGTCGGTGATGACTACCTCGTCCCCCGGCTCGAGGATGGCCGAGAAAAGAAGCATAAGGGCGGGCGAGGTTCCGGCCGTCACCAGAATCTGGCCGGGTGAGACCCGCACCCCGTAACGTTCCCGGTAGTGCTCGGCGATGGCCTCCCGTAGCTCGGGTAAACCGAGGGCCTGGGTGTAGTGGGTCCGGCCGGCCCGC
>FWWL01009776.1_pt1 | contig 11407 bp, 10 predicted proteins | sample 2228331 | NCBI WGS metagenome assembly FWWL01 (sample SAMEA103939775, study PRJEB20133) | metagenome
GCTCAGGGAGGTTATGGAGCTGCTTTAAGTCCCTCACTCTCTCCCCCCAAAAATCTACCCCCTCCAGCCTTATTCTCAAACAGCCTCGTGTAGGGCACGGGCTCTGCGGCGGTGACGGGCAGGAGGACGTCCAGGGCCCGGGCCTGGACCGTGAACCGGGCCGGCGTAGTACCCACGAACTCACCGTCCGTGTGCAGCGCCACCGGCCGGTCGCTCTGGACGGTGACCTCCAAAGCCCGGACCACCTCGACCTTCGGGTACCGGATGTGGGAACCGTCAAGGAGACGAGGGAGCAGCCGCACCACCTCGATCCGGCTCATCTCCCGGACCACCACCACGTCCAGCCGCCCGTCGTCGGGCCGGGCATCGGGGCACATCCATAGGCCGCCTGCATAGCAAGGGAGGTTTCCCGCAGCCAGCATGAAGGTAGGCTGGATCCACACCCGGTTGTCCGTCCGGATCTCCATCGAAACGGGCCGGAAGGTCGCAAGCTCCGTGAGGATTCCGGCCACGTACACGACCTTCCCCCGCAGGACCTTGGGCCACGCGTTGACTCGGCGGGCCACCTCCGCATCAAACCCGCATCCCGCGATGGTGAGGAAGAACCGGCCGTTCACGCATCCCACGTCGATGCGCCGGATGCGGCCGCAGGCCAGGGCCTGGGCCGCGGCCTGCGGATCCCGGGGGACGCCCATGCAGAGGGCGAAGTCGTTGGCGGTCCCCACCGGGAGCGGGGCCAAGAACCGGGAGCGGGTGGAGGTCCGCAGAAGGCCGTTTGCCACCTCGTTGCACGTCCCGTCCCCACCCACCACCAGGATCCCGTCGTAATCCTCGGCCGAGGCCGCGAGCTCCGTCGCATGCCCCCTTCGCAGGGAGTACACCTCCTCGAGGGCCCAGCCGGCCGCAAGGAAGTACGGCCGAAGTTTAGGCCATAGCTTCAGGGCCCGACCTCGGCCCGCGGTCGGGTTGATGACAGCAAGCACCCGCACGACGATGGGAATTCCCCTCGACGCCTGGTTTCTCCTCCGGGTCCCACCCTGTTCGTTCCAGGCGGCCGACCACGAGGTCTGGCGTATGAGCTTTCACCCGTAGCGGTACTGGATCCCGAAGCCGCCCCGGGGCAGCCGCCAATCGATGACCCGGTAGGGGCAGCCCACAAGGCACGTGGTACACTCCACGCAGTTCTCGTAGGAAACCACGATGCGGCCCTGCGCGGGGTCCCACTCGTACACCTTGGCGGGGCAGAAGGTGGTACAGGGCCGACCCCAGGTCTTGCCGCACTGTTCCAGACAGGTGGCGGGATCCGTGATGGTGATGTGGCTCTGCCGGTCATGCCGCCACCGCAGGGTGAAGAGCTTCTCCTCCAGCTTCAATGTTCGCCTCCCCTAGCGCACCGCCCGCCATACCTCGTAGAGGTCCCGGAGGATCTGGAGGGGTCTGCGCCGCCGGGTGACCTCCCGCCAGATCCTGCGCTGCTTTTCCCGCTTGGGGACCCCGTCCACGGTGAGCAGCTCGTGCACCGCGCGGTGCAAAAGCTCCGGGTAGATCCGGAAGAGGTCGGGTCGGCGGTCCGCGAGGTCCGGCAGGTGCCGGTACTTCGCGAGATCCTGTAGCACGAAGGATTCCCACAGCTTCGCCTCGTAGCGGGCGAGGGTACGGGCGCTGAAATCACCCCGCTGCTTGGCCTCGATCACCGTCTCCCCTGCCAGGCGGCCCGCGGTCAGGGCGAGGTTGCTGCCTTCCCGGTGGAGGCCGTTCACCATCATCGCGGCATCGCCCGCGATGAGCACCCCATTGCCGAATAGCCTCGGCATGGCCTCGTACCCGCCCTCGGGGATGGCGTGGGCCGCGTACTCCAGCACCTCCCCGCCCGCCAGCAGCGGCCGCACCGCAGGATGCTGCTTGAGGCGCTCTAGGAGCTCATACGGGGTCCGGCGGGTCTTCATGAGGTGGCTCAAGAGAACCCCTACGCCCACGGAGAGGGAGTCGCGGTTCGTGTAGATGAACCCGTAGCCGGACATCCCCTCCGTCACGGCACCGTAGAGCTCGATGGTGGCACCCTGCCCGGGCTCCAGGTTGAACCGGCTCTCGATCACCTCCTGCGGAAGCCCGATCACCTCCTTCACGGCCAGGGCCAGGTGGTGGGGCTCGATGGGCCGGTCGCGCAGCCGGGCCCGGTGTGCCAGGAAGGAGTTCACGCCGTCCGCGATGACCACCACGTCCGCGTAGAGCTCCCCTTCCTCCCGGCCCGTCCGCACGCCCACCACCCGGTCCCCTTCCCAGATCACGTCCTCCGCCACCGTCTGCGGGACCAAGAGGGCACCTGCGGCCTCCGCCTGGGCCGCAAACCACCGGTCCCACCGCGCCCGCAGGACGGTGAAGGCGTTGGGGCACCCGTCGGGGTGGTAGGCACCGTGAGGGTTGCGGTACCCGATGGAGAGGACTCCGTCCTCCGTGGTGATCCACACCCGCTCCTCCACCACCACCCGCTCCATGGGAGCGTCCAGGGTCCAGAAGCCGGGGAGAAGGTCGGCCACCATGCGGCCGTACATCACCCCGCCCATGACGTTCTTGGCGCCCGGGTATTCTCCCCGCTCCAGGAGCACCACAGAAAGCCCGGCCCGGGCCATGGTGAGGGCTGCGGCCGCGCCGGCTGGGCCTGCCCCGACGACGATGGCGTCGAACTTCTCCCCGTTCATGGCCTCATCCCCAGCGCGAACTGTACCCAGTGGATCGCCGACCCGCCGGCCACGCCGCCGAGGAGGACCCCGAGGGCCGCGAGGGCCACGCCTGCTCCCGTCCCCCACCCACCCGCGACCCGCACACCTGGCCGCGTCCGCTCCCCATAGGCGGCATAGGCGGCCCGGAGGTAGTAGGCCACGGAGATAACGCTCGTCACGACCCCCACCAGGGCGAGCCAGCCTAGGCCGGACTCGAGGGCCGCGGTGAACAGGTAGAACTTGCCCAAAAACCCGGCCGTGGGCGGAACCCCCACCAAGGAGGCCATGAATAGGGCGAAGGCGGCCGCGAGGGCGGGAGCGCGGTCCGCGAGCCCACCCAGGTCCTCCACCTCGTCCGCCTCTAGCCCCATGCGCTCAAGCCACAGCACCACCCCGAAGGCACCCAGCTGCATGAGGGCGTAGGCTCCGAGGTAGTATGCACAGGCTACGACCCCCGTACGGGTTCCCGCGGCGACCCCGATGAGGAGGTAGCCGGCATGCGCGATGCTGCTGTAGGCCAACATCCGCTTGAGGTTCCGCTGCCACAGGGCCCCGAGGTTACCGACCACCATGGTGAGGGCGCTGAGCACGGCGAGGAAGGGACGCCACAGGTCCACGAGCGCCGCAAGGGCCACGGGCAGCAACCGCACCAAAGCCGCCACCGCCCCCACCTTCGCGATCACGGAGAGGAAGGCCGACGCGGGCATGGGTGAGCCCTCGTACACGTCCGGCGCCCAGGCGTGGAAGGGGACCACCGCAGCCTTATACCCCAGCCCCACGATCACCAGCCCCATGCCCACCCGCAGCAGCAGACCATCTCCGGACGCCCCGAGCCGCCCAAGATCCAGACTCCCCGCCTGCCCGTACACCAGGGCCATCCCGTACAGGAACACCCCGGAGGCGAAGGATCCCAGCAGGAAGTACTTGAGGCCCGCCTCCTGGGAGGTGCGGCTGTGCCGGGCGAAGGCGGCGAGGATGTACAGGGGCACGGAGAGAAGCTCTAGCCCGAGGAACACCAAGAGCAGATGACCGGAGGCCGCCAGCAGCTGCGCGCCGAACGCCGCGAAGAGCAAAAGGGCATAGTACTCCCCCCGCTCGAGCCCCGTGCGGACAAGGTAGTCGCGGGAGAGGAGGAGTCCAATCGCCGTCACCCCCAGGACCACCACTTGGAACATCGTGGTGAGACCGTCCCGGACGTACATCCCGCCGAAGGCCACCGCAGGAGGCGCCCAGAACAGGGTGGCCCCCAGGGCGAGGAGCACGCCTCCAAGGCTCAACCACAACAGAACGCGGCGCTGCCGGGCGGTGCGCAGGGGCAGGTCCACAAACAGCACCGCCGTGGCCGTAGCGGCCACCAGGATCTCCGGGAGCAACGCCCGCAGCCCGCTCACCGCACCACCTCACCGGCTGCGCGGAGCCGGGCGCTTAAGGCCATCACCGCGGCCTCGCTCCGCTCCAGCAGCGGTTTCGGGTATAGTCCGATCCACAGGATCACGCAGACCAGGGCCACGAGAGCGGCCGCCTCCTTCCCCGTCAGGGGCGAGAACCGACGCGGATCCACCCGCACGGGGCCGAAGTACACCCGCTGCACCATCCACAGCAGGTACACCGCGGACAGGATCACCCCGCCGGCCGCGAGGGCCGCAAGCCGCCCGTCCGCCCGGAAGGTCCCCAGCAGGATGAGGAACTCCCCCACGAACCCGTTGGTCCCCGGGAGGGCCGCGGAGCTGAACACGATGAAGAGCGAGAGGGCCGCAAAGGTAGGCTCCACCTTCGCCACCCCGCCGAAGGCATCTAGTGCGCGGGTGTGGGCCCGCTCGTATAGGACTCCGACCAGGAGGAAGAGGCCCCCGGTGGAAAGGCCGTGGTTAAGCATCTGCAGGAGAGCCCCGTGCATCCCCTGGAGGGTTAAGACGAAAGTACCGAGGACCACGAAGCCCAGGTGGCTGATGGAGGAGTAGGCCACCAGCTTCTTAACGTCCTGCTGCGCGAAGGCCACGGCCCCACCGTAGAGGATCCCGACGACGCCCAGGGCGCACAACAGCGGGGCCGCCTCCCGGGCGGCCTCCGGGAAGAGCCCGAGGCTGTAGCGCACAAGCCCGTACGCGCCCATCTTCAGCAACAGACCCGCCAGGATTACGGAGCCTGCGGTGGGGGCCTCCACGTGGGCGTCCGGAAGCCAGGTGTGAAGCGGGAAGAGGGGAACCTTGATGGCAAAGGCCACCGTAAAGGCCCAGAACAACCACCGCTGATCTTCCGGAGGAAGCGGGGTCTGAAGCAGGCGCAGGACATCAAAGGTACCCGTGCGCAGGGATAGGGCGATGATGCCGAGGAGCATCAGGACGCTACCTGCCATGGTGAACAGGAAGAACTTGAGGGCCGCAACCCTACGGCGCTCTCCACCCCACAGGCCGATGAGGAAGTACATGGGGATGAGGACGGCCTCCCAGAACACGTAGAAGAGCACGAGGTCCAAGGCCAGGAACGTCCCCAGGACCGCACCCTCCAGGAGCAGCAGCAGGCTCAGGTACTCCTTGAGTCGGTGGCGCACCGCGTCCCACGTCCCGAGCTGCGCGACGGGGAACAGGAAGGTGGTGAGCAGGACGAGCAAAAGCGAGATCCCGTCCAAGCCGAGTTGGTAGCGAACGCCTAGGGCCGGGATCCACGGCGCCCCTTCTACGACCCAGAACCCCCTCTGCCCGGCCGGAAAGGCCCAGAAAAGCCAGGCGGCAAGGGCGAAGGTGAGGAGGAACGTGGCAAAGGCCACCTCCCGCAACAGCGCATCCCGTCGCGGGAGGAGCATGACCACCACCGAACCGAGGACCGGGAGGAAGACCAAGGTCGAGAGCATCATCGGACCAACCAGTACCCCAGCGCGAGCACGGCTCCTACCAGGAAGAGGGCCGCGTACTGCCGCACGTATCCCGTCTGCCACTGCCGCACGCCTGCCCCTAAAGCCCCCACGGCCGCCGCCAGGCCGTTGGCGGCCCCGTCGATCCACCGGAGATCCACCACCCAGGCACAGACGTGAGCCAGGGCCCGGGCGGGTCGCAGGAGGAATGCCTGGTAGAGGTCCTCCACGTACCACTGCCGGCGTAGCGCCTCCTCCAGGGCCCCGAGCTTCGGCATCCGGCGTCCCCGGTACGCGATCCCTCCCACCACGATTCCGGCCAGCGCCGCCCCCACGGAGACCACAGGCAGGAGCGCATCAACCGAACCGTGGGCAGGAGCGGGCGTTGCCTCGAAGAAGGGCCGGAGGAACCGGTCGAAGGGATCGCCCAACGCCTTCGCACCGAGGAACCCGCCAACCACGGAGAGAACCCCGAGGATCGCCATGGGCCAGCGCATCACGGGTGGGGCCTCATGGGGGTGGTGTGCGGGGGATGAGGGCGGATCCGCGAAGGTCAGGACCGCCGCCCGGGTGATGTAGAGGGCGGTGATCCCCGCGGTGAGGACTCCCACCCCCCATAGACCCACGAGCCCGTACGCGTAAGCGGCGTTGAGGATGTGCTCCTTGCTGAAGAAGCCCGCAAACGGCGGGATCCCGCTCAGGCTCACCGCTCCGATGAGGAAACAGGCGGCCGTGAAGGGCATGGCGCGGCCAAGCCCCCCAAGCCGCCGCACGTCGATCACCCCGTGCATGGCGTGCATCACGCTCCCCGCGCTCAAAAACAGCAGGGCCTTGAAGAAGGCGTGGGTGGTGAGGTGGAACATCCCCGCCACCGCGGAGCCCGCGCCCACTCCCAGGAACATGTACCCGATCTGGCTGATGGTGGAGTAGGCGAGGATGCGCTTGAGGTCCACCTGGGCCACGGCCACGGTGGCGGCAAACAGGGCGGTGAAGGCTCCCACGGCGGCCACCACGGGGAGCACGCCGCTGGCGAGGTAGAAGGGCCACAGCCGGGCCACCAGGTACACGCCTGCGGTGACCATGGTGGCCGCGTGGATGAGGGCGGAGACCGGTGTCGGACCTTCCATGGCGTCCGGGAGCCACACGTAGAGCGGCAGCTGCGCGGACTTCCCCGTTGCCCCCGCAAAGAGGAGGAGGGCCGCGGCGGTGAGGGCGGCGGGTGGAGCTTGCGGGAGGTGCTCCGGGATGGCTTCAAGGTCCAGGGTCCGGAAGAGGACAAACAGGAGACACAGACCCAGGAGGAACGCCGCGTCTCCGATCCGGTTGGTGACGAAAGCCTTGCGGCCGGCCGCGGCCGCGGACTCCCGCTCGAACCAGAACCCGATGAGGAGGTAGCTGCACAGCCCCACGAGCTCCCAGCCCACGAAGAGCACGAGGAGGTTTGCGGCCAGGACCAGCAAGAGCATGGAGGCCACGAAAAGGTTGAGATAGGTGAAGTAGCGGCTGTAGCCCACATCCCCGTGCATGTACCCCACGGAGTACACGTGGATCAGAAACCCAACACCGCTGACCACCAGGACCATCACCGCGGAGAGCCGGTCCAACCGGAGCGCCCAGGCCACCCGGAGGTCCCCGGAGGCGATCCACTCCCACAGGACCGCCCGCAGGGCCGCCTCCGGCGGGGCCGCAAGGAGCTCCCGGAAGGCGACCACGCCGAGCCCGAAGGCCCCGAGGACCACCAGGCACCCGATCGCGCTCACCGCCCGCGCGCCCAGCCGGCCGCCCACAAGGCCGTTGAGGAGTGCGCCTGCAAGGGGCAACGCGACGATGCCGGTTATGACCCAGTCCATCCTTACCCTCGCAGGAGGTCCATCTCGTCCACGTCCACGGTGCGGTGCGCGCGGAACAGGCCCGTGAGCATGGCGAGGCCCACCACCACCTCTACCGCGGCCACCACCAGCACGAAGAAGACCACCAGCTGCCCGGAGAGGTCCCCGTGCATGCGGGCGAAGCTCAGGAATGCCAGGTTCACGGCGTTCAGCATGAGCTCGATGGACATGAACACGATGAGGGCGGTCCGCCGTAGGAGGACCCCGAGCCCGCCCATCACGAAGAGGAGGGTGCTCAGGAGCACGTACGCGGAGAGGGGGACCGTCACCGCGCCCTCCTCGCCGCCGCGACCTCCGCCCGCCGGGCCTCCGCTTCCAGGGACACCCGGCGCTCAGGAGCCTTGCCGAGCACCACGCCCGCCACGATGCCCACCAATAGCAGCACCCCCGCAAGCTCAAGGGGGAGGACGAAGGTGGTCAGGAGCTCCCGGCCCACGGCGTGAGGAGTGCCGAAGTCCGCGGCCACGGCGACCTCCGCGGTGCGACCTCCCAGCTCCCGGAGGGCCGCGAAGGCGGCAAGGGCAAAAAGTCCCCCCGCGGAGGCGATCGCCACCGCCGCGTGCAGGCGGCCCGGTCCTGGGGAGAGCCGGAGTTCCGGGTTGTGGGCGTGCAGGAGCATGATCACGAACAAGAACAGCACGAGGATGGCGCCCGCGTAGAGGATCACCTGCAGCACCGCCAGGAACTCCGCGAGGAGCGTGAGGTAGAGCACGGCGAGGGAGACCAGGACCACCAGCAGGCTGAGGGCGCTATGCACCGGGGCCCGGGCCGCCACCACGCCCACGCCTCCCGCGAGGCTCAGCGCGGCCGCCAGAACGAAGAGCACGGACGCCACCCTAGACCTCCCGGCGGGGATCCCGGCCGGAGGCCCCCGGATAGGGTTCCGTAAGCATCTCCTTCGTGTAGATGAGGGCCTCCCGGGAGTAGTCCGCGAGCTCGTAGTCGTGTCCCAGGACGATGGCGCCCGTGGGGCAGGCCTCCTCGCAGAACCCGCAGAAGATGCACCGGAGCATGTTGATCTGAAACTCCTCCGCGTACCGCTCTCCCTTGCTCACCCGTTTCTCTGGGGTGTTCGCCGCGGGCTTGACGTAGATGGCCTGGGCCGGGCACACGATGGCGCACAGCTCGCAGCCCACGCACCGTTCGTCCCCGTCCTCGTACAGGGTGAGCCAGTGGCGGCCCTTGAACCGGGGCGCGACCCGGGGCCGCTGCTCGGGGTACTGGATCGTGGCGGGGCGCCGGAAGAGGTACCGCAGGGTCACCCCGAGCCCCTTCAGTACCGCCGCACCCTCTACCACCGCGCGCTGCACCGTTCGGTTCACAGAACACCCTCCTACACCACGAAGAACGAGGTCACCACGAGGTTTGCGAGGGCGAGCGGGATCAGGAGCTTCCAGCTCAGCCCCATGAGGTGATCATACCGCACCCGCGGGACCGTGGCGCGGATCCAGATGAAGACCACGACGAACACCGCCGTCTTCAGGAGGAACCACGCCACCCCGGGCAGCACGGGGCCAAGCCACCCTCCGAAGAACAGGAGGGTTGTGAGGGCGCTTTGGGTGATGATGGCGAGGTACTCCGCGATGTAGAACATCACGAATTTGAGCCCGCCGTACTCCGTGTGGTAGCCCGCGATGAGCTCCTGCTCCGCCTCCGGGAGGTCAAAGGGCGCCCGGTTCGTCTCCGCGAGGGCCGAGAGGAAGAACAGAACAAAGGCAAGGGGTTGCCGGACGACGAACCACAGGCTCCGTTGCGCCTCCACGATCCCCACGAGACTCAAGGTCCCCGCGGACAGCACCACGCTCAGGGCCGAAAGCCCCCACGCCAGCTCGTAGCTCACCACCTGGGCCGCGCTGCGCAAAGATCCCAGGAGGGCGTACTTGCTGTTGGAGGACCAGCCGCCGAGGATGAGGCCGTACACCCCAAGCGAGGAGGCGCCCAGCACCAGCAGAACACCTGCACTGGGGTTCGCGAGGTACAGGTTGATCCGCCGGCCGAACAGCTCCACGGGTGGGCCGAAGGGGATCACCGCGTAGGCGAAGAGGGAAGCGGTCATCACGAGGAGGGGGGCCGCGAGGTACACCCACCGGTCCGCGCCTCGGGGCATGAAGTCCTCCTTGGCCAGCAGCTTGATGCCGTCCGCGAGGGGCTGCAGGAGCCCAAACGGGCCCACCCGGTTGGGGCCGATGCGGTGGTGGAACTTGCCCAGAAGCCGCCGTTCGAGGAAGACCGTGTAGGCGGTGGCCGTCAGCAGCAGGAACGCCAGGATGGCGCTCTTCAGCGCGGCCTCCAGGACGACCGTCACCGCACGCCCTCCAGGGCCCGCACCCGGACCCGCACGACCCGCCGGAAGACCCCCCACCGGTTCAAGGGGATCTCCCGGAAGCCGATCGGGACCAGGACCTGGCCAGGCAGGGTATCGCGGGAGAGGCGGCAGCGGACCGCGGCCCGAACTCCGTCTACCTCTAGCTCCACTGCCTCTCCGTCCCCGATGCCCAGGCGCGCGGCATCCTCGGGGTGGAGGACCGCGTACGGCTCTCCGATGAGGTCCGGAATGCCTCGGCACCGTTCCGCCATCTCGCCCTGGCGGTAGAGCCGCACCTCCGGCACCACCACCAGCCCCTCACCGGCCTCATCCGGCAGGGTGAGGTCTGGGGGCTCCAGTTGCGGCGCGCGGCGCGGCAGGGGATACGGGCGGTCGAGCTCGAGGTCCGGAATCACCCGGCGCATCTCCGCAAAGATCGCCTCCGGACTCGGGTAGTCGAGGGAGATCCCCAAGTGGGCGGCGAGGGCTTGGAGGATGGTGCCATCGGCCCAGGCCCCTTCCGGACCCAGCCGGGCCTGCTCGATGCGCTGCGGCCGGCCCTCGATGTTGCCCACGGTTCCTGACCGCTCCGCAAACGCCAGGGCCGGGAGGACCACGTCCGCGGACCGCGCGGTCTCAGTCCAGAAGAGGTCGCTCACGACCAGGAACAGGTTCTTCCGGGCCCGGGTCCAGAGGTCCGCGTCCGGGAAGTCCCGGGCGGGATCCGCTCCCGCCACATACAGAACCCGGAGCGCACCCTGGGCGGCCGCCTCCAGCATCTCCACGGTGTTCAGGCCGGGTTTTGAACGTGGCCGAATCCCCCAGACGGCCTCGATCCGACGCAAGGCCTCCGGATCGTCTAGGGGCCGTAGACCCGGGAGCACATCCGGGGCCATCCCGGCGATGGCGGCTCCGACAGCACTCCCTCGGCCCTGCAGGATCGAAAGCGTCCCCCCACACAGGGCCCGCAGGGTGTTTACCGCGTGGAGCACCTGCTCTGCATACGGACCGAGAAGACTGATGCGGCCTACGAAGAAGGCCACAGGGCCCTGGCGCAACGCATCCGCGGCCCGCTCCAGGGCCTCTGGGGAAACCCCAGCCTGTTGGGCCACCGCGTCGACGTCCACCGCATCCAGGACGTCCGCCTCAGGGGCAGATGCCATCCGGTCCCGCACCAAGCGCGCGAGGGCCCAAAGCAACCGGTGCTCGTGGCCGTACCGGTGGCGGAGGGGGTGCGTGCAGTACGAGTCGATCTCCAACCGCTTGGGCGCGAGCACCACCGCGTTCATCCCCCGGTCCAGGCCGCGCTTGGCACGCAGCCACAGTACCGGGTACTCCTCGGAGAGGTCACAGCCCACGAGCACCAGGGTCCGCACGAGGTCCAGCTGATCCACAGGTCCGCCCACGGGTCTTTCCGCAAGCCCCCGCTGTCGGCTATCTGGGTCCACCACCTCGCCCTCTGGGATCCCCTCCATCCCCCAGGCCCAGTCCCGGGTGGGCAGCGGATGGAGGGTATCCGTGCGGAAGTCCAGGTTATTGGTGCCCAAGGTGCGCAGGAGTCGGCTCAGGAGGTAGGACTCCTCCAGGGTGAGGCGCTCCCCCCCGAGCGCCCCGAGGGCCTCGGGCTCCACCTGCCGGATCC
>FWWL01009777.1_pt1 | contig 11406 bp, 8 predicted proteins | sample 2228331 | NCBI WGS metagenome assembly FWWL01 (sample SAMEA103939775, study PRJEB20133) | metagenome
CACCACTAGTTCGGAGCGTGTGGAGCAGGTCCTGGAGCTCATCAAGCAGATGAACCTGCTGGAGCTGCGCGACCTGAACAAGCGGCTACAGGAGGAATTCGGCATATCGCCCGTGGCGCCGGTAGCAGTGGCAGCCGCTCCCGCCGCGGGACAGGCCGCCCCTGCCGCCGCTGCCGCCGAGGCCGCCGCCCCGGCCGAGGAGAAGACGGAGTGGACCGTCTTCCTGAAGGAGATCGGCCCCAACAAGATCAACGTCATCAAGGCGGTGCGGGAGGCGGTGCCGGGCCTGGGCCTGAAGGAGGCCAAGGACCTGGTGGAGAGCGCCCCCACCAACATCAAGGAAGGGGTCTCCAAGGAAGAGGCGGACGCCATCGCCAAGAAGCTGCAGGAAGCGGGGGCCGTCGTCGAGCTCAAGTAGGGCGCCTTCCCGCCCCCGGCCGGGGCTGCTATACTCCCTCTGACCGATGGAGTGCTACTCCTGCGGGCGGGCGGCGGAGCGGCGCTGCGTCCGCTGCCACCGCCCCTACTGCCCGGCCCACGGGGGAGGCCCGCGCCCCTTCTGTCGCGACTGCCTCAGCCCCCTGCGGGCCGCCCCCTCCGGCCTCCCCTACCGGGGCTCCCTGCTGGCGCTGCTGGTGGGGGCGGGCATCGCCGTCTGGCTGCTGGTGCGGCCGCCCTCGCTGCCGGGGGAGACGGAGGCGGGCGAGCCCCTCACCAGGGAGATGCGCCCGCCAGCGGCGGCCGTCAGCGAAGGGCCGACGCCCACGCCCACCGCCGTCCCCTCTCCCACCCCCACCCCGACGCCCACGCCGCCCCCCCAGCCGACGCCGACCGCGGCCCGGCGTCAGCGCCTTCGAGCAGGCCCAGGCCATCGCCTTCTGGAACAACGTTGACTTCTACAACCCTGCCATCAGGCCCGGCGACCGTCTCAAGATCCCGCAGTAGCCCATGACGGGGCCGGAATACCGCCTGCGCATCCGCGACCTGCCCACCAGCGAGCGCCCGCGCGAGCGGCTGCGCCAGCACGGGCCGGGCAGCCTGTCCAACCCCGAGTTGCTGGCCATCGTCCTGCGGGTGGGGTCGGGGCGAGAGAGCGCCATCGCCCTGGCCACGCGGCTGCTGGCCCGCTGGGGCGGGCTGGCGGGGCTGGCGCGGGCCTCCTTCGGGGAGCTGTGCGCCGAGCACGGCATGGGCGAGGCCAAGGCCGCCCAGGTGAAGGCGGCCCTGGAGCTGGGCAGGCGACTGCTGGCCGCCGCCCCCGAGGAGCGCCCCGTCGTCCGCTCCCCCGGCGACGTGGCCAACCTGCTCCTGGCCGATATGGCCCTGCTGGAGCAGGAGCACCTGCGGGTCGTCCTCCTCAACACCCGCAACCACGTGCTGGGGGTGCCCGAGGTCTACAAGGGCACCGTCAACAGCGCCCAGGTGCGGGTGGCCGACATCTTCCGCGAGGCGGTGCGGGAGGGCTGCCCGGCCATCGTGGTGGTGCACAACCACCCCTCGGGCGACCCGGAGCCCAGCCGCGAGGACGTGGAGGTGACCCGCCAGATGGTGGTGGCGGGGGAGCTGCTGGGCATCGAGGTGCTGGACCACCTGGTGCTGGCCCGGGGCGGCTACGTCAGTCTGCGGGAGCGGGGCCTGGGCTTCCCCGCCTGAGCGACACCCGCAGCGGGCGGAGCGGGGAAGGCACCCTATCGCCGCGGCGATAGCGGTGTCCACTCAGGCCTAAGCCGGGCGTCGGTCCACCGACCGTATCGCCGAGATGCCGCAGGTCTGCGGAGTTCCGTGACCAGCGCCGCCGATCGGGACTGGTGGCGTGAACAGCGAGGGGACGAGCGGTGGCGCTGGTGCGGAGGTGCGGTGCAGGCCCAGCCGCCGGGGGGGCGCGGGGCCGTTTGACGCTGGCATCGGGCAGGACTTAACATGGCCATGCGTCCATAGGGGCAGTCCATAGCAGGGGGAGAGGATGGCCCTCGAACTGAAGGTGCGGTCGCTGCGGGTGCGCCAGGCCGTGGCCGCCCTCAGCTTCCTGGTGGCCATCGCCCTCATCCCGGCGGTGGCGGCCATCGCCGTCATCGCCGCCGGCGAGGGCATGGGCGAGGCCACCCGCCAGGTCTTCTTCAACATCGCCAAGTGGGCGCGGATCTTCGTCTACGCCCTCACCGCCCTCATCCTGCTGGTGCTGGCCTACGGCCCCCTGTCGCGACTGCGCCTGTGGCTCCTGGGCAAGAAGGAGGCGCGCTGGGACCGGCCCTGGGAGCGGGTGCGCTTCTTCCTCCTCTACGGCGTGGGGCAGGGGCGGCTGCCCAACGACCTCTACGCCGGGCTGATGCACCTGCTCATCTTCTGGGGGTGGACGTTCCTGTTCATCGGCACGTTGATGCTGGCCTTCCACGACGACTTCGTGGAGTTCCTGGAAGGGCACGTCTACCTGGGCTATTCGCTGGCCCTGGACCTGGCCGGGGTGGCCGCCGCCGTCGGCATCCTGATGGCCCTCTACCGGCGCTACCTGTGGAAGCACCCCAAGATGCGCCTGGGCAGCCTCTGGGACGACGTGGCCCTGCTGTGGCTGATGCTGGCCATCCTGCTCACCGGCTTCGTCATCGAGGGGCTGCGGGTGGGCATGACCGAGCTGCAGGGGGCAACCATTGACGTCCACGGCGGCATAGCCTCCGACCCCGACTGGGCGCCGTGGTCGCCCATCGGCTTCCTCATCGGCAAGGCGTTCCTGGAGTCGGGGTCGAGCCAGGGCTTCATGGAGCTGTTCCACAAGAGCCTCTGGTGGCTGCACCTGGGGCTGGCCACCGGCTGGGTGGCCTGGGTGGGCTACGGCAAGCTCTCGCATATACTGCTGGGGTCGGCCAACATCTTCCTGCGCAAGCTCTCGCCCACCGGCGCCGCCCTGGCGGGGACGGCCCTGCCGCCCATCGCTGACTTCGAGACGGCCGAGCGCTTCGGCGCCGGCTACCTGCGCGATTTCACCTGGAAGCAGCTCATGGACGTGGACGTGTGCGTGCGCTGCGGCCGCTGCGAGGCCCATTGCCCGGCCTACAACACGGGCAAGGAGCTGACGCCCATGGGCTTCCTGCAGGACATCAGGCGCTACCTGACGGAGGCGGGGCCGCGGCTCCTGGCCGCCCGACGCCGGGGCGAGGAAGTGCAGGACGAGCGCCCCGTGGCCGGCGACGTGGTCTCCTTCAACACCATCTGGGACTGCGTCACCTGCGGCGCCTGCGAATACCAGTGCCCGCTGTTCATCGAGCACATCCCCAAGCTGATGGACATGCGCCGCTACCTGGTGATGGAGCAGGCCAACATGCCCGACACGGCCCAGGCCACCCTCATGCAACTGGAGCAGCGGGGGCACCCCTGGCGGGGCACCCAGCTCACCCGCACCACCTGGATCGAGGAGCTGGCCCGGGAGGGCATCGAGGTGCCCCTCTTCGACGGCTCCCAGGAATACCTCTACTGGGTGGGCTGCACCGGCGCCCTGCAGGAGCGCAACGTGAAGGTCACCAAGGCCATCGTGCGCCTGCTGCTGCAGGCGGGGGTCTCCTTCGGCGTGCTGGGGGCGGAGGAGACCTGCTCCGGCGACCCCGCCCGCCGCCTGGGCAACGAATACCTCTTCCAGATGCAGGCCCAGCAGAACATCGAGACCTTCAAGGCCAAAGGCGTCAGGAAGGTCATCGCCAACTGCCCCCACTGCTTCAACACCATCCGCCACGAGTACCCGCAACTGGACGGCCGCTTCGAGGTGATACACCACACCCAGCTCTTCGCCCGGCTGGTGGCGGAAGGGAAGCTCACGCCCGCGACCATCGAGGAGCTGTGGGGGTTCCCCGTCACCTATCACGACCCCTGCTACCTGGCGCGGCACAACGACATCATGGGCGAGCCGCGAGCGGTGCTGGCCGCCCTGGGCCTGGAGACGGTGGAGATGGAGCGGCACCGGGGCCACACCTTCTGCTGCGGGGCCGGCGGCGGCCACATGTGGGTGGAGGAGTCCAAGGGGCAGCGCATCAACCACGTGCGCACGGCCGAGGCGGCCGCCACCGGTGCCCGGGTCATCGCCGTGGCCTGTCCCTTCTGCCTGCAGATGTTCGAGGAGGGGGTGGGGTCGGTGCCCCAGGCGGCCAAGCAGGGGATGCAGGTGCTGGACGTGGCCGAACTGCTGGAGCGGAGCGTTGCCTACTCCCGCCGCGCCCTGGCCCGCTAGGGGGCGGCCGGCTTGCGCCCCCAGAGGCGAATGGTATACTAAAGGTGAAGTTTTTCACATGAGCGGGGGGCTGCCATGCCTTTGCACATCGTCTGCTGCGTGAAGCAGGTGCCCGACCCCGAGACGCCCGCCTCCCAGTTCCGGGTGGACGAGACGGCCAAGAAGGTGATACCCGCCCCCGGCATCGCTCCCGTGCCCAGCCAGTTCGACACCATCGGCGTGGAGGCGGCCCTGCGCATCCGCGACGCCCTGGGCGACGTCAAGATCAGCGTCCTGTCCATGGGGCCCGACTCCTTCCGCGACGCCATCAAGCACTGCCTGGCCATGGGCGCCGACGACGGCTACCTGATCAACGACCCCGCCCTCTACGAGGCCGACCACTGGGTGACGGCCCAGGTGCTGGCGGCCGCCATCCAGAAGCTCGCCCCCTACGACCTGATCATCACCGGCCGCCAGGCGGTGGACTGGGACATGGGCGTGGTGGGGCCCACCCTGGCCGAGCTGCTGGGCATCCCCTGCGTCACCATCGTCAAGGACGTGAAGGTCCAGGACGGCAAGGTGGTGGCCGAGCGGGTGCTCCTGGACGGCTTCGAGACGGTGGAGGCGCCCCTGCCGGCGGTAGTGACCGTCTCCAACGAGCTGGGCGAGCCCCGCTACCCCCAGCTGCGCCAGATCATGATGGCCGCCCGCAAGCAGGTGACCATCTGGACGGCGGCCGACCTGGGCCTCGACCCCGCCCAGCTCCGGAACCGGGTCAACATCGAGGCCCTCTATGTCCCCCAGACCAAGGTGGAGACCGAGTTCATCGAGGGCGACACGGTAGAGGAGAAGGTGGACAGGCTCCTGCAGCGGCTGCGGGAGGCCAAGCTCATCTAGAGGGCGAGGAGTAGGGAAGATGGCCAACGACATCCTGGTCTGCGGCGAGCTGACGGAGGAGGGGCGGCTGGCAGCCATCACCCTGGAGCTGCTGGGGGCAGGGCGCCGCCTGGCCGACGCCCTGGGCGGGAAGGTGCTCTGCGCCGTCCTGGGCTCGGGGCTGGACGGCCAGTCCGGCGACGCCATCGCCCAGGGGGCCGACGTGGTGCTCCTGGCCGACGACCCCCTGCTGCAGGACTGCCAGGCCGATGCCTGCGTGCCGGTGCTGGCCCGCCTGGTGCAGGAGCGGGGGCCGGCGGCGGTGCTCTTCGGGCAGACCATCGTCGGTCGCGACCTGGCGCCGCGGCTGGCCGCCCGCCTGGGCACCGCCGTGGCCATGGACTCCATCGAGGTGGCGGTGCAGGACGGGCGCATCCTCGTCACCCGCCCCTGCTACGGCGGCAACGCCCACGCCCGCTACTCCTTCAACACCTCGCCGGTGGTGGTCACCCTGCGGGCCAAATCGCAGGAGCCCCTGGAGCGGGACGAGTCGCGCCAGGGACAGGTGGAGAAGATGGAGGTGGGACTGGACGCCGCGGCCGTGCGCACCCGCGTCCTGGGGCGAGTCAAGCAGAAGGCGGAAGGGGTGCGGCTGGAGGACGCCCGCATCGTCGTCTCGGGCGGACGGGGGCTGGGAGGGCCAGAGGGGTTCAAGCTGCTGGAGGAGCTGGCCGAGCTGCTGGGCGGGGCGGTGGGCGCCTCCCGCGCCGCCTGCGACCTGGGCTGGTATCCGGTATCGGCCCAGGTGGGGCTCACGGGCAAGGTGGTGACCCCCGACCTCTACATCGCCGTGGGCATCTCCGGCGCCTCCCAGCACATGGCCGGCATCTCCCAGGTGAAGAACATCGTGGCCATCAACAAGGACCCCGAGGCCAATATCTTCAAGGCGTCCCGCTGGGCGCTGGTGGCCGACTGGAAGGAGGCGGTGACCCTGCTCATCAAGAAGGTGCGGGAGCTGAAGGAGGCCGAGGCCAGGAGGTAGCCGACGCTCTGGCCAGGCGCGGCGACGGGGATGCAGGCGTCGGGGCGGCGCCGCCCGCAACTGCCTTGACGTGCCCGTCAGCCCACCCTACAATGAGTGCGAAGCCCCGACGGCGGTCGGGGCGTTTATCTCATAAGGGATGGCCCGGAGGGGTGTTCGTCATCGGCCTGACAGGTGGCCTGGGCTCGGGCAAGAGCACAGTAGCGGAGATGTTGCGGGAGCTGGGGGCGGTGGTCCTGAACGCTGACCAGATCGGCCACCAGGTCTACGCGCCGGGCGGCCCCGCCTACCAGGAGGTCGTCGCCGCCTTCGGGCCCCAGGTCCTGGCCGCCGACGGCAGCGTTGACCGCCGCCGTCTGGCCGGCATCGTCTTCCGGGACCCCCAGGCCCTCCAGCGCCTCAACGCCATCACTCACCCCCGCATCCGCGAGGGCATCCGCCAGCGGCTGCGGGAGCTGGCCTCCCAGGGCACGCGGGTGGCGGTGGTGGAGGCGGCCCTGCTGCTGGAGGCGGGCTGGGACGACCTGGTGGACGAGGTGTGGGTCACCGTCTGCCCGCCGGAGGTGGCCGCCCGCCGCGCCGCCGAACGCAGCGGCATCAGCCTGGAGGAGGCCCTGGCCCGCGTCCGCGCCCAGATGTCCAACGAGGAGCGGGTGCGCCGGGCGCAGGTGGTCATCAACACCGACACCGACCTGGCCAAGACCCGCGAGCAGGTGGAGCAGGAGTGGGCCCGCCTGATGGCCCGCCTCGCCCCGGAGGGAAGGTGAACCCGGGCATGGAAGAGCAGCGCCTCACCTACCGCCAGTATGCCATCGAGGAATACGTCCTGGAGGAGGAGCCCTTCTACCTCCCGGTGGCGGACGAGGTGGAGCTGTTCACGGCCGCCTACCAGCAGAAGATACCGGTGCTGCTGAAGGGGCCCACCGGCTGCGGCAAGACGCGCTTCGTGGAATACATGGCCTACCGCCTGGGCCGGCCGGTGACCATCATCCGCGACGTGACGGGGAAGGAAGGCGCCCGCACCGGCCTGCCCCTGGTGACGGTGGCCTGCCACGAGGACCTGACGGCCTCCGACCTGGTGGGCCGCTACCTGCTGGAGGGGGAGACCACCCGCTGGATAGACGGCCCCCTCACCCGCGCCGTCAAGGCCGGGGCCATCTGCTACCTGGACGAGATCGTCGAGGCGCGCAAGGACACCACCGTCCTCATCCACCCCCTGACCGACCACCGCCGCATCCTGCCCATCGAGAAGCTGGGGCAGGTGGTGGAGGCCCGCGACGGCTTCCTGCTGGTCATCTCCTACAACCCGGGCTACCAGAGCGCCCTCAAGGACCTGAAGCACAGCACCCGCCAGCGCTTCATGGCCATCGAGTTCAACTACCCGCCGCGGGAGGTGGAGGCCAGGATCGTGGAGCACGAGGCGGGGGTGTCGCGGGAGGTGGCCGAGGCGCTGGCCAAGCTGGGCGAGAAGGTGCGCAACCTGAAGGAGCACGGCCTGGCCGAGGGCGTCAGCACGCGGCTGCTCATCTACGCCGGCAAGCTCATCGCCAGCGGCATCCCGCCGCGGCGGGCCTGCCAGGTGGCGGTGGTCTGGGCGCTGACCGACGACCGCGACGTGCAGCGCAGCATCCAAGAGGTGGTGAACTCCATCTTTGAATAGGAAGGGCTTCCCGGCGGGCTTCGACTACCTGGAGAAGGAGCTGGCCGCCCTCTCCCCCTCCCTGGCGGCTGACTTCCGCCGCGCCCTGGCCAAGATGCCCCCGGACTGGGGGGCCGACGAGCTGGGCCGCTGGGCGCAGGAGGGGCTGGAGCTGGCCCGCCTGGCCTGGCGGGCCTGGGAGGCCAGCGCCGAATACTACCTGGCCTCCCCCCAGGTGCTCCCCTTCCTGGGCACGGGGCAGTTCTGGGAGTGGGCCCGCCACGGGCGCGAGCTGACCTCCGTCTCCTCGGCCCTGGCCGCCGCCTACTACCGCGCCAGCCCGGGCACCCTGCCCATCATCGGCGCCGAGGGGCTGGGGCGCTGGGTGGGCCTGGGCCGCCACCTCTACAAGGGCTCCTGGCGCTCCGCCTCCCTGGCCGTCCAGTTCTTCGAGCACAGCCCCGTCCTCTTCACCGCCCTCTCCCTGGGCGAGGCGACGGTGCTGGTGCGCTTCCTCGACGTCCTCTGCGACCGCTCCTACGACCTGGCCTCCCACTGCCTGGGGGTGGCCCCCCACGTGCTGCGGCCGCTGCAGGGGGGCGACCGGCTGGCCTTCCTGCGCTTCGCCGAGGAGCTGGCCAGTGCCGGCTGGGCCGATGCCCGCGCCTACCTGGAGCGGGGGCCGGCGCTGCTGGCCCAGGTGGAGCCCTCCCAGCGGGCCCGCTTCCTGTCCCTGGCCGGCCGCATCATCAGCGAGGAGGGGAGGCAGGCCTTCGCCTACTTCGCCGAGGCGGGCCGTGCCCTCGCCCAGGTGCCGCCCGAGCGCCACGGCCAGCTGCTGGACCTGGCCGAGGAGCTGGCCGGCCCCTCGCCGGTGGCGGCCATGGAGTTCCTCAAGACCCTGCCCAAGGTGCTGCCCCGCCTGAAGCCCGCCGAGCTGCAGTCCTGGCACCGGGAGGGGCTCTTCGTGCTGCAGACCAACCAGGAGGGGGGCGAGGCCTACTTCCGCCTGGAGTCCAGCCGCGCCGAGGAGATGCTGGACGCCCTCTCCTCGCGGCTGGAGCTGAGCCGGGTGAGCGATGTCCTGCGCCTCTACTGCAAGGCGCTGACGGGGGCGGACGTGGCCATCCACTCGGCCGAGGCGCTGGCCCAGAAGGGCATCGGCTGGGTGCGGGCCGAGACCCCCACCACCGAGGGGACGGCCATCTTCCTGCCGCCGGCGGTGGACGAGTTCGAGGACAAGGAACGCAACTTCAGCATCTACAAGGTCTACGCCACCCACCAGGCGGGGCACCTGGAGTTCGGCAGCTTCCTCTTCCGTTTCGAGCAGCCCGGGCGCATCTTCCCCACCCTGCGCCTGGAGCGGGAGCGGAAGCGCCTGCAGGAGCTGGCCGACGGCGACGGCCACCGCCAGCCCCTCACCGACATGGAGCGCTTCTTCGACCTGTTCGAGCACCGTCGCCTGGCCGCCGATTTGTTCACCATCGTCGAGGACACGCGCATTGACGCCTGCATCCTGCGCGAATACGCCGGCATCCGCGCCGACTACCGCCTCACCCAGGAGCGGGAGCTGGAGCGGCGGCCGCCGGTGGAGGAGATGCCCCTGGTGGAGGCCTTCATGGAGAACCTGGTGCGGGCCTCCCTGGGCGGCCGCGGGCGGCTGGCCTGGCCCCCCTCCCTCATGGGCACCCTGAAGGAGGCGCTGGCGGTGCTGGCGGCAGTGCAGCGGCCCGAGGCCACCGTCGAGGACGCCGCCGAGGCCACCATCCGCCTCTACGACCTGGTCACCTCCCTGCCCAACGTGGCCATGGACCAGGCCGCCGAGGAGTGGCAGGACCCCGAGCAGGGGGAGACGGGCCAGGTGGCCCCCATGACCGGCGAGGGCCAGTCCCAGGCCCAGCAGCTACAGGGCGAGGAGCAGCCCTACCAGAGCCCCCAGCCGGTGGAGTTCCGGGGCGAGTTCAAGCCGGAGCTGGTCCAGCTACTGGGGCGCCTGCGCCAGGAGCGTCAGGGCCAGCAACAGCAGCAGCCGTCGCCCCTCTCCCCCGAGCAGATCAAGGCCCTGCTGGAGAAGAGCGTGGAGATAGACCTGCAGGACGGGGGCGAACAGGACCTGCAGCAGTCCTCCAACCTCTTCCTGACCAACCTGAAGCGGGAGCTGGCCCAGGAGGAGCAGGAGGCCCAGAAGGAGCGGCAGCGGCGGCGCACCTCGGGTCTGAGCACCCCCGACACCGCGGAACAGCCCCTGACGCCGGAGCCCAGATACTTCTACTACGACGAGTGGGACTTCCGCGCCGGCGACTACAAGCCCCGCTGGTGCCGCATCGTCGAATACACCGTGGCCGAGGGCACCGCCACCTACTTCGACCAGACCCTCAGCCGCTACTCGGCCCTGGTCAACCAGACGCGCCGCCAGTTCGAGCTGCTGAAGCCGGAGCTGTTCCGCAAGATCAAGCGGCTGCTGGACGGCGAAGAGCTGGACCTGGACGCGGTGGTGGACTACCTGGTGGAGCGGGAGGCGGGCGTGTCGCCGCCGGGGAAGGTCTACTGGCGGCGCAACAAGGTGGAGCGGGACGTGGCCGTGGCCTTCCTGCTGGACATGAGCGCCTCCACCGACGAGGAGATCGTCAAGCACAGCCGCCGCCTGGGGCCCGACGACTTCGACGACGACCCCCGCAAATACTTCGCCTGGTGGATGTCGCGCCGCGCCCAGGAGCTGCTGTCGCCGCCCAAGCGCATCATTGATGTAGAGAAGGAGAGCATCGTCCTGCTCATCCGCGCCCTGGAGACCATCGGCGACACCTACGGCATCTACGGCTTCTCGGGCTACGGGCGGGAGAACGTGGAGTTCTACGTCATCAAGGAGCTGGAGGAGCCGTTCGGCGAGCGGGTGAAGCGGCGCATAGACAAGATATCGCCAGTGCGCTCCACCCGCATGGGGCCGGCCATCCGCCACGCCACCTACAAGCTGGAGCAGGTGGAGGCCAAGGTGCGCATCCTCTTCCTGGTCTCCGATGGGCGCCCCCAGGACCACGGCTACGGGCGCGACCGCACCGAGAAGGAATACGCCATCCACGACACCCACATGGCCCTGCTGGAGGCCAAGCGCAAGGGCGTGGTGCCCTTCTGCCTGACGGTGGACCGCTACGGGCACGACTACCTGAAGCAGATGTGCCAGGACGTGGGCTACGCCGTGGTGCCCGACGTGGAGTCGCTGCCCTCGCGCATCACCCAGCTCTACCGCGAGCTGACGCGCTAGGCCCGCCACCCCTTCAGCAGGGGGCGGCGGTGCAGTCCCACATCTTCCAGCTCACGTGCACCGTCACCGTGGCCGAGCCCGGGTTCTGCACGAAGATGGTGCCGCAGTAGCCGCTGGCGGTGCCGCCGTTGCCGCTGGCGATGGTGGTGGGCCCGCCGCCGGTGGAGACGGCGGTCTGGATGTTCACGCTGGCCCCGGGCGGCAGCCACACCTGCCAGCCGTGGGTGCTGGTGGCTCCCGCGCAGGGAATGCTGACTCCCGCCAGTTGCTGGGCGTTGACCTGCGACTGTCCGCCGGGCGCCACGGTCAGTATCACGCAGCCCTGGCCGACCAGGGTGCCGCTCTTGTTGGGCGCGGCTGGGGCGGTGCAGGTGGCCGGGGCGGTGGCGGCGGTGGCG
>FWWL01009781.1_pt1 | contig 11405 bp, 7 predicted proteins | sample 2228331 | NCBI WGS metagenome assembly FWWL01 (sample SAMEA103939775, study PRJEB20133) | metagenome
ATATCATTCTCATTCATTGGTGTATCCCTTCAACCAGCGTTTATGTCCAATCCGGGAAATTACCTCATAAATGGTTTTTTCATTGTACTGAAGTTCGCAGGTTTGTCAACTGTACTTTTAGAAAATATTTTTTTGCTTAATTCATTCAACGATGCTACAATAACATCACAATGAAAGACACACGTTCTCTCATTCTCGATTTTGTCCGACACCATCCTCACAGCACGGCATACGAGATCGCGCAGGCCCTCCACTTTACCTCCGCGGATGTTCGTTACCACCTCAATCATCTAGTTCGAGAGGGAAGCCTTCGTCGCCTTACCTCCCAGAGGCAGCCCAGGCGTGGCAGACCGGCGGCTGTATATACCTCAGCACATCTACCATCCCCACATGCGCTTTCATGGCTATGCGAATTACTTATACGCGCTCTCACTTCGCCTCAACCCTTTCCATCAGACCCCCTCAAAGATTTGGTTAACTCCCTTGTTTTTGGACCCGCTACCCCTACTACTTCCCCGTCAGCCAGACGCCTCAACGAGATGGTGCGCTACTTACAACAGGTGGGATATGAGGCCCTTTGGGAAGCTCATTTCCCCGGCCCCAAGATCACCCTCTCCCATTGCCCCTACTGGCCCCTCCCCAAACGTGTCCCTCAATTATGTTTGTTCGATAAATATCTTCTGGAACGCTTAAGCGGACTAACCCTGGAACAGGTTCAGCGCGCCAACCTTGATGAAGGGCATCCAGAAACTTGCCTTTTCAAAATAAAGCACCCCGGCATATGAAGAACCGGGGTGATCAACGCGGTCAGGAGGAGCGTTAACGCTCCAGTGCGCCAGCAGCAATCCACTTGCGAATCACCGTTAGTTCAATCTCAGTAAAAGCCCCTGGATGGTTTCCCTCACCCACCACCTGGATCAGACGGCTGCGGTCCGGATCGCCCGGCACAATGACAATACCGCTTTTGCCCCCTTTCATGATTGAACGGTAATCCCCAACCGAAAAACCACCTGCCTGTCCATGACAAGCACTGCAACGTTGTGCAAAGATGTCTGCTATTCCCCCATCCCAGGTCAGGCTTCCAGCCGGTGCCGGCTGAGTGGCCTGCATTGTCGGGGTCACGGTAGGCGAAGGTATTGGGGTGGAAGTGCGCCGCACGAAAACTGCCACCTCACGCTCAGCAGGGGGCAATGTGGTAATGGCCGTTTCTTCAAAGGTAACAAACCGGAAAACACCGTACAGCAACGCCAGCGACAACGCACTTGCCACCGGGATGAAAACCCGCAATCGGCGTTTGCGTTCCTCGGGGCTTATTTCCGGTTCAACCTGCCCTTGCTCGAGCATTTCCAACTCCAAAGCATGTTCTTCTTCCATTTCCTCGCGAGTTAGATACCCAGTAAACATGCTGGCATTCCAGTGACGAATGTGCACATGATAAAAGTGCCATAACATGATTGCCAGCACGGCCAGTACGGCCTCGGCTCCATGGGCGGCTTTTGCCGCCGGGACAACCTCACCCGGAAGCAAGCGGGTTGTGGCAATTGGATTCCATAGCATGAAGCCGGTCAGGGCCATGATAACCAATCCCCACACCAATGCCCAATATTCGGCCTTCTCAACAAAGTTGTAGCGCCCCATCTTTGGGCGTTCCTTCGCCAGGCCCAGGTTGAAAGCCAGGGTTTGAAAAGCGTCCTGAAGATCCTTAAAGCCTGGTAGCATACTGGCGGATTTCTTTTCAACGTAGAGTTTATATCCGATTGAGACAAGATGGTAAACCGCCTCCACCATAAAAACAGTGGCGGCTATACGATGAAGAATGCGCACCATTTCAATGCCACCCAGCAAGCGCACAATCACGGGTGACAAGGGAAAAAGCGCAAATTTTTGTACCAGACCGGTTACCGCCAGGGTTGTAAACGAGGCAACCAGCAACCAGTGCTCAATCCTGTGCAAGATGTCGAAGCGTAAATAAACCTTATGGGTCGGTGTTGCAGTCGTGGTATCCATTCCTTACTCCTCATCAGAGGTACGATCAGATGAAACAGTCTCATCGGTACCTGCTTCCGCCTGGCTTGCAACGTCTTCTCCTGAAGAAACCAACGAATCGCCTGCCAAACCCTCCCGATCAGCGGGTTGAACCGGCGCCGCCTCTGGTGCTGACCCAGCCGGCTGATTCGCTTCAGCCGAACTCCCCTCCTCGGGCGGCAGTGGTGTCGCTGAAGCCTCCTTCCCTTGGAAGCGACGCTTGCGCCCCCACACGCGGTAGTAAATATCGCTAGCCACAAAGATTGCCATTCCTCCTAAAACCGTGGGAATGAAAATTTTATAGAACAGATTAACGTAGTACACCAAAGGATGACGATCTGGGCTGGGAATATAATGCCCAAGCCACGAATCCGGGAAGTTCGTTGAGGCATCCGGGTGGCAACGTTGACATGTCCTTAGCAGATTTTCCTTTACAGCGATTCCTTTTTCCGGATCGTCCACCCGTTGAATGTTATGAACACCATGACAATCATAACAGACCGGCTTGTTAGTTTCCTGGTCTGGATCGGTCTTCTCAAACAGAACCACCGTCGTGCCATGAAAATCAGCCACATACGTATTGAGCACCTGGGTGGAAAGGCCATACTTGCTCATAATAGTCTCGTCAGTATGGCACTTCGCGCACAATTGAGGTGAAGAGAGGCGAAAAGCCGCTGTCTTGGGATTGGTAATGCGATGAACCCCGTGGCAATCCGTGCACGCAGGCACATCCGGGTTGCGATTTTCAATAATACCGGAACCATGCACACTGCTCAGGTACTCCTCGTAAATCACCGCATGGCAGGTTGAACAGGTTTGGGCAATGCGGGCGTGTTCAGATGGAGCAGGCAGTCCATCCGGTGTTTTTTCAATCACTTCTTGTGTATGAGGGTTGTGGCAATCTGCGCAAATGGGTGCGTCTCGATTTCCCTCCTGAAAGAGCCGGGTATGGACGCTATCTGCTAATTCTTTAACCTGATTGGGGTGACATTGATTGCATGTAATTTGATATTGAAGGGTGTAGTCTCGTCGATCTTTAGCCGTATTCTCGGGGTGGGGAAATCCCGTGATATTGGTATGACAGACTTGACAGCTCAGACGGGCGTGAACAGATTGATCATACCCTTTGGGATTTATGGTCAAGGGAAGGACTTCGCCACTTGGCAGTGGCCAGGTAATCCCCTCGCGCTGATGACAACTCAAACAAGCCGAGTTATCCGGTTTTTGTGGGGATACTCCTGAAGAGGGAGTGGCCAACGTCTTACTCTGCGCTCCCTCCGTAAAAATCAAAAACCCTGCAACCAGGGTGAAAAACACTGCAGCAACGATCCCGGGAAATTGTAGCCTACGCATTGTCGTTAGTTCCGCTCCTCATTTCAGAATGGGGAGCATCCCCTGCTCCCTTTTTGGAAATGGCAGGGGATGCCCCCATAAACACCTATTACGGTCGTACCAGTTTGCCAAGATCTACGGCTTTAACCTTCGCGCTCAAGTCCGCAATCGAGTCGTACAGTGCTTGTAGCACGTACACCCCGTTGTGAACGTAGCCGCCCGGATCTTTCATGGCATATTGATAGTTATAAGCCGCGGTTAGCAAGCGTGGTGTCCAGGCGTTATAACGATTCTGGAAGTTAACCTCATCCGGATCCGCCTGTCCGTTAGCGTTGGTGTCAATGAAGAAATAGGGATAGGCTACCGGAGAGTACACAATGGGCTTGCCTGCCACATCTTTCGCATACGCTTGAATGGCGGTGTAAAGCAAGTCACGCATGGTTTCGACTTCACCCTTCAGACCTTCCTGGGTGTCGCCATCACCATCGTAATCGGCTTTGGAGGTCATGCGGATCAAGCCTGGATCATCCACCTGGTGACATCCCTTGCAACTAGCCTCTTTGACCTCCAGGCTGTGGGCATCGTGGCAGTCCGTGCAGGTCTCTACGCCCTGAACGTGTTTAAACTGCCCGACATAGGTTTTGCCGGCATACTCGTAGATACCTTTGGCCTCGGTACCGAAGAGGGTCGCACCCGCGGCAAAGTAATGCACGTTGCGGAATGAAAGTTTCTCATCAACCGTATCGGGATCTTTCCCCGCAATGGCACGGTTAACCGTGACCGTGGAATCGCGGCCCTGGTGGCAGTTCAGGCACAGATTGGCATCGGTCTTGTCAGCAAAGCCCAATTTGGCCCCGCTTGGGAAGGTCACTGCTTCCACCTGGTAACGCTCAAAGGTGGTCACACTGCTATGACAGGTCTCACACATCAGACCATTGGAAGGCGCCATAGAGATATTCACGCCCTCGGCCAGGAACTGCGGCAGACCCTCAGCAGTATGGCACTTGACACAGCTATTCGGAACTTTACCCTCGGCATCCCAATGGCGGAAAGCCTCTTCCGAACCGGCAAAGTGCCCCGGATCATTGCGATGTGCTTTGCTCAAATCTACCGGCTGACTCAGTTTCTCATTCAGGCTCTCAATGGAATCATAAAGCAATTGGATGATGTATTTCGCACCGTGGGCATAACCACCTGGATCCTTAACTGAAACCTGGTAATTGAAGGCGGCCTTCTCCAAACGCGGCGTCCAGGCGTTATAACGGTTCGGATATTGGGCCTCTTCTGCATCTGCCTGCCCGTTCTTGTTGGTATCAACGAAGAAGTACGGGTAGGCTTCAGCCGAATAGACGATAGGCGTGCCGGCCACCTCGGAGGCATACGCCTGGATAGCCTGATACAGCAATTGGCGCAGGCCTTCAATCTCGTAGTAAATGCCTTCCTGCACATTGCCGTCGCCATCGTAATCCACCTGCGAAGAGGCCATGCGGATATCTCGCAGTGCCTCAATGGTGGAAGCGCCCTCATGGCAGGTACTGCACGTTTCCACCTTGACTTCTAGAGAATGGGAGTCATGGCAGTCCGTGCAGGTCTGCATGCCTTTCACGTGCTCAAAGAGCACGTCGTAGCGCTTACCCTCATATTCATAGCCACCCTTGACCTGAGAGCCGTAGCGGCTGATGGCAGCAGCATAGTAGTGCACATTGACAAAGCCCAATTCACCCACCACCTGGTCTTCATCCGTTGCGCCGGCCTTTTGAATAGCCTGATCCACCTGAACCTTTGAGGCCGCACCCTGATGGCAGGTCATACAAATCGCCTCATGACCCAAGCCCGTCAATTCAGCGCCTGAAGGGAACTTAACGGTATTGAGAGCCAGGGTAGCCTCGTTATGGCAGGTCGTACAGGTGATGACGCTCCCCACTGGCGCATTGGCATCCACCTTGAAGGCTTCACTTCCATCGGCTCCTACATAGTCCAGGAAGCCCTGCGAACTGTGACACTTCGCGCAGGTAGCAGGTATCTCAGGGGGTTGCTCATTGTTCCAGTGGGTGAAAGCCGCCGCTTCTGCATCTGCATGCCCAGAAGCCTGCCATTTTTGCCAGAACGGGATCTCGCCGCTTAAGTCAGGCGGACAGGCTTCCGGAGTTGGGCAAGCCTGAGGAACCGCTGTGGGTGCCGCAGTCGGCGTTGAGGTTTGCGATTGGCATCCCACCAAAACCGCAATCAAGATTAACCCGCTTGCGAGATAGAGAACATACTTCAACGGTAGCTTCATACACCCTCCCTTACAATAAAAGTAAAATCAAGGATCAAGAACCGGGCATTTCTTTGGCAACTTCTCTTCCCTAATCACCTCCTTTCGCCAGAAATACTCCCTCCAGTATGGCTACATTATAGAAAAATTAGACCATTAATACAAGATTAATGTTAAGGCGAAAATGGCCTTTTCTGTCATAATTGATACGTGAAATCTATCACTTTATTGATAAGGCATTGCTTATGTTTTTCCATATAAAAACATGAATGCAATGACAAACAAAGCCACCCCCAAAGTCCATCGAACTTGGGGGTGGCGAGTGACTAACTCACCTCAATGGGCTTATTCAACGGTCACTGATTTGGCCAAATTGCGAGGTTGATCCACATCTAGTCCGCGCAAGGCAGCAATGTGATAGGCAAAAAGTTGCAGAGGGATCACTGTAACCACCGGTGAGAGCATCCATGGGGCATCCGGCACCCAGAAGATATGATCGCAAAGCGCAGGCAAGCGTTCATCCCCTTCCGTGGCAACTGCGATCACGCTCCCTCCCCGTGCTTTGGCCTGTTCAATCTGGCTGATCATCTTCTCGTACCAAGGGTCCCTAGGAGCAATTGCCAATACAGGCATATCCCGGTCAATCAACGCAATCGGACCATGTTTCATCTCCCCCGCGGGATAAGCCTCAGCGTGGATATAGGAAATCTCCTTGAGCTTAAGAGCTCCCTCATAGGCGATGGGCATATTAATCCCACGCCCCAAATACAGGATATTGCGAATATAACGCATTTCTCGCGCCACCTGGACCACCTCTGCTTCGCGATCCAAACAACGGCTGACCAGATCCGGGATCAGGCGCAAATCAGCCACAAGACGTTTACGCTCTCTTTCAGGTAGGGTTCCGCGTAAATCCCCCAATAGAATGGCCAGCATATAAAGATCCACCAAAGGGGCCGTAAACGCCTTCGTGGAAGCCACCCCAATCTCAGGCCCAGCCTGCATAGCGATATAACCATCGGCAATGCGCATGGCCTGAGAGCCAATGGCATTGACAATGGCCCACAGGGTAGCCCCCTTACGCCGACCCTCGTCCATAGCCGCAAGGGTATCTGCCGTTTCACCCGATTGACTGATCGCCAGGACCACAGTATCCGCATCTATGATCGGGTCCCGGTAGCGGAACTCTGAGGCAATATCCACTTCAACAGGGATGCGGGCAATGCGTTCAATGAGAATCTTTCCCACCATGCCTGCATGTGCCGCGGTGCCACAGGCAGTGATGTAAATACGTTGAATGCGACGCGCCAGTTCAGGGGTGAGATTAAGTTGCGGTAAGCGGATGGTACCTTCATCAAAATCCACACGCCCTGCCAGCGTATCCGTCAAGGAACGCACTTGCTCATGGATTTCCTTTTGCATGAAGTGACGGTATTCCCCCTTCTCTGCGGCGACTGGGTCCCAACTGATGTGGTGAACCTGAGGAGTCACCACCTGTCCGCTCAAAGTTTTTACAACCACGCCATCCGCTTTCACCACAGCCATCTGATGGGAGTCCAGAAAGATCATTTGCCGGGTATGCTCTAGAATGGCAGGGATATCTGAGGCAACAAACATTTCACCCTCTCCCACGCCCACCACAACGCCACCCGCATTACCAATACGAGCCGCGATAATCTTGTCTGGTTCACGAGACGAAAGCACAACGATACCATGGGCTCCGCGCAACTGACGCAATGCCTGACGCACCGATTCTTCCAGTGGGGTACCACTGGCCAGAAACCGCTCAACCAGGTGCACAATCACCTCAGTGTCGGTATCAGAGTTGAACTTAACCCCCTCCGCCTCCAGATCGGCCCTCAATTCAAGAAAATTTTCAACGATCCCATTGTGAACAACGACTACCTCACCGGTGCTTCCGACATGAGGGTGCGCATTCCGTGCACTGGGCTCCCCGTGCGTCGCCCACCGCGTATGTCCGATTCCCACATGGCCGTTCAGGGGCTGGCTTTCTACCAATGCGGCCAGTTTACTGAGTTTGCCCGCATCACGTCGGACTTCAATGCGGCCATCTTGCAAGACAGCCAACCCTGCCGAGTCGTATCCGCGATATTCAAGGCGCCTTAACCCATTCAAAATAATGGGGGTAGCATTTCGATGGCCAATATAACCCACAATTCCGCACATGGAATTTCCTCCTTGGTGTTTGCAAATTCCACAAAAATCCGGATACCCCTGACAGGCATTAAGTCAGGATATCCCGCTTGCCCACCCCTTTATATCGGGTGGTAATCTTATGTGCGTAATCTGTTGGGGAAAGCGTTCATTGCCTAGTGGCAATGGGAAGGCTTCCGCTGATCTCTCGATTTTCCCGGCGACCAGGTTAGCAGCCTGTTCTCACCGGTTAGCCCCACTTTTGCAGTGGGGAACCTTCCTCCTCGTCACCTCAGGCCTGCCCACCCCCTGCGACCCAAGGCCATGCGCTTAACTTTCCCACACTAATCCCAATCTACCAGACTATGCCTCAACCTCCTTTCCCTTCAAGATTTGTAGGTGCCAACTCCTGGGCAACCTCCACACAGGGTAATTATACCGTGTAAAACGTATGTTACCTAAAAACACTGAGACCCTAACAGTAAATATCAGACAACTTACAAATTTTTCTGCTTGATAGGCTTTGCGCGTGCTATAATCAATCTAGAAAGAGGTAGCAATGGTCAAGCACCTCCAGCGCTTTGAAGAACAACTTGATATCTACCTCCGTGCGCGCTTTACCTTGCTGATCCTGGTTACCCAGGAAGAAGAGCGGGCACTCCAAAAGATTCGCGAGGTATGCGAACGGACTCAGCGTCATTGCCTGACCTGGGATATCGCCGACGGTTTCCAACGCCTGGTCGGTCAGGGGCCTCTTCCTGCGGCACGCGACCCATTAACGGCACTGGAACAGATTGACCACACCGAGGCTCCAACCAGCACCCTGTTTGTCCTTAAAGATTTTCATGAGACGTGGGCCAATCCTCAAATAAAGCGCAAACTACGTAACCTGGCTCAACGGCTAAAATTCACCAAAAAGTCCATCCTGATTACAACCGTTACCTCGCACATCCCTGAAGAACTTCGCGATGAATCCGTCATCATTGATTTTGCCCTTCCATCCGCCGAAGAACTAGAGGAAGTGCTTAACCGACTTACGACCACCCCTGGCGTCAAAGTCAACCTAACCCCCTTGGGCCGCGAAAAGCTGGTCCAGGCCGCCATCGGGTTAACCGCTTCCCAAGCCCAGCGCGTGTTTGCCAAAGCCATCGTAGAGGATGGCTCCCTGGATGATCGTGACATTGATCTGGTTACCGAGGAGAAAAAACAGATCATTCGTGAGAGTGAGGCCCTGGAGTTTTACCCAGTCACGGAAACGCCCGATGACGTAGGCGGACTTGGGGTGCTCAAAGAGTGGCTACGTTTGCGGGAGAAGGCTTTCACACAAGAAGCCCGCCAATACGGGCTACCGGCGCCTAAAGGAATCGGTCTGATCGGTATTCCGGGCACCGGCAAAAGTCTGACCGCCAAGATGATCGGCGGTCTGTGGCGGCTCCCCTTGATCAGGTTGGATATCGGTGCGCTCTTCGGCAGCCTGGTAGGTGAATCTGAAGAACGCACCCGACGCGCCCTACGGCTGGCTGAAACCATTGCCCCCTGTATTATCTGGATTGACGAGGTCGAGAAGGCATTAGCCCACGGGGGGTTGGATAGCGGGACCAGTACCCGCGTCTTCGCCACGATTCTGACCTGGATGCAGGAGAAAACCGCTCCCTGTTTTGTGGTTGCAACGGCGAATGACATCTCGGCGCTGCCCCCAGAACTGTTGCGCCGTGGTCGCTTTGATGAAATCTTCTTCCTTGATTTGCCCACTTTCTCTGAGCGACGCGAGATCTTCGCCGTGCACCTGCGAAAGCGCAACCGCATCCCAGAAGACTATGACCTCGATCGCTTAGCCGCTGCATCCGAAGGTTACGTGGGAGCTGAGATCGAGCAAGCCATTATTGACGCCATGTACATTGGGTTCAACGACAACCAACGCGAATTCACCACTGAAGATATCCTACTTGCCCTAAGCCGACAGGTACCTCTCTCTCGTTCCCAGCGTGAGACAATTGAAACTCTCCGCAACTGGTTACGCGAAGGTCGTGCTCAGTCTGCCTCTTTCCGAGAGGTAACTGAGGCCGAAACTCAGTTTGTCCCTATCCAATTGGACTTTAAGAAATCCTGAACTTTACCCATGAGATGCCATCCATCCTTATCCTATCTGGAATCGAGCGTATATAATAAATTTTGGGCGGGCCAAACCAGACCCTGGTGGGTCTGATCAAACTTCAATTTCCAAAATATCACCCCAGGAGGTCTAATTATGAACATCCCCAGCGATCTCAAATACACCACAACCGATGAATGGGTCAAGGTGGATGGCAACACAGCGATTGTGGGGGTCACCGATTATGCTCAGTCTCAACTTTCTGATATCGTCTTTTTCGAGTTCCAGGTCGAAATTGGTGATGAAGTCAAAAAGGGAGGTGTCATCGCAACTCTCGAATCCGTAAAGGCTGCCGCTGATGTAAACGCCCCGGTTTCAGGCAAGGTCATTGCCCGCAACGAATCTCTCACCGAAAAATTTGAACTGGTCAATAGTGACCCCTATGGGGAAGCCTGGATGCTCAAGATTGAGATGAGTAATCCTCAGGAATTGGATACCCTGATGGATGCTCCGGCCTATCAGAAGTATTGTGAAGAAAGGGAGCATTAATATGTTCCTGCCACATACCGACTCCGAACGCTCTGAGATGTTGAAGACCATCGGGGTGTCTTCCATTGATGAGCTCTTCAAGGATGTCCCCGAAAAGGTACGTTATCCGGCTCTGAATCTCCCGCCGGCTTTGACCGAGATGGAAGCCGCCGCACAACTCCAACAAATGGCCATGGCCAACGAGACGACACAGGATCTGGCGTGCTTCCTGGGAGCAGGCGCTTACAACCACTACATCCCGGCGGCTGTAGATCACATCCTGCGCCGGAATGAGTTTTATACTGCCTACACCCCCTACCAGCCCGAAGTTTCCCAAGGCACCTTGCAAGCCATTTTCGAGTACCAGAGCCTGATGTGCGCGCTCACCGGCATGGAAGTGAGCAACGCCTCACATTACGATGGGGCCACGGCCACTGCCGAAGCGGGAATCATGGCCTACCACAACTTCCGCGGCAAGCGCACCCGCTTCATTCTCTCACCCGGAGTTCACCCCCAATACCGCCAGGTCTTTCGCACCTACATGTCAGGCTATGAAAACCTGGAAATCGTGGGGGATGAAGCCAACAACGATCCGATGAATTACTTGAAGCGCCTGGAAGCCTTGATTGACGGAAACACCGCCTTGGTGGTAGTGCAATATCCCGACTTCTTCGGCCAAATCCATGATTTTGCCCCATTGGCCGAGAAAGTCCACCAGGCAGGAGGGCTTTTCGCAGTGGTGATTAATCCCATTGCGCTGGGCCTCTTAAAGCCACCGGGGGAATTCGGCGCCGATATCGTGGTTGGTGATGGTCAGCCGTTAGGGATTCCGCTTTCTTTCGGAGGCCCCTACCTGGGCATCTTCACCACCCGCAAGGAGTACGTGCGCCGGATCGCAGGCCGTCTGGTTGGTGAAACCGTGGATGTACAAGGACGACGAGGCTATGTACTAACCCTGACGGCACGCGAACAGCACATTCGTCGTGAGAAAGCAACATCCAACATCTGCACCAACCA
>FWWL01009782.1_pt1 | contig 11404 bp, 8 predicted proteins | sample 2228331 | NCBI WGS metagenome assembly FWWL01 (sample SAMEA103939775, study PRJEB20133) | metagenome
TTTCCTGGAGGTATAAGTCATGGTCGGGTGTAGCGAACGACAATCGCTGCTGGTCCATTGAACAGGCCGGGCAGATTAACGGTCTGCCCGGCCTGCCAGAAAGGGCTTTACTGGTGAATCCTGCTGCGTGTTGAGCCGTTTCCAGAGAGTATCACCTCCTTCCTGCCACGTCCATTGTCTCCAGCGGAACTGCGGGCCAACGCGGGATGCCGGGTGGATTTCAGTGCATCCGACATTTCCCGATGGATTTTCCACAGGAGGATCAGGGCGATGATGGAAGGCGTTGCCAGCAATCCCACCACGATGGCCACAGTTAGCAGCCAGCGCCGGAGCCCTTCCAGTTCCTGCTGCTGCGCCGCAAGGCTCGCTTCTCTACGGCGCAACGCATGCTCCTGTTCGGCCAGTTCCTGCGCTCGGCGGTTCAGCTCTTCCTCCCGCCTGGTCAGTTCCTGTGCCTGCTGGTTCAGCCTCGCCTCCCTTTCGGCCAGTTCCTGCGCCCGCCGTTCCTCTTCGGCCTGGCCCGGGTTCGGCCCCTCTTGCTGCGGGAGCACGCCCTGAGATTGCTGGACCGAGACGGAGGGCGGTTCCTCAGGCAATGAGGAGGGCGTTGACGGGGTAGGGGGAAGAATAGGAGGACGAAAGATCGCCAGTGCCAGGCAGGCCCCCAGGGCAACCAGCACCAGAATCACTTTGGTCATATCCTGTGCCATCATTTCGCTTCCTCCTTTCCCTGGCGAGATGATTTTGGTTTTCACCCATATTATGAGGGAAAATGGCACAGGTGAGGCTGGCAGTCGGGGAGCAATTAAACAGCAGAGGAAGGGGCAGGGGGTCAAGAACCGTGGCCGATAGATGGCGGATTCGGCACCGAAAACCGGAGTGACGCTGGGAGTTGATGACCAATTGGTGAGAATTCGGCGTCACTCCGATGTCATTTCAGAGAATTGAGACCGCGCTCTGGGGCTGGTTAGAAGGCGTCAATCAGGAGTTGGTGGGAGAACCAGTTTGTAGCCGCTCCCGCGTACCGTCTGGATGTATTTCGGGTGATCGGGATCCGGTTCAATGTCCTCCCTTAACCGGCGGATAGCGGAATTGATGGTGTCGCTCATCATTTGTTTGGCTTCCGCGGGATGGAGTCCCGAGAGGTCCAGGTCAAACACTTCTTTAGCGAGCGTTTCTCGCCTGCAGAGACGGTTAGCGTGGGTGTACAGATGCTGCAGGAGCCGAAACCCCTGTGGGGTCAGGGAGACAGGTCGTCCTTCCACCCACACTTCCTGGTTATCCTCATCCAGCCACAAACTCACGCGCGCTTGTGGAGGTAAGCGCTGCGTCCGATCTTCCAGAGCCATCAGTCGCTGGCATATCATAGTGAGAGATAACAGGGCGTGAGCGAATATCAACGCTTCACCCCTGGTGTGCCTCCATTCAGGCTGGTATTTCATAAAACGCCCCAGGATGCAAAACAACAGGCTTGCCAGGTAGGGGGTAGTATGGGGGCCCACCGTTTTTGCTGCTTGCGCACGAATCTCGCCGATTATCCGGAGCGCTTTCTCTATTTCCGAAGTTACCCCTGGCAGTTCTATCGGTTCCCCGAGAGAGTGCGCACCGAGCAGCCTCCTTTCCAGTTCGTGCCGTGCATCAATGTCCACTTCTTCCAGCATATCAAACCGGACGGACGCTTCCAGCGATACAAAATCCCGGACAAGCGGTCCAAATCCGACCCTACCGAAATCCACCACCCATGTTTGTCCAGACCTGCTTACGAGAACGCTGGAGCCATCCAGGCGGCCATGTATTGTGCCGTACAGCGTCTGCGTGTCCGGACTCCAGTGCTCCCCCAGGAGATAGGGGAAAGGGTTGGGGTATGAGAATTGGATCCCATCAGGCAGCTGAATGGTCACCCCGTGGAATGACCACTGGAGGCTCCGAATTCCAGCAGCCAGGGCATCCCGGCAAATGCACTGGGCCCATTGTTCCAGGTCCTGGCGAGATGGACGGCCCCCCAGCCACTCCTGGAACAATGCGTCGGGGGACAGAGTCCGTCTTTCCGTTCCCCTTTCATACCAGGGCCTGATGCCTGTCCGGAAAAGGTCCTGAACCGCTGCTATAATCTGCTCGGCCGGCTGCTGGCGGTAAAAGCGTGTAAGCGTTGTAATTTCTTCAACATCTTTACATCCTGCCAGGCGATAGGTGATAACTCCCAGGTGCATAGACACCAGGGAGTCTACCAGCGCAAGGGTTCTATCTCCTGCCTGGGTCAGGGATTCGTAATGTTTTTTCTCTTCCTGAATAACCTCTCTTTGTCCGCAACTCATCACAAACTGTTCTTCTCTGCTCCGATCCGGGTAGGCAAAAACTGTTAGAAGAAGCCATCCCTCTCTTCGGCTGAGAATACGGCTAAGGGTCACCTGGTAGTATCCAGAAAACAGCCTCCGCAACAGGTCTTCCAGTTCCCTTTCCCACGCGGCCAATTGATCTCCCGATAATCCGCGGCGGATGCGGCTCAACAAATGAGCGGGTGTCAATTCACCCTGCCTGCCCCAGCGGATCTGGAGGTCCCGGTCAATCCGCAAATACTGGTCAAAAGCCCGTTCTATTGCCTGAATTAATGCCTCGGGGCCTTCTTCTTTATCCAGAAAGTCCACAGCAGGCGGCAGGCCATCCGGAATAGGGCGCATAGCCTCTCGCGCGGCTTGATGGGTGGGAAAAGAGGTGAGAATTATCTTGGGAATCGGCTGGAAATCCGGATCTTTCGCCAGAATCAGGCCGGATACATCCTTATCGTCATCGTCGTTCTCCAGGCGGATATCCAGGACGGCGAGATGGCAATACGCCTCTCTCAGAAGATTGCGGGCTTCTTCCGGTGTACGAGCTTTGAGCACCTGATAACCGGCCTGTTCCAGGAACTCCGCACGGGTATCCAGAAAGTCAGGGGTATTATCGGCGAAAAGTATGACCTTCATAGGCAACTCCGATTCCGGATTATCCTGACGCGTGTGCTGTTTCCGGTTCCGCTCTTTCTAATCCCTGGAATCCCAGCCAGCAACGTGTGGCGGCATTGATCACTTTCTCCTTGCAACTTTCTCGCTGTTCAGGGGATGAAAGGTTATCACAGGCTGCCAGAAGGTTTTCAAAGTGTTTGACCCGGAGCAATTCCGCATGGTACTGATCCATACGTTTATTCGCCGCATCCACTCTTTTGAAGAAAAGATAGGTCACCGCTTCGGTTACAATCCCACCGACAGCGCTGGGAATACCCACGGCAAGTTTATCGCTGAAGGCCAGGAATATCCCGGCAAATATGATAACGACGCCGATTATCGCAACAGCCAGGGAGGCCCAGTAGTTCATGCTGGATTGTCTACGGGCATCCTCGTAATCTCCAACAAGACGACCTGAAAGGCCGTCAATAGTGCGTCCCAACCAGACGGGGGCAAATCTCAGGGTTCGGTGAACCGCTTCCAGCAGAGCTTCGGGACCCTCTTCCTTCGCTAAAAAATCCACCGCTGCTGGCAAGCCTTGTAACTGAGGCCTCAACGCCTCCCGAACGTGGTGATAGGATGGGAAATCTGTCAGGATAATTTTGGGCACCGTAGGGGCCACTTCTTTTGCAATGCTCAACCCGCTGGCATCCTTTGCATCGCTGTCATTGACCAGACGAATGTCCAGGATAGCCAGATCCAGCCCTCCAGCCTCCAATTTCCTCCTGGCCTCCTGCGGATTGTGGGCAGGGATGACCAGGTATCCCGCGCGCTCCAGGAACTCGGAGCGGGTTTTCAAGAAATTCGGGTCGTTGTCAGCGAATAGGATAGTGGCTCTGGGCATCGTCTTTCTCCTTCAAGGCGTTTATGAGAAATCAGAGGTTTTTCCCAGCGCTGCCAGGATCGCGGAACGCAACGCATTTTCATCCAGGGATTTACGGATGTAATCGTATGCTCCAGATCGCAGTACCTCGCGGGCCTCCATCCAGGTAGGAGAGGCCGTCGCTACAATGATGCGTGCCCCCGGTTGTTGCCGCAGCATGTCGGACACCAATCGGGCGGCATTACGGACCGCGCCCGCGTCAATGATCACCACATCATATCGTCTCTCCTGCAACAGGCGAATCGCGTCCGGTGCGGGGACGAGGAATACGTCGCCTACGGGAGATAGTGCTTGCTTCAAAGTGATCGCCCACGGTGTCTCTGCGCTTCCTCCAACCACCAGGAAAGCATATCTGGGGAAAGCGGTTTCCGGGATCAAACTCATCCCTCCAGGGGAAGCCAGATCACCATTTCCGTGCCGGCAGGACCGGTGGATGCCACCCGAATTTCCCCTCCATAGGTCTGTACGATGGTCTGAGCCATCAGCAGGCCCATCCCCAATCCCCTTGCGTCCTGGGGTTTCTCTATCCGCTCCAGGCCGATCTTGTCCCGAATCTCTTCCGGGATACCTGGCCCGTTGTCTATGACAAATATCTCCGCGCCCCCATTCGCCGCGCGCGTACCAATTGTAATCCGTGGCCCCTCCCGATCCGCGACCGCCCCGACCGCGTTGTCCACCAGAACATCAAACGCTTGCCGTAGCCACTCCGGGCTCGCCCTTACAACGGCTGAAGGGGAAAGATGGAAAGCGGTTTCCACTTCTATCCCGCTGTAAGGGGTGTTCTGCCACAACTGCTGGGTTCGCTCGTGAATCAGGTCGTTCAGGATAATCCTATCGGCAATATCTTCCGAAAGCGGCGGGACTACTGGCTTCTCCAGAATCTGAGTCGCTAACCGGGCAATGTTCTCTGCCTTTTCCCGAATGTACCCGGAGCGGGGGGACGGCCGCTGAAGTTCCATACGCACTAACTGGCTCTGCTCCCGGATGGTCAGCGCGTACTTGTCAATCGCATGCCGCCAGACGTTGTTCACCATCCCCATCCAGGCCAGGGCCGTGCGCGCGCCGACAAGCCCCCGGGTCTTCTTTAACTCTGCGTACTGGCGAGCGTTCTCTATGGCAATAGCTGCCAGATCCGCCAGAGACTGCAGAGCCTCCTCGTCCACTTCGTCAAACGCGTTCAGGCGGTCGCTTTCCAGGGATAGCACCCCTAAAACCCTATCTCCGACGCGCAGGGGGACATCTAATTCCGAGAGGGTTGCGGGGTTGAACTCCACGTAATCGGGGTCTTTCCGAACATCGGATACCCTCTGTGCCTTGCCTGTTAACACTGCCCGGCCACTGATGCCTATCCGGCACCCTTTTGCGGGGTCAAGGCACCGTTTTTCGCCAATCCGCTCAACCAGTAGCGGGAACTGCTCCGGTGGGTAAACGCTTTCCAGGGAAAGTTCCTGAGACCTGGCATCGTATAATTGAATCACCGCCAGGATCGCCTTCGGCCTCTGCGGCCAGCATATCCGTGTGGCGGCCTGCTCCAGGATACGCTGGAGCAGGCCCTGCCGCTCCATCGTGATGTCCGTGGAGATAACTTTGCTGGCCTCGTATATCGCCCGCTGAATCTCGCTCTGGCGGGCATTGCGGATCGCAATAGCAGCCTGCGCGGCGAGGGACTCCAGGGCCTGCTGATCGCTCGGGGTGAACGCGTTCACGCGGGGATGCTCCACATTGATCACCCCCACGACCTGGGGGCCTATCCGGATGGGGACGGCCAGTTCCGATCGGGTACGGGATTCAAAGCAGATGTAATCGGGGTCTGTTTGGACATCTCCCACGTTCTGTGATTGGCCTGTTTTTACCACTCGTCCGGTGATCCCTATGCGTGCTGCATGCTCCAGGTCTATGTCTCCTACCCTTTCCCGCAGTCCTGCCAGAACTTCCGGGGTGCATGCTGCCGCAAAATGCAGGATGTGCCCTTCCACCAGTGCTAAATGGCTGAAACATCCCTCCTCCAGCGAACGGCTCACCAGATGCCTGGCCTGTTCCGTAATCCGGTCCAGGGTTTCCTGGAGGGTCAGCGCGCCGGTGATCGCCTTACCGGCCTCATACAGGGCCTGAAGGGTGTCAATGCGTTGCTGAAGTTTCTGATACAGTTGGGCGTTCCGAATAGCAACCGCTGCCTGGTCGGCAAACAGGCGAATGGTCGCGATTTCGTCCGAGGTGAACCGGTGGGAGGAGCGGAAATCCACGAACATCACGCCGACCTTGCGCCCTCCTACCCGTAACTGAATGCCGATGGCTGCCTGGATTCCCTCGGAGCGAACGAAGTACCCGCCGAGCAGGGCATCTTCCGAGGCGCGATCTTCCGCCATGCGATAATAGGGCTCTTCGTCCAGATGCAGAATGCCCCAGACCACGGATTCCGGTTGCAATTTCTCCGGCGGCCGGGCGGAATCCGGACACCGGGGATCGCGAATTTCGGTCGCCCAGGCACCGAATTGTCCGGTCGCCTCATCGTAGGAGTAAATCGTGACCGCGTCGCTGCCCAGCACCCACTGCGCGTGCCGGGCGATGGTCTGTAGCGTCTGTTCCAACCGTTCCTGGAGCGTGACCCCAGCAATGACTTCCGCGGCCTCGCGGGTCCGCCTCATCTGGGCCAGCAGACGGGCGTTTTTCAGGGAGAGGGCGGCCTGGCTGGCGAAGGTGCGCAATCTTCTTTCGTCCTCCTCGCGGAAAACCCGGCGGTGATTGTAGTTCACATAGAGTACCCCCAGGTATTCCTCTCCTGCTTGCAGGGCAACGCTTTGAAAACTTCTTACCCCGATACGGTTGAGCAGTTCCAGGGTGGATTGGCCCAGGAAACCATATTCCCGAAGAGCAATATCGGGAACCGCTATATATCCGGATTCCATCACCTTTCCCACCGTGCGGCCCGGCCGGACCTCCTCCTCACGGAGTTTCTTCAGGTCCTCCTCCGGAATCCCCACAGCGGTTAACTCTTCAGGGATGAACTTGTTTCGGACATTGTCATAGGACCATATAACAACCGAGTCGGCCCTTAATACCCGGGCGGCGCTTTCCGCAATCTGGTAGAGAGCCTGGCAGGGTTCCACTGAGCGGGACATCACTTCCGCCGCCTGGCGCATATGCTCCACTTCCTCTACCCGCCGGGCGTTCTCCAGCGCCACAGAGAGATGATTGCCCAGTGCTTTGCAGACATCCAGCAATTCCGGCTCAAAAGCGTGGGATCGGTAACTCTGGATGGAGAGCACCCCGATCACGTTCTGACCCGTTTTGAGGGGCAAGTAGAATCCGGTCTGAGCGGGCCTGCCGATCAGGATTTCCTGAATGCCCAATCTGGCACATATCTCTTCGGCCCGCTCCCGTGTGGGCCAGTATACCCCCTGTCCCGTCTTGACCACGTAGCCGGTGATCCCCCATCCCGTGGAGTTATCCCCCAGGTAACGAGCGGGGATATCAACCCGTTTCCCCTCGTCATACGCCAGGGCAAATTCAATAGTATCCGCTCCGATGTCATAAAGGGCCACGAAAAATGTGTCTACATTCAATTGCTTGCGCACAAATTCCCAGACGATGGTCAGTTGCTCTTCTTTCCGTAGCGCCCGGGTCAGTCTCTGGCCCGCTTCTACCAGGGCCTCCATATAGCGGGCGTACATTTGCGTTTGACGGAATGCCCTGGCATTGGCAATGGCAAGGCCCGCCTGTCCGGCCAGGGTACGGAGTACCGAGACAGTGCTCCCTTCATCAAACCATTCCGGCCGCTGACTGTAGACATACAGGACGCCCAGATTCCCCCGCTCACCAGGGATCGGCAGGCCGATGAAAGAACGGATTCCCGATTCCACTACCGCCGGTTCAATCCGATCATCCTTCAGTGTATCCGGTACATATACCACTTCCCCTGTACGCACAATGTTCTCTGAGAGGTTTTCCCCCCTGAAGTGTCTTTTCCAACCAATAGCGGACCCAATGCGTGTATGGACCTTTATTTTCCCGCTTCTTTCTTCCAGGGCAATGGCGGCATCGTCCGCCAGCGCCAGGGAGCACGCGGCAGAGGTGATGGTTTCCAGAACCCGTTCCGGGTCTCGCTCGGCAAGGATCGCCTGGCCGATCGCCCGTAAACGTACCTGCTGGGCTGCGATCCGGAGCAGCATCGCCAGTTCTTCATTGTTAAACGGTTTTTCCAGATAGCGAAATGCGCCCGCTTGCAGCGCCCGTTGTCGGGATTCCGTTCCCCAGCCGGTGAAAATGATGCATTCTATGTGGGGATAGCGGGCCCTGATCTTTTGCATCACCTCTATACCATCTGGGCCGGGCATCAGCACCTCATCAATCAGGGCCACATCGTATTGCCCCTGAGTTCTTTCCACCGCTTCCAGGGCTTCTTCCCCCGTGGCAACCGCCTCCACCTGGTATCCAAACTGCCGCTCCAGGAACCTTTTCAGAGGCACCCGCAGGCTCTCTTCGTCATCCAGCAGAAGGACCTTTACGCTCACTCTGGACATATTACTCCTCTTCCGCTGTCGGTAGTTCTACCAGAAACGTTGTGCCCAGAGGAACGAAACTCGTTTCCACCGAAATGCGCCCGCCCATAGATTCTACCAGACTACGGGCGATATAGAGGCCCAGGCCCGAGCCTCCCGGCTTGGTGGTGAAACCGAGGGTGAAGATTTTCTCCCATAACTGACGATGAATCCCCGGCCCGCTATCGGAGAAACGTACCTCCACCCGGCGTTGGTGACCATCTTTCTTCCAGGTGGTGGAAACTTCCAGGACACGATGCCCGCCGGGTTTGAGAGCCATGTGCTGAACAGCATTCAGCATCAGGTTCAGGAAAGCTTGTTGAAGCCCATGGGTGCTACCAGGTACTGGGGGGATATCAGGGGAGAGGTTCAGGCGAGGGATGACTCTCTCCCGATCTGCTAAGGGTTTTACCAGAGCAGCGCTCTGGCGAACCGCCTCGTTCACATCGGCCCATCGTTCTTCCTGGATCGCACGCAACAACAGCCGGAACTTCTCAACCATGCGCCTCATGTCTGTGGCAACCTCCACCGCCCTGTCCAGGGCATATCGGACTTCCCGTGAGTCCATATCTTCCTGGAGTTCGGGGTAGTTTTGCCACAGGTGCTCAAAGTCCGCGCGCATATTTTGAAATTCCAGTTCCAGGCCGGAAAGTCGGTTGTAGATTTCATGACCCAGGCTGGCCGCCAGGTGTCCACTGAGAAGCACTCTGTTCAGGTCCTGAAGGCGTTTGTTCAGGATTTGCTGCTCCACCGCGGCGGCGAAGTAGGTGGCCATTGCCCGGGCGTCTCGCAGCCGATAACGGGAGAATGCCTCCGGCTCCCGATGGAAAAGAAACAGCGCATATTCTATCCGTTCTCCAGCTTCCACAGGTACCCCGATGCAGGACTCAAAGGGCAAGAGCGCCAGCAACTTATCGTACTTGCCCGTTACCTCCTGGGATACCCGGTTCTCCCATATGGCGATGCCCTCTTCAATGACATCTTTGACGGGGCTGTTGATTAGAGAATAGGCGGCTTTCTCGTCTATAGGGATACTCCCTGCCGCCGCCGCAATGGAAACCATCTGCGACGTGTGATCCAGGTGAAATACGATAGCCTGCTCTGCCGGAGTGGTCTCCAGCAAATAGGTTAACCCCTGGAGAAATCGCTGGGTCAGGGGACGCCCTGAGCGCATTACACTGCCCACAAAAGGTGAGGGTGGGCTTTCTGCCAGAGAGGCCTGTGTGGAACGGACCTCAGGTTCCACCAATTCGCCGCTATCCAGTTTGATCAGGAACTGTTGCAACCTTTCCAGGTTGATGGGCTTGGGGAACATCTCCACCACGCCCAGTTCCTGAATCTCTGCAAAACGCTCCTCTATCCATTCGGGGCTGCCCATAACGGCGACGAATGTCGCATCTCCGCAAGCCCGCAGACGGCGGATGAGGTCCAGGCCGTTCACTTCCGGCAGTTCCAGATCCACCAGCACAAGCCCATATCGCTTTTGCTGGCAAACGGCGAGGGCCTCAGAGGCCGTTTTCACTCCCAACGCGGTGTATCCTTGTCCCCGAAGCCACTCCACTAACGGCTCTCTGAAGAGATCATAGTCATCCACCACCAGGATTGGGCCGATCTCCCCGCGTTCATCGGAAGGTTCCCTGCCGCTTGTGACCGTCTCTTCCAGACCGGCATCCTGTGTGGCAGGGATTTGACCCTCTGTATGGACGACGCGCTTCAGAACATCTTCCACCCGGATCAGTTGTTCCATTCGCCTGCGGATACTGAGGGTGACCTTCCTGCGGTCCAGATAAATTTGCGTGATGACTGCCTCCACGAGATCACCGGTCCAGACAACGTCTTCGGGTTTACTCACCTTCCATAAGGCCAGTTCTTCCAGGGGGATGAAGCCGTTTACGCCGGGGAGGATTTGAACGAAGATCCCATGCGGTGACAGATGCTTGACAGTGGCTGTTACAACGTCTCCCTTCTTATATTTCTGCAAAAACCGCTGCCAGGGGTCCGCCAGCGTTTTGCGAACGCTGAGTTCCATCAGTTTCCCGGGCTCGGGCAGACTCAGGATCACCGCGCGGATAATCTGTCCTTCCGAGACCAGTTCGCGCGGGTCTACATCCCCCTCTAGCGAGAGTTCTCGGCGCCGGATGTAAGCACGAGTCCCGTCTGCAAGGCGCACGAACACGCCAAAGGGGAACACTTTTTCCACCTTTGCAGTGATGAGTTGATCTGGGACAGATGTGCGGCGGGCCTGCGGCATGCGTGGTATCCCCTAACTTTCCGGAATGCGATAAGATGCCCTTTTTGTTATTTTACCTTCATCCTCTTGCCGCGTAGATGGCAATTTGCCCGCAAATTGATGACCTGAAGTGTCTCTCCAGAAGTTCCTGGGTCAGGTTTCCTCTTTCAGTCGGCGGATAGGACTGCAGGGGCCAGGGCGACCGCTTCTCAGGGGCTGTGTTTTTCTGTGGGATATGAGGTACGGGGCAGTCTCCGCGCGGTTCCTCTGGTCATCCGCTGATCCGGCGCAGTTGAGGTATGTCGGGGGTCAGGCTCTCCAGTTCATCCAGGTGGATCAACGGCCCGGCATCGCAGACGGCGATCGCCGCCGGTTCAGTCCTCTCCATAGAGGCCCCACTCCACGTCTTCCCGGATGAACCGCTCTATGAGTTCGGGGCGGCGGATTTCCAGGAAGCGGCGCAGGGCTTCCAGGATCACCTCCTGCTCGTCCCGGAACCATCCCTCCGCAACCAGCGTGCAGACTTCCCGGTACGCCGGTACAGACGAGGGAGCAGGGTCATTTGAATTGTGCCGTCCATTGGGAACTTCTCCCAGGAAACGGGTATATCGGATTCGGCATCGTTTCCCATTATATCACCCCACTCCGGGAAGGCAAAGCAATGAGAGGGAGGGGAGCGTCACAGGTTTGGGACATCCGTGTAGGGCAACTCCGCAGGAGTTGCCCTACATCTTGCGGGGGCGGCTCAAGTTCATTAGGGCAGACAGCCCCC
>FWWL01009783.1_pt1 | contig 11403 bp, 7 predicted proteins | sample 2228331 | NCBI WGS metagenome assembly FWWL01 (sample SAMEA103939775, study PRJEB20133) | metagenome
CTGTGGGCGCAGCCCACGGGGAGGGAGGTAAGGGGGGAGGGGTGTCACCGATCTCCCCGTGGGCGGCCCACTGCTGGTTGAAAATCCGAATTTTTAAGCACCCTCCGCTGGCAGGGGAGAAGGGGACTGGGGGGATGAGGGGGCTGAATCACAACCTTATCTTGAAATATGACACTTTTATGAGCAATTGGTATTGAATTCGTGCCGGAGAATGGACATCACATGCGAATCGTGGTAAGCGCCCTCAAAAAACACGGCCTGCCGCCGAGTCCCTTCGTAACGGAAGCCGACCTTCTCGTAGCAACGCCGCGCCCGGACGTTCTCATCAAAGACCTCCAGTTCCACCCGGTTCAGGTTCAGTTCCTCAAAGGCGAAGCGGAGTATCGTGCGGGCCGCGTCGGTACCGTACCCCTGGTCCCAGTACGCCTTCTCCCCCAGGGCAATCCCAAAGACGGCACTCCGGTCTTTCCAGTTGATCCGGTGCAGGCCGACGTTGCCGATATGCACCCACTCGTCCCCCACCCGGGCGTCCACCGCGAAGACAAACTGCTCGTTTCCCTGCTGCTCCAGCATCTGTTCAAACCACCGTTCTTCCTGCGCGGTGGAGAGAGGAGCATACATCAACAGATACCGGCGTACCTCCGGGTCGTTGAACCAGCGGACAAAGTTGGGGATATCGGAGCGCTCTATGGCTCGCAGACGGACCCGCTCTCCGTAGATCACCTTCGCCTCCAGAGAAAAGCGGTTTCTGTTGAGGCGGATTCATCGCCCCAACAGAAACCGCGAAGGATAATTCCCGACGGTGCTGGTCGCGGCAGACCAGGCTATCCGTATCGCTGCATGCTGCGCATCGTGGTCCGGCGGCTCTTGCGCAATTTGGCGGCCTTCCGGCGCTTCCGCAAGACGGTGGGTGGTTCGTAGAACCGGCGCCGCCGGATCTCAGAAAGGATGCGCTCGTTCTGGACTTTCTTGTTGAACCGACGCATTAAGGAGTCCAGGGACTCCCCTTCCTCTGCCACAACTCGCGCCACTCCCTTTTCACCTCCTCTCTTTGTGGGATGGTTCTTCCATCTCCCAATTATAACTATCTGCCTGGGGTTGTCAAGTAGCGAAAAAGGTTCCCGTCCGGCAGGCGCCCCCTGCGCCCCCTGCGACCTGCGCCCTTTAAAAGTCCACCTCCCGGCCCTCATACGCGTACAGGAAGAGCTGGCGAAGTTCATCGTAGGATGGGGCGCGAACGGCGGTGACCATTTGGGTGTCATTGAAGGCGTCATCCACCATTTTATCCAGTTGGGCTTCATGGGCGCCCCGATCTACCCCCGCTTCGGCCACCGAGACCGGATTGCCGATCTGCCGGGCCAGGTCGCGGATGGCGCGAGCCAGAGCACGCGCTCCGTCCTCCCCACCAGCCTGGGAAATCCCCGCCAGCGCAGCCAGTTCGGCGTACCGCTCCGGCGCCTCGCGGGCGCAGAATTCCACGGTATACGGCAGATAAATCCCCACTGCCCGACCGTGATGGACGTGAAAGGTGGCACCCAGTGTGTGGCCCATCGCGTGGGCCATAGAGGCCATGGAATTGCCGAAGCCCAGCCCGGCAATGGTGGCCGCGTTGTGCATCCGCTCGCGCGCCTCCATATCGGAGCCGTCGGCCACAGCGCGGGGGAGATAGCGGAAAATCAACCGCACCGCCTGGATGCACAGGCCGTCGCAGATGTCGTTGTGCCAGGTGCAGGTATATCCCTCCACCGCATGGGTCAGCGCGTCCATCCCGGTATCCGCCGTCAGGCGGGGCGGCATCCCGACGACCAGGCTCGGGTCCACAATGGCGAGGTCCGCCGCGTTCTCCCGGTTCCCCAGCCCCATCTTGCGATTCTCCACCGGGTCGGTGATGACGATGCCCCAGGTGACCTCCGCACCCGTGCCACTGGTGGTGGGGATGGTGATCAGGCGGGCCTTCTGGCGCAACCCCAGCGGGACGAAGGGGTTGATCTCGGCCGGATGGAGGTCGGGCCGCTCGTAGAGAATCCAGATGGCCTTGGCCGCGTCCATCGGGGAGCCGCCGCCCAGGCCCACAATCCAATCGGGCGCAAACTCGCGGGCGATTTCGGCCCCCCGCTGGACGGTGGGCACGCTGGGGTCGGGCTCCACTTCGTCAAAGACCCGCACCTCCAGCCCGGCGTTCCTCAGGTGGGCGATGACCCTGTCCACGATGCCCAGTTTCACCAGCGTGGCATCGGTAACCACAAGGGCCCGACGGCCCTGCAGTTCGTCCAGGGCATCCAGCGCCCCTTCGCCAAAGACAATTTGAGGGGAGACAAAGTACCACATGCTGGCCTCCTTGTGCGTAACTGATAGATGGAGTGAGGGGTGTTCTGCTTATTCTACGCGGTCGGAGGGCCGTAGGCAACTCGGCGAAGTTGCCCTACGGCCGATATACGGCAACCCGGTGGTTGACGGCATCGGTGATGTAGAGGGCACCGTCGGGGCCGACGGCGATCCCCATCGGTAGCGCAAAAGAGGCCGCGTCAAACCCAAACTGGCCGAAACTGTAGAGATAGTTCCCCTGAGCGTCAAAAACCAGCACCCGGTAATGGCCCGGGTCGGTCACATAGACCCGCCCCTGGCCGTCCACGGCCAGATAGGGCTTCTCCTCGGCCAACGGGTTGTTCCAGCCCACAATCGGCCACTGCCGCACCATCTGCCCGGTGGGGGTCAGGGCCTGGACGCGATAGTTCCAGGTGTCGGCGACGTACAGGTTGCCGTCGGGGCCAACGGCCAGACCCACCGGTTCGTTCAACCGACCCGGCTCCGATCCCCCACCCCCCAACTGGCGCAGGAAGACGCCGTCGGCACGGAAGACCTGAACCCGCTTGTTGCCCGTATCCGCTACATAGACGGTGCCATCGGGCGCGACGGTGATGCCGCGCGGGCCGTAGAAGGCCCCCGGCCGCTGGTCCGCCCCGTACTGGCTGGAGAAGCCCCACTGGGCCAGGAACTGACCGTCCGGAGAGAACTTCTGCACCCGGTGGGCCCAGGTGTCAGCCACGTAGACGGAGCCATCCGGCCCCACCGCCACTCCCCATGGCTCACAGAATTCGCCCGGCAAGGGCGTCCGTTCAGGACATCCCCCGAAGGTCCCCCAGGAGGCCACCCAGAGCCCGTCGGCGGTGAATTTCTGGATGCGGTGGTTGCGGGAGTCGGCGACGTAGACAAAGCCGTCGGCGGAGACGGCGATACCGCGGGGCGCGGAGAACTGGCCCATCCCGGCTCCTTCCGTCCCCCAGGTCCGCACCGGCGCGAGCGCGCGCCAGCCCCCGCCATACGGGTCCGGCGGCGCTGCTGTTGTCTCTTCTGGCGGTCGGGGCCCCACCTGGAAGTCCCACAACCTGTCCGCCACGTCCTTGCGGATGTAGAGACGGAAATCGCCCCGCAGCGGCCAGTCGTTGGGCGTGTGTTTTGTGCCGGTAATCTGGTCGTACAGGCTGTAGTCCATATAGAAGAAAATCCGCCACAGAGCCGCCCGCTTCTGCCCGTCTTTCAGCCACTCCCAGAGTTTGGGCAGGGTGAGCCGCCGGTAGTCCTCCATCGGCCACCAGAGGAAGAAGAAATCAAACTGGTAGTAGTCGTCCCCCAGGTACGGCTCCACCACGGCCCACTGTTCCCGCCCGGCAATGACGGCCGTCGCCAGCACCTGTTCGCGGGAGGGACGGTCGGGATAGTAACGGGCATTGGGGTAGTTGCGCAGGTACCAGATGAAGGGCCAGGAGCCATCGGGGCCGTAGGTGACGTCAATGAGGCGCGGGCCGCCCGCCACCCGCAGGGAGAGTTTCTCCAGAATCTCCATCGTGGTGCGGACGTCGGGCCCCTCATGCGCGTAGACCAGGAACTCGGCGGGGCGGTCAAAGTTGATGAAGTTGAGCCGGTAGGCGATGCGCGCCGTCAGCAGGGAAAGGAGCAGGAAGGCGGTGACGGCCAGAAGGAGCAGGCCATTGCGTCCGCCGACGCGCTGCCAGAAGACGAGGACCAGGTACCCGACGAAACCCACACCGATAAGCCCCCCCAGGAAGGTGCCGGTGACCAGGAGTTGATCCAGCGTCTCCCCGGCGAAGGGGCCCTGTCCCCAGGCCGAAACGACCGCGCCCAGAGCGGCGCCCAGCAGGGGGAAGAGGAGGAGCAGGAACCAGCCATACCGCTCCCCAACGGCCCGCCAGTCCACCGCCTCTAAGAGACGGCCGACCAGATAGGCCGTCAGCAAAATCATGGGGAGGACGATGTGGACGCTCAACCAGGGCATCTTCTCCCCGGCGTAGGAGTAGCCAAACCAGGAGAGGAGAATCCAGAAGACGACGAAGGGGATGAAGGGAACGGTTGACCCCTCGGCGGCCGCCTCCGTCCGCCGCACCGCCCGGATAATCGCGGCGATGGGGAGAGCAATGAAGGCGGCAATCGTCCCCAGGAGGGGGAGGAAGTCGTAGAGGGGGATGATGACCAGGTAGTAGAACCAGGGCTGACCGCCGCGCTGGACTTCCTGCTGTTCCAGCCAGTAGCCCAGGGAGCCGACCCAGCCGCTGGCGATGCCGGCGCCGTTGGTGAAAATGGTGGTGAAGAGGGTGACGAAGATGCCGAAGTAGACCGCCGCGGCGACCGGCCAGCGCCGCCGGTCCCAGAGCAGGCCGATGACGACTGCCAGAAGGACCATCAGCCCCAGGATGAAGCCGGAGTAGTAGATGGACGGCGGGTTGTAGTCTATGGGCCGCAGGCGGGAGAGGTTCGTCCAGAACGGGGGGGCATATTCGGGCGCCGGGTAGCGGGCGACGATCTGTCTGGCCAGCCAGGCCGCCCCCAGCATCGGAAGCGGGCTGGCGAAGGGCAGGGTGAAGGTGCCGATGAAGATGATGAGGTCCAGAAGGCGGACGGGAGGACTATCGGACGAACGGCGCCCCCAGAAGTTCCAGAGCAGGGCGACGGCCCCGGCGATGAGGGAAAGGAGCGCCACCGCGCCGCCCAGCCGCTGGAGCCATTTCAGGACCGAAGCGACCTCCTCGCCACGGGCGAAGGCCAGCCCCAGGGCCAGGACCAGCAGGCCCACCACCAGGCCGATCAGGGCGGCAAAGAGAACGGTCTCTGCCGTGTAGTTCTCCCAGCGCGTTTCCAGCGCCCGGACGACCAGCAGGCCCAGCAGGAAGAGGCCGAAGATGGCGGTGTAGATGAAGGAGACCTCTTTGGTGGCGTACATCAGGGAGAAGGCCGCGGCCATGATGTAGAGGTGGCGCTCCCGGCCCTCGTCCATATAGCGGAGGATGGCCCAGAAGAAGAGGACCGCCCAGAGGACGGTGGGGATGTCCTCACGGATGTAGCGGGAGTAGTAGGAGATGGACGGGGAGATGAGCAACAGGAACGAGGCGACCAGGGCGCCCGTCCGCCCCAGGTAGCGCCGGAAAAGGTACGGGGTCGCCACCAGAACGGTCCCCAGGATCGCCACGGGCAGCCGGACGGTGAAGTCGCTATCGCCGAAGAGGAAGAAACTGAGGGCGGCGATGTGGAAGTGGACCGGCCCGTGCATCATCGGGTTGTGCTGAAAGCCGATGCCGGTATACAGGTCCCAGGAGAACTTGCAGTGGAGGCTCTCGTCGTGGCTCTGGACCCGATAGCCCAGCATTGCCAGGCGGGAGACCAGGCAGAGGACGACGATGAGCAGGTAGAGGGCCTGTTCGCAGGTGAGCCCCAGGCCTTTAAGGACAGGACGGTTGAGCCAGTCGTTCATGGTCATTAGTCGGTAGTCGGTAGTTGGTAGTCGGTAGTTGGCAGTCGGTAGTCGGTTGCAGGTAGTCTACCTGCTTCCTGCTATGTATAATCCTCCCTCCGCGGATACCACGCATCCACCACGAAGGTGGGCTCGTCCAGGACGGTGGCGCTGTGGGGGACGTTGGGCGGGACGCAGACGCCCTCCCCGGCGCGCAGGACGCGGGTCTCACCGTCCAGGTTGAATTCCATCGCCCCGCGGATGACGAAGGTGATCTGCTCGTGCGGGTGAGAGTGGAGGGGGAGCACGGCGCGCGGGGCGAAGTCAAAGAAGGTGAGCATCGCGTGCTCCAGATACGCCGCCCGGCGCCGAACGCCCGGCAGCATCTCCACGGTCGGCAGGTCGTCCACTTTGAAGAAATTCATCACTCCTCCTGAAATCGGATCTCTACCACAGAGACGCAGAGGACGCAGAGAATCGCAGAGGTCTAAAAATCTATTTTTAGCCACGGATTACACGGATTGCACAGGTTTTTAATCCGTGAAAATCCATAAAATCCGCGGCGAAAGAACTCTGGGTTTTTGGGCCACGGATTAGCGGATTTTTTAAAAAGAACGTAACTATCCAGCCATCCCCGCCGGAGAACCCTCCGGGTAAGGGCGGCTTTCAAAGCCGCCCCTACAGCATAACCCTGCTTCGCAGGCTGTAAGGGCGACCATGCGTCGCCCCTCCAGATAGGCAAGGGAATAGATTTTTACCCCTGACCTTGCCGCAGGCGAAAAACCTACCCTTGTGAAGGGGGGACAAGGGGGTAAGGGGGCAAAAGACGGCCCATTTTGCGGCCGCCGGGGCGATAGCCCATCCGGTGTCCGCCGTTCCGGCAGCCTTTCCGGGAGACAGCCGCCATATTTAATTATAACTTAAAATTTGCCATTGTCAATGTAGTTACTGGTCGTTAGAGGGTTGAGAGACCCAAAGGACGACCTGGTCGGCGGGCTGGGAGGGGACGGGGGGCTCCCGGTAGAACCACCAGCGGACCCACTGGTGGGGAAGTTGCGGGCGCACCCAGGAGCGACGCAGGGTGAAGGCCGAACCGGCATACCCGGAAGGGACAGGAACGTCCGCCGGGGCCACCACGATGAGCGGGCGGTCGTCCCCTGTCACCGCGTCTGGCCCGACGACGCGCAGGTCAAACTCCCGCAGGGCCCAGACCAGGGCCGGGTCCGGCGTCCCCATCAGGGCCACCGATGGCCGGAGCAGGCCGTGGCGCGCGCCGACCCAGCGGATTTGCTCCACCAGCAGACGCACATCGGGGGCCGTCGGGTTCGGCGTGAGCGCGCAGGCGGGGTCGGTGGAGCAGAAATGGGCCCCCCGCCATCCGATCCCAAAGGTGACCGCCACCAGGACCATCAGCAGGGAGACTCCGGCCGTAGAGAGGGCGGTGGAGAAGGCTCGTCGGGTTGCCTCTTCGGGCGTCTCGCCCTCTCTGGGGACGGAGATGGTCAGCCCGAAGAAAAGAGCCAGGACGGCCTGAAAGGCCAGGCTGATGCCGACCAGAGCCAGTTCGGCCCACTGGCCGTAGCGGGAGTAACGCGCCAGGAGCAGGGCGGTGTAGGCCCAGAGGACCAGCGAGATGGCGATATAGAGGCCGCCCCCCACCCCGCGGCCACGGGCCGGCAGGGCGCGCGCCATTTCCTCCACCGCAATCCCCCCCAATCCGGCCAGGGGAATAAGCAGGGACAGGGCCTGTCCCTGTCCAGGCCCTTGTCCCCCCTGCCCGAACCCCAGCAGCCACTGGGCGGCGCCGGTCACCGCCCAGAAGGCCCAGAGGAGCCCCATCCCGTGGCGCCGTCCCAGCGCCAGCGCCGCCCCGACCAGTCCCGCCAGCAGGATCAGCGGTTCAGAAGCCAGGACGATGGGAACGGAGGAGACGGCGGACGGGTTGACCCTCAGCCAGCGGAGAAATTGCTCCCCGGCGGCGGCCAGCCCCGCCGTATGGAATCCCAATCCGGCACCGAAAACGAAGAGGCCCAGTCCGCAGGCGATCAGCCCCCGGCTCAGTGCCGGGCGAATGATCGGCCAGTACCAGGCCACCTGGTCGCGCCAGACGTAGAGCCCCGCCGCCAGGGCCAGGATCAGCCCTATCAGCAGTCCCCAGGCAGTGGGGCCGGCCGTCAGCGCCAGCGCCAGCCCCAGCCCGCCCAGCGCCAACCAGACAGGACGCCAGGAGTCCAGATACCGGGCAAACGCGCCCACCAGGAGCATTACCCCGAAGGCCGCGGGGACGGCGCCGTCCAGGATGCGCGAGTACGCCAGGACAGTGGGGGAAAGGGCCAGCATCAGCCCGCTCCCCAGCGCGCCCCAGCAGCCCAGGTAGCGCTGCAGGAGCCGCGGCGTCAACACCAGGCCGATCCCGCAGAGGGCCGGAACCAGACGGGCCAGCCCGTCCCCTCCGTCAAACAGGGCGAAGAGAAAAGCGTTAAGGTGAAAAAGCAGGGGAGGGACGGAGTGGGCAAGTTTGCAAGTTTGCGAGTTTGCGAGTATGCAAGTTTGCAAGGAGGGGCGGATGGCCTGGAGGGCCGGCAGGGCCTGGGCCGCTTCGTCGGCGGAAAGGGGCGCCGTCCCCAGCCCGGCCAGGCGCAGCGCCGCGGTCAGGAGAAGCAGGATGGCCCAGGGAAAGTCGGTAGTCGGTAGTCGGTAGTTGGTAGTCATCAGTCGGTAGTGATCAGTCGGTAGTCGGGAGTCGGTAGTCGGCAGTCGGTAGTCGGTAGTCGGGAGTCGGTAGTCGGTAGTTATCGGAGGCGGTAGATGAGAACTCCTCCCGCATTGTAAACCATTTCTCCGATGCGGGCAAATTTCTCCAGACCGGCCGCCGGGTATCGGCTCGTCTCCAGCGGGCCGATGTAAACGTATTTCACACCGTACCGTTCTATGAGCGTCCGGGCCTGGTCCAGGTCGGTTGTCGTGAAGAGGGTCTCAATATCGGGCTCACGGCGGGCCGGCTCCTCGTAGGTCCCCCGCCACTGGTGCTGGTGCCCGCCCCAGCCCAGCAGGGTGGGCAGGCCGGTGAAGGCGGAGACACGCCCGGCGTAGACGTAGGCCTGGTAGCGGTCGCCCGGCGCTTCCAGAATGACCGGAACGCCCTCCACGTGTGCGTTCAGCCACGCGATACCGTCCATATCGGCCGCGCAGCAGGCGCGCAGATGGGCGGCGCCGTCCAGGGTGGGCGGGCCGCCGTACTCCCGCGCGCGGGTCGGGATCGCCAGCGCCGGGTAGACCAGGCCCGCCAGGATGAGGAGGATTCCCACGGCCGCCGCCCAGCGCGGCCCCTGCCGCCCGAACCGCGCCAGCGCGTACGCGGCCACGATCCCCCACATCGTCCAGGCCTGAAAATAGAACTTGAAGACGGTGTTCATCCGGGTGCCGAAGAGGTCCCGCAGGTAGATGAACTCCACCGCCAGCGGCAGCGCCGCGCCCATCGCGGCCAGGAGCAGCGGGTAGACCTCTTCCGGCCCGTCGTCGGCCGACGGACGGTGGGAGGAGAAGACGGCCGCCAGCGCCGTGGTCAGCATCAGCGCCAGGAGTAGAGACGTCCAGGGGAGAAGGAAGCGGGCCTGGAGCCGCTGGGCAATGAGACGGCCGGCGTCGGGGATGTGTTCCAGGCCGGGGATAGGGCCACCACTGCGCCATGCGGCCAGGTAGGTGCGCCCCTCCGGGTTGACGAAAATCGCCACCAGGAGGAAGGCCGTCAGCCCGACAATCAGCGCCAGTCCCCAGAAAGCGATCGTAGCCAGACGGACCCTTGCCCGGCGGGCCCGGTCGGCGACCCACACCGCCACCGGGAACAGCAACGGGCCGAACATCACCAGGAACTGGGGGAGACGGGTGGGATTGAACAGGTTGGGCAGGATTCCCGCCGCCTGGGAGCGCAGGCCCAGCCAGAAGGGGAGGTAGAGGAGGAAGGCGAGTATGCAAGTGGGCAAGTAGGCAAGTATGCAAGTGGGCAAGTTTGCAAGTTTGCAAGTGGGCAAGTTTGCAAGTTTGCAAGTGGGCGAGTTTGCAGGTTTGCAAGTTTGCAAAGCAAAAAGGAAGGCGAGGGCGAGGACGACGGCATAGATGGGGAAGTCCCAGGTGTTCAGGAAGCCCAGACCGCCCAGAGAGAGGGCGTATAGGAAGAATTCCCATCCGCTCAGGCCCAGGAATATCCGGCGGCGCAGCGCGACGGTTTCCCCTTTCAGGGCGAAAAACAGGTTCAGGGCCAGGGCCAGAACCAGCAGGACGAAGGGAAGGGATAGCAGATGGGGGTGTATGTCCCCCAGGATGAAGGAGAAGGCCGGGAATTCGTCTATCACTTCCCACTCGGCGGGGCTGGCAGGGGTGTGCCAGGGGGCATAGTCGTGGAGCACACGGGAGGCCTGCCACCACCACATAAAACGGGTCGGCATCCAGGAGCCGCGGGCGAAGGGAGGGGGCGGGGCATTAATGGATCGGATGTCCAGCCATTTCCAGAAGGCGGCAGGGAAGAGGCCGCGGGCGTGGAAGACCTCCAGCAGTCCCTCCAGGTTGCCGACGACGGCGACGGTCAGCGGCCCCCAGAGAGCCCCCCAGCGGGCAACCGACTCCCCCTGACGGGCCAGAAGAGCATATACCAGCCCGTAGGCGCCGGTGACGGTGAGGGCAAAGAGGGTGGCGATGCCCAGATTGAAGGCGATGGTGGAGGGGACGGCCGCCAGGCGGGCCAGCATGCCCATCATCAGGTAGCCGAAGTAGTAGTAGGAGATGGCGTAACCGGAGAGCCAGGGGTCGTGGGGCGGGAAGCGCGGGGCGCGCAGGACGGCATTGAGGAAGGCGATCTCCATCCACTTCTCCCCCCCGGCGGTCTCAATGCGGGGCATATGGGCACGGACCAGGCACCAGAGGGCGAAGGCAGCGGCGAAGAGCACCTCCACAGTCAGGACGAGCCCGGGCGGGAGGGCGAGAGAGGGGTCTGCGGAAGAACGGCGAAGGTAGAGGGCCAGCCCCGCCCCGGCCAGGAGGACCAGGACCGCCACAACGGCACCGGCGGTGTTGGGCAACCAGCCAAAAATGGAGAAGAGCCAGAAAGCCCACCCGGCAACCAGCAGTCCCAGGGGGCGGGCAAAGGGGTAGCCCCGGCCGGGCATACGGCGGAGGAGTTGCAGGGTCAGCGGAAGCGCCGCCAGGCCGAAAAACTGCATGGCCAGATACCAGCGCAGGGCAAGGAGGAGTTCCGGAAAACGGTCTTCTACGCCCATCGGGAATGCTCCTCCATCCAGGCATCCGGATCGGGCCAGATCTCCCGATGGGGGCCGCGGAGGGCCCGGGCGAAACCGGACGGATAAGGATGCAGCAGAACGGTCTGCCCGTCCACGATCCACATCACGGTATCACCCGGACAAAGCCCCAGAGCCTTCCGCACCGCCATGGGGATCACCATCCGGCCTTTCGGGCCGACTTTTGCGGTCAGGACACGCACGGTGGAACCTTCTCCCCGCAGTTTCCCATGCCCTTTCGGACACCATGTATGAAACCAGTAGGACAACCGCTATCAGTTGTCCTGCGAAAGTGTATTTTCAGACCAGTTTAAGATGCCCGGTAGTCGCTCCAGCGAGTAGTTATTTTTAATACCCCCTCACCCCCCT
>FWWL01009784.1_pt1 | contig 11401 bp, 8 predicted proteins | sample 2228331 | NCBI WGS metagenome assembly FWWL01 (sample SAMEA103939775, study PRJEB20133) | metagenome
ACACCCCTTCCCCCACCCTCCGCCCCCTCTACGCCTTGGAGTACCCGGACTCCCCCTTCCGCCCCCATCTGGACGGGGAGGTCCTCCCCCTTTCCCCCTTGGAGGCCCTGAGGCAGGGCCAGGCCCGGGGCATCCCCCTGGTCTTTGGGTACAACGCCCAGGAGGTGGATGCCTACTACGCCAACCAGGCCCCTTCCGCTTGGGAGGGTCTCGAGGCCCGCCTGCGCCGGGTTTACCAGGCCCGGGCCCAGGAGGTCCTGGCCCATTACTGGGCGCGCTTTCCCTCTCCCAGGGCCGCCTACGGGGCCTGGCAGTCGGAAAGGCTTTTCCTCTGCCCAGTCATGCGGGCCCTGGAGGCCCAGGCCCCCCATGGCCCCGTCTACCTCTACCGCTTGGCCTTTCGCAGCCCGGACCTGCCCGATCTCGGGAGTTTTCACGGGTTGGACCTACCCGTCCTCTTCGGCAACCTCCAGGAGTGGCCGGCAAGGGCCCTTTTCCTAAGCGGCAAGGCCGTGGAGCAGGCCCAGGCCCTGGGGGCCCGGATGCGCCGGTACTGGGTGAACCTGGCCCAAAGGGGGGAGCCTTTGGGCTGGCCCCGCTGGCCGGACTGGGGAGAAGGGCAAGGGGCCCTCCTCTTGGACTGGCCCCTGGGCCTGGTGGACCACCCCTTTCCCGGGATCTGTCGTTTCCTCTAGCTAGAGGTATACTGGCCTCCCAAAGGAGGGGAGTATGGAGCTTTTGGAACGGCTTGGCCTTGGGGGGCGGCGGGTTCTCATCCTCCACCACGACGACCTGGGCCTCACCCACGCCCAAAACGCCGCCCATGAGGCCTTGGGCTGCCCCACGGGGAGCGTGATGGTCCCCGGGGCCTGGGCCCCTGGGGTGAGGGGGGAGGACCTCGGTGTGCACCTCGTCCTCACCAGCGAGTGGCCCGCCCCCCGCCTGAGGCCCCTTACCCCTGGGGCAAGCCTCCGGGACGAGGCCGGTTTCTTCCACGCGAGCCTCGAGGCCCTTTGGACCCGGGCCAAAGCGGAGGAGGTGGAGCGGGAGCTCAAGGCCCAGATCGAGGCCGCCCAGAGGCTTTTTACCCCCACCCACCTGGACACCCACCAGGGGGCGGTCCTAAGGCCCGACCTGGCCGAGGTTTACCTCCGCCTGGCCCAGGCCTACCGCCTCCCCGCCTATATCCCCACCCCGGAGGACCTCGAGGCCCTGGCCCCTAAGGTTTTCCTATCCGATCTCCTCCGCCTCATGGAGAAAGCCCCTTTCCCCCGGGTGCGGTTTTTGGACCCCTATGGCCTCCCTCCTGAGGAGCGCCTGGGCTTCTACCTGGACTTAAGCCGCCTCCCCCCTGGCCTCTACTATTTGGTTCACCATAGCGCCCTCCCCACCCCCGAGGGCCGGGCCCTCCCGGACTGGCCCACCCGGGAGGCGGACTACTTCGCCCTAAGCCACCCCGAGGTCCGCCGGGTCCTAGGGGAGTTTTACCCCCTCACCTGGCGGGCGGTGCAGGAGGCCCTATGAGGCCCTGGCGGTACGCCTCAGGCCAGCTCGGCCTCACCTTGGTTTCGGAGAGTTTCGGGACTTACCTGGCCTTCTTCTACATAGAAAGATTAGGCCTTTCCACCGCCTTTTACGCCTTAGCCCGCTCCCTGTATGCCCTTTGGGACGCGGTGAACGACCCCCTTTTCGGCCACCTTTCGGACCGGACCAAGACCCGGCTTGGCCGGCGCCGGCCCTGGCTCCTCCTGGGCATCCCCTTTTTCCTCTTCTTCTACCTCCTCGCCTTCTGGGCCCCAGGCTGGGCCAGAAGCCCCGGGGTACTCCCCTATTTCTTTCTCCTCGTCGTCCTCCTCTACGAGACCGCGGCCACCGTGGTCTGGACCAACTACGGGGCCCTTTTCCCCGAGGTCTTCCGGGGCCTAGGCCCTAGGGCCCAGGCCGCGGCCCTCAAGCGGGGGGTGGAGCTTTTCGGCCTGATCCTAGCCATCGCCCTGGCCCCTCTCCTCTACGCCCAGCTTGGCTTTGGGGGGATGACCCTCCTCTTTGCCCTAGCGGCCCTTTTGGCCTTTCTTCCTTTTCTAAGAGGCCTTAGGGAAGACCCTAAGGCGGAAAGCGGCCTGGGGCTTTTGGTCTCCTTCCGGCTCGTCCTGGAAAACCAGGCCTTCTGGGTGGCGGCCCTGGCCGGCCTCCTCTTTGAGTTTGGCCGGGTGGTGATCCAGACCGGGATGGCCTTTTACGCCAAGTACGCCCTGGGCCTTCCCGAGGCGGCCACCACCTTCCTCTTTGCCGCGGTCTTCCTGGTGGCCCTGCCCTCGGTCTTCCTCTGGGGGTGGTTGGCCCAGCGTTTGGGTGGCAAGCGGGCCTGGCGGCTTGCCCACCTCCTCATGGGTCTCGCCGCCCTCCTCCTCTTCCTGCCCCAGGGCCTCCCGGCTGCCCTCCTGGTGGGGGCCCTGGTGGGGATGGGGTTTGCCGGGGTCAGGGTCACGGGGGAGGTGATCATGGCCAGGGTGATTGACCTGGACGTGGCGCGGACTGGAACCCAGCGGGAGGGGGCTTACTATAGCCTGGTGGGCTTATTGGGCCGGCTTTCTGGGGCGTTGGTGGGCCTTGCCTTCGCCCTCCTGACCCCCCTTTTCGGGTATGTGAGCGGGGAGAACCCGGGGCCGAACCCAGGCCTGGCCTTCCGCTTCCTCCTCTCCGCCTTCCCGGGGGCGGCCATCCTCCTCGCCTACCTTCTCACTGCCCTCTTCCCCGAGGAGGTGCGGGCGTGAGGTGGGGTACCCTTCCTCGAGGAGGGTGGGTGTGGTCTAGGAGGTGAAAGGTGCGGTTGGATGAGGCGCTTTTCCTTGCCCATCCCGCGGAGGCCCCGGAGGGGCTTCCCCAGGGGGGCTGGCGGGGGGTGGCCCTCCCCCACCAGTGGAGCCTGGAAGGGTTGGAGGCCGAGGTGGGCTGGTACCGGCTCCCCCTCCCCCAGGGGGGGCCGAGGCGGTTCCTCCAGCTCTTGGGGGACTACTACCAGGAAGCCTGGCTTGGGGGGCGCCACCTGGGCCGGCACGAGGGGTATTTCTTGCCCTGGCTCCTGGAGCTTCCCCCAGGGGAGGAGCTTTTCCTCCGGGTCTCGGCCCCTAAGGAGCCTTTAGGCCAGTGGCCCCGGTTCAAGCGGCAGATCAAGGGGGTCTTGGGCCAGCACGACTGCCGCCCTGGGGGGAACACCCCAAAGGGGCAGGAGCGGGGCACCGGGGGGCTATGGGGCGGGGCCGAGATCCTCTTCCGGGAGGAGGTGGCCCTCCTTGGTCTCACCCACCGCCTCCACCCCCTCCCCAAGGGGTGGCGCCTCCTGGTGCGCCTCGAGGTGGACGCCCCAAGGCCTTTCCGGGAACCCGTGGCCTTGAGGCTTCTCCCAGAGAACTTTTCCGGGGAGGCGCTGGAGAAGCAGGTGAACCTAGGGGGCGAGGCGGGGCGGCGGACCTACGGCCTCCTCTGGGACCTCCCCCCCATGCCCCTTTGGGAGGTCTGGGAGCGGGGCTTCCCCTACCTCTTCCGCCTCGAGGCGGAGCTTCTGGGGGCCCGCCTCGAGGTTCCTTTGGGCTTCCGCACCGTGGCGCTGGACGGAGAGGGCTGGCTCCTCCTGAATGGCCGGAGGCTTTTCTTAAGGGGGACGAATATCATCCCCACCCAGTGGCTTGCGGGGTACACGGAGGGGAGGGCTAAGGAGGACCTCGCCCTCCTCAAGGAGGCGAACCTCAACGCCGTCCGGGTCCACGCCCACGTGACCCACCCCGCCTTCTACCGGGCCTGTGACCGGGAGGGGGTCCTGGTCTGGCAGGACTTCCCCCTCCAGTGGGGGTATGCCCCGGACGAGGCCTTGGCCCAGGAGGCCTTAAGGCAGGCCCGGGGGATGGTGGCCCTACTTGGGGTCCACCCCTCAATCTACCTCTGGTGCGCCCAGAACGAGCCCACCCATAACCGGCACACCCTGGGGCCCTTGCTCGCCGCGGAGCTTAAGGCCCAGGACCCCACAAGGCCCATCAAGGAGGCCTCGGACTTCCGGGAGCACCCCTATCCGGGCTGGTACTGGGGGCATTACCGGGATTTCCTCGCCCTCCCCGGGGCCCCCCTCCCCTCGGAGTTCGGGGCCCAGGCCCTGCCCCGGGCCGGGCTCCTGAGGCGGGTCCTGGGGGAGGCGGCCTGGCCCCCCAGGTGGGAGGTCTGGGCCTACCACAACTTCCAGCCCCACGAGACCTTCCGGGTGGCGGGGGTGGAGGTGGGGGATTCCCTGGAGGAGTTCGTGGAGAACTCCCAGGCCTACCAGGCCCGGCTTTTGGAGTTCGCCGTCCACGCCTACCGCCGGGCCAAGGGCCGGGTGGTGGGGTACTTCCAGTTCATGTTCGTGGAGCCCTGGGAGGGGATCACCTGGGCGGTTTTAGACGTGGAAAGGGTCCCCAAAAAGGGGTTTTACGCCCTAAAAGAGGCGAGTAGCCCCGTCCTCCTCTCCCTCGTCCCCTACCGGGAGCGCCTCGAGGTGGGGGGGCCGCCCCTTATGGAGGCCTGGGTGGTGAACGACCTCCCAAGGCCCCTTAGGCTAAGGGTCCGGCTCCACCTGGAGGGCCCAAAGGCCTTAGAGCTTTGGGAGGGGGAGCTCGAGGTGGCCCCGGACTCGGCCCAGCGGGTCTTCCACCTCATGGAGCTCTGGGAGAGGCCCTTGGAGGAGCAGGCGGGGCTTGCCCCCCTGGCCCAGGCCCTAGGGGCCCTCCCCCCTGGGGCCTACCGCCTGGTGGGGGAGGCCTGGGAAGGGGAGAGGCTCTGGTCCCGCCAGGTCTTGGAACTCACCTACCTCGAGGCCCTCATCCCCCCTGGGGTGGCCTGGTGAGGCCCTGGCTCCTCTACGCCCTTTGGCACCTGGGGACCACCATCCCGGGCCAGGCCTTCGCCACCTACCTGGCCTTCTTCTACGTGGACCGGCTGGGCCTGGCCGCCTCTGCTTTTGCCCTGGCCCGCCTGATCTACGCCCTTTGGGATGCGGTGAACGATCCCCTTTTCGGCTACCTCTCCGACCGGACCCAGACCCCCTGGGGGAGGCGCCGCCCCTGGCTTCTTGGGGGTCTTGTGGGGCTTCTTCTGGCCTTTTACCTCACCTTTGGCCCCCCGGAGGCCCTGGGGCTTTCCGGGGAGGCCCTTTTCTGGTACGCCCTAGGGGCTATCCTCCTCTTTGAGACCTTTGGGGCCATCACCTGGGTGAACTATTCCGCCCTCTTTCCCGAGCTTTTCCAGGACCTAAGGGCAAGGGCCCGGGCCAACGCCTGGCGGCAGGGGCTTTACTTCCTGGGCCTGGCCGTGGGCATTGCCCTGACCCCTCTGGTCTACGGGGCCTTGGGGTTTGGGGGGATGGCCCTTCTTTACGCCCTTCTGGGCGGGGCTTTGGCCTTGCCCTTCCTCCTTGCCCTAAGGGAGGAGGGGGCCCCAAGGCCCCGGCCGGGTTTCCTCGAGGCCTTAAAGCGGGTGGTGGTCCGGCGGGGCTTCTGGTCCTACGCCCTGGCCCAGACCCTGGTCCTCTTTGCCGTGGGCCTCATCGCCGCAGGGATGCCTTTCTACGCCAAGTACGCCCTGGGCCTGGGGGAAGGGGAGACGGCCTTGCTCTTCGCGGCGGTCCTCTTGGGTGCTCTGCCCAGTGTTCCCCTTTGGGCCTGGCTTGGGGTGGGCTTAGGCCCCAGGTGGGGCTGGCTTTTGGCCATGGGGCTTTTGGGCCTGGCTAGCCTTCTCCTTTGCCTGCCCCAGGGTTTCCTCGAGGCCCTTTTCATCGGGGTCCTGGTGGGCGGGGCCTTTGGCGGGGTGGTGGTCCTAGGGGACCTCCTCTTTGCCGAGCTCATTGACCGGGACCGGATGGAGACGGGGGAGGGGCGGGAGGCCATGTACTATAGCGTCTACGGCTTCATCAACCGGCTTTCCGGGCCCCTTCAGGCCCTGGCCTTTGCCCTCCTCACCCTCCTTTTCGGGTATGTGAGCGGGGAGGAGCCGGGGCCTAACCCGGAAAGGGCCTTCCGCTTCCTCATGGCTTTGCTGCCAGGGTTGGCGGCCCTTTTGGCCGTGGTGCTGGGTTTAAGATTCCCCTATGGCCTTAGGCCAGCTCAATCCTGAGCCCGGCCGAGGTTAGGATTTCTAGATCCTCAGGCCGGGCCTTGCGGTCGGTGATGAGGGCGGTGGCCGCGGAGAGGGGGGCGATCCGGGCCGCGGCCACCTGGAGGAGCTTGGAGTGGTCGGCCAGGAAGTAGACCGCCTGGGCCGCCCGGACCATGGCCCGCTTGACCTCGGCCTCCTCCAGGTTGGTGTTCGTAAAGCCCCGCTCGGGGTGGACCCCGTTGCAGCCCAGGAAGGCCTTGTCGGCGTTGAGCTCCTCCAGGAGCAGGGTCCCGAAGGGGTTGACCAGGGAGTGCTGCAAGGGCCTGAGCCGCCCCCCGGTGACGATAACCGTGACCCCGGGGTGGTTCTCCAGGAGGAGGGCGATGTTGAGGGCGCTGGTGACCACCACCACGTCCTTGAGCGTCCTGGGCAGGGCCTTAGCGAGCTCCGTGGTCGTGCTCCCCACGTCCAGGAGGATCACCTCCCCATCCCGGATGAGGCCGGCCGCCTTGCGCCCGATGGCCTCTTTCTCCCGGGCCCGCACCATCCGGGTGACCTCTAAGGGGAGCTCAAAGCGCCGCGCCTCTACGGGCACCGCCCCCCCCCGCAGGCGTTTGAGGAGGCCTTCCCGCTCCAGGGCCTCGAGGTCGGCACGGATCGTTACTTGAGAGACGCCAAGGGTCCGGGCCAGCTCAGCCACGCGCACCTCGCCCGTTTGCTTTAAGAGATCCAAAATGCACCGGCGCCGTGCCTGGGCTTCTAGGGTGGGCATGGTTTTGATTTTGGCATGCCCCGGGGCAGGGCTCAAGAGAAAGAAAACACAAGACTTGACAAGCAAACGAAGCTTTGCTACCCTAAGCCTATAGGTCCAGCTCCAGATGAAGCCCTCCCCTTGAGGAGGTTGGACCAGAGGAGGTGTAGGATGAAGCGCAGGGAGTTTTTGGTTAAGGCAGGTTTGGGTGCGCTTGCGGGCTTTGGCCTCCCCTTCTTGGCTCGTGCTCAGGGAAGGGGTTCCTTGGTTTACAACTCCTACATGGGTGACCCGGTGCCCCGGGCTTTTGACCAGAAGCTGGTTTCGCTTTTTAGGCAAAAGTACCCGGGCATTCAGGTTCGGCACACCATCGTGGCCCACGAGGACTTTAAGCAGGCCATCCGGACCTATCTGGCCTCAGCCCGGCCCCCTGACGTCCTGACCTGGTTTGCGGGCGAAAGGATGCGCTACTTCGCCGAGCGGGGCCTGGTGGCGGACATCACGGACCTTTGGCGAAAGGAGGGTTGGGAACAGGTCTTCCCCAAAGGCTTCCAGGAGCTTTCTAAAACGGGGGACCGCTATACCTTCCTGCCCACCAGCTATTACTGGTGGGCCGTCTACTACCGAAAGGACATCTTCCAGCGTCTGGGCCTCTCTGAGCCCAGGACCTGGGAGGAATTCCTGGCCACCTGCGAGCGGCTCAAGGCCGCCGGCATCACCCCTATTGCCATTGGGACCAAGTTCCTCTGGCCCGCAGCCGGTTGGTTTGACTACCTCAACCTCCGGGTGAACGGTCCTCAGTTCCACATAGAGTTGATGGATGGCAAAGTTCCCTATACTGATCCCCGGGTGCGCCGGGTGTTTGAGTATTGGAGGCAATTGATTGACCGGGGCTATTTCTTGGAGAACCATACGGCCTACGATTGGCAGGACGCCGCTAACCTCATGATCCAGGGCAAGGCCGCGATGTACCTGATGGGGGATTTTATCCGCGACCAGTACCCTGATGACCGGGAAGATCGGGAGCTGGACTTCTTCCGCTTCCCCGTCATAGACCCCAGGGTGCCCCTGGCCGAAGAGGCCCCCACGGACGGTTACTTCATCCCAGCCAAAGTCCCTAACCTGGAAAACGCCAAGCTCTTCCTGAGTTTCCTGGCTTCCAAGGAGGTCATGGAGCTTGCGGTCAAGGAGATGAAGCGCCTGGTTCCCCGGACGGACATTGACCCCAGGCTTTATCCGGCCTATATCCAAAAGGGCCTCAAAGAGATCATTGAGCCTGCAACCTACATCACCCAGTTCTACGACCGGGACACCGATCCAGAAATGGCCAATAAGGGCATGAATGGGTTTATCCGGTTCATGGTTAACCCTGGCCAGTTGGACACCATCCTACGTGAATTGGAAGCGGAGCGGCAGCGGATTTTCAGGTCTGATCGCTAGGTCCTAAAGGCCCCCTGCCCAAGGGGCGGGGGGCCTCCTATCCAGGAGGTCCTCCTTGCGTGGACGCTTGGCTCCTCTTTCTTTCCTTTGGTTTCCTCTCCTCCTTTACGGGGTATGGGTTATTTACCCTACTTTAGCCACTTTTGTCCTAGCCTTTACCGACTGGGATGGGGTATCCCCAGGTTGGACCTGGATTGGTGGGGAGAGTTTCGCCCGCCTTTTTAGCGACCCGGTCTTTTACCAAGCCCTGCGGAATAACCTGGTCTGGCTGGTGGTCTTTCTAAGCATACCCACTTCCATTGGCCTGGCCTTGGCCTATCTTTTGAACCACCCCGTATGGGGGGAGCGCTTTCTCAAGGTGGCCTTTTATCTGCCCCTGGTCCTCTCCCCGGTGGTCATCGCCATGGTCTGGTCCTGGATATACCACCCCCAGCAGGGTCTCTTGAATAACCTGATTGCTTTGTTCCTCCAAGGGCTTGCGGCCCTTGGTCTGGATGTAGACCCCCAGGCTGCATACCGCATTGGCTGGTTGGGGGACCCCAAGCTGGCCCTGGCCGCCATTCTGGCGGCGGCTTGCTGGCGCCAAGTGGGGTATGTGATGCTCCTTTATCTGGCTGGGCTTAAGACAGTGGATCCCGAGGTTGTGGAGGCGGCCCAGGTGGACGGGGCTTCGGGTTGGACCCTTTTCCGTCACATCATCTTTCCCCTTCTTGCCCCCATCACCCTCATCGTTTTGGTGGTGAGTACCGTGGATTCCTTGCGATCCTTTGACCTAGTCTACGTTATGACCCGGGGGGGACCTTTTCACAGCAGCGAGGTCCTGGCCAACTACATGTACCTCACGGCTTTTCACGACTACCGCATGGGCTATGCCGCGGCTATCGCCGTGGTTCTCTTCGCCATCACCTTCCTGCCCATTGCTCTCTTCATCCGTCGGGCGGTAAGGGAGGGAGCATGAAGGGCAGGCTTCACCCCTTTGTAGTGGCTCTTCTTTGGCTATTGGCCTTTTTTTGGCTTTTCCCCCTTTTGGGGGCAGTCCTGGTTAGCTTTAGAACCTTGGAGGACCTTAGCTTAAGGGGTTTCTGGAGCTGGCCGGAGGCATTGACCTTAGACAATTATGCCCGGGCCTGGCGGGAGGCTGGGGTGAGCCGGTATCTGCTGAATAGTTTTATTATCACCCTACCTTCCTTGATCGGGATTCTACTCCTTTCCATCATGGCCGCTTATGCGCTGGTTCGGTTCCGCTTCCCCCTAGCCTTACCCCTTCTTCTCCTCTTCCTGGGCTTCAACCTGGTGCCCTTCCAGATGATGATGCTCCCAGTTTTCCGGTTAGCCAACCAGTTGGGTGTTTACGACACCTACCTTGCCCCCATTCTTTTTCATACAGCCTTTCAGCTGGGTTTCGCCACCTTTGTCCTGCATAACTTTATGCGTACGGTGCCTATTTCCCTTTTTGAGTCTGCGGTAATAGATGGAGCGAGCGAGTGGACCATCTGGCGGCGGATCGCTTGGCCCCTCATCCTTCCTGGGGCAGCGGCCATTGCCACCCTCGAGTTCACCTGGATCTTCAACGATTTCCTCTGGGCCCTGGTCCTCTTGAGCCGGGACGAGCTTAAGCCCATCACCACGGGGCTGGCCAACCTGCGAGGCCAGTACATCTCGGACTGGCCGCTCATCGTGGCGGGTAGCCTCCTGGCCACCCTGCCCACCCTCCTGATCTTCTTCGCCTTACAGCGCTACTTCATCCAGGGGCTTACCCTGGGTTCCACCAAGGGGTAGAGCTATGCTCGGCGTCTGCTACTATCCGGAACACTGGCCTAAGGCGCGCTGGCCCGAGGACGCCCAAAGGATGCGGGGCCTGGGCCTAAGCTACGTCCGGGTGGGGGAGTTCGCCTGGGCTCTATTGGAGCCCGAGCCCGGACGGCTGGACTGGGGCTGGCTGGATGAGGCCCTCGAGGCCCTAGGGGGGGCTGGGCTCAAAGTGGTCCTCGGCACCCCCACGGCCACCCCGCCCAAGTGGCTTGTGGACCGGTACCCGGAGATCCTGCCTGTGGACCGGGAAGGGCGGCAGCGCCGCTTTGGGGGACGGCGGCACTACTGTTTTTCCAGCCCCGCCTATCGGGAGGAGACGCGGCGCATCGTGACCCTCCTGGCCGAGCGGTACGGCCGCCATCCGGCGGTGGCCGGCTTCCAGACGGATAACGAGTACGGCTGCCACGACACCGTGCGCTGCTACTGCGAGCGTTGCCGGGAGGCCTTTCAGGCCTGGCTCCGGGGGCGTTACGGCTCGGTAGAGGCCTTGAACCGGGCCTGGGGCACGGCCTTCTGGAGCCAGCGCTACCGGGATTTCACCGAGGTGGAGCCCCCCAACCTGACCGTAGCCGAGGCCAACCCCAGCCATCTCCTGGATTACTACCGCTTTGCCTCAGACCAGGTGCGGGCCTACAACCGCCTCCAGGTGGAGATCCTGAGGACCCACGCCCCCGGCCGGTTCATCACCCACAACTTCATGGGGTTCTTCCTGGACCTGGACCCCTTCGCCCTGGGGGAGGACCTGGACTTTGCGAGCTGGGATAGCTACCCCTTGGGCTTCACCGATCTCATGCCCCTCCCCCCGGAGGAGAGGGCCCGCTGGGCCCGCACCGGCCACCCCGATGTGGCCGCCTTTCACCATGACCTTTACCGCGGGGCGGGCCGGGGCCGGTTCTGGGTGATGGAGCAGCAGCCGGGGCCGGTGAACTGGGCCCCCCACAACCCAAGCCCGGCCCCGGGGATGGTTCGGCTCTGGACCTGGGAGGCCCTGGCCCACGGGGCGGAGGTGGTGAGCTACTTCCGCTGGCGGCAGGCGCCTTTTGCCCAGGAGCAGATGCACGCCGGACTGAACCGGCCGGATTTCCAGCCGGACCTGGGTTTCCGCGAGGTCAAGCGGGTGGCCGAGGAGCTTTCCAGCCTTCCCCTGCCCCCCCTGGGGCCCGCCCCCGTGGCCCTGGTCTTGGATGCGGAGGCGGCCTGGGTCTACGAGATCCAGCCCCAGGGCCGGGGGTGGAGTTATCTAGGGCTGGCCTACGCCTTCTACTCCGCCCTGCGCCG
>FWWL01009786.1_pt1 | contig 11399 bp, 7 predicted proteins | sample 2228331 | NCBI WGS metagenome assembly FWWL01 (sample SAMEA103939775, study PRJEB20133) | metagenome
CAGGCCATTCTAATTTCAATTCAAAAGCATGCCCGATAATAGATTCATAATCTGCCGGATGTTCAAATTCTGCATACTTTCTAAAGCCCATTTCCGCCCCAATTGCTGCGCCATACAAACAACCGCGAATTTTTTCGTCCAACGTAACAGACATGCCAAAGACCACCTTCAGATTCAATTTAGCTCTTCATCAAGCTATCTTCTTTTAATTCTAAGGCAGTCGATAAACAATTACAGTAGCGTTTTCACGGAATTTAGTAGGCATTTCTATGATTGGTTCTTAGTGGCTTTATTCATCAAGGAGTAGATATCAATGAGTAAAACGATTATTATGGGAATACCGGGAAAAGAATTATGCATGGCCTCTTTGACATGACAAACATTTTTTATGGAGTGAAAAGGAATGGAAAAGTTAAAAAGTTGGATTACTCTGCGAAATTTTAACATGCCGCAGAAATTTATAATCGCTTTTCTGTTTCTTTTTGTCGTTCCCACTTTGATAATTAGTTTTATTTCCTATAGGAACTATTCAGCATCTATTGAAAAGACTACAACCGCCTATGTCTCACAGGCATCCAATGAGATAAAGAATAGAATAAATTCATACATGTTGGACGTCGAGGCTGCCACGAATGTACCCTATTACCTGAAAGACATGCAGAGAGATTTGCAAATTCCAGGCAATAACCCGGATAAGGTACTCTCAATGGAGGGTTATATTCGCCTAATGAACAGGGATAAAAGCAGTGAAAACTTCATTTACATCTTCGACAGTTTCGGAAAGGCTTTTTACATTAATCAAAATGGAGTTAGAAGCAATGTCGATGATTTATACGATGAGTTCAAGAGGATTGCCTACAATGCAAATGGAAGATCGGTCGTACTGGGTTCACAGAAGGTAACCGACAGCACCCGACAAATAAGGTATTATTTGACGGTGGTAAGAAGTATCAAAGATTTATCCAACTATGAACAGATCGGAGTTATAGCTATCGATGCGGACATCAATATAATTGATCATACTGTGCAGGAATTAGATAGTATAACCAAGGGAAATACGGTTATAATTGACAGGGACAATACTGTTATATATGACAGTTCCAGGGTGCTTACGACTAAAAAGTTCCCGGATACCGACATCATTGATAAGGCACGGAATGTTGAAGGAAGCTTCAGGGTAAACAGGCAAGGAAGTTCTTATATATGCATTTACTCTCTATTCCCGGAACTGGGCTGGAAGATGTTTATTACGATTCCGGAAGAATTCCTATATCTAGATGCGAAGAAAACCAGCAGCTTTATCGTGTTAATCTCCGTTATCGCCTCGGGGGTTGCCTTCTTGTTCTTTATCATCCTCTCTTATACCATTACCAAACCGTTAAGAAAATTGAAGATGCTGATGTATAAAGTGAAGGGTGGCGATCTTGATGTTCAGTTTAATGTGAAGTCCAACGATGAACTGGGATTAGTTGGCAATAGCTTCAACCATATGATCATGCGACTCAAGGAATTGATAGAAGAGGTCTATCTTACCAGGCTGCGTAAAAAGCAAACCGAGCTTGACGCGCTGCAAGGACAGATTAGCCCTCATTTTATCTACAATACATTGGAAACGATACGGATGATTTCAGTTATGCACAAAGTAGATGAAATTTCCGAGCTTACCCTTATATTTGGAAAACTGTTAAGATACAGTGTGAATCATGTCAATGAAATGGTGACGGTTAAGGAAGAGCTTCAGCATTTGAAAAATTACGTATTCCTGCAGAATAAACGGTTTTCAAATAAATTTACTTTGGATATCCGCGTACAGAATTCAGTAATGGAAATGCGCACCATCAAGCTTATATTGCAGCCCATTGTAGAAAATTCAATTCTTCATGGTTTGGAAAGGAAGAAAGGGGCTGGAACCATAACCATTGTTTCGGAGCAAACAGAGGAGTTTACCATATTTATCATCCGGGATAACGGGGTTGGGATCGATACGGATACGTTGCTTGAACTCAACAACAAGATGGAGAAGTATGAGGAGAATCAACAATCGGGTACAGGTATTGGGTTGAGAAACGTAAATGAGAGAATCAAGTTGTATTATGGAGACAAATATGGGCTATCGGTTGAAAGTAAATTGGGAGTTGGAACAGTGGTTACACTCAGGCTTCCCATTAGGTGATCCAGGAGGAATTTTATGCTTAAAGTGGCAATTGTAGACGATGAAGAAATTGTACGAATGGGACTGGCCGTCATCATTTCCGAAGCGGGGCGCGGTTATAAGGTAATCGCTTCTTATGCGAATGGTGAGGAAGCGTTGGAAAAGCTTTTGAATACGGATGTAGATGTGGTTGTAACGGATATCCGTATGCCCGAAATGGACGGTTTGGAGTTGATCAGAAACTTGCTTGCCCTTCATGCGAATATTTCCATTATTATTTTGAGCGGATATAATGATTTCGAATATGCAAGATCAGCTTTAAGGCTCGGGGCGGAAGAATATTTGTTGAAGCCTGTTGACCAGAACGAGTTGTTCCAATGTCTGGACAGGATCAGGGTGAGAAAATACGGGGCGGCATCCAACATGGAACTCGAAAATAACCATGACAAAAGGATCGTAGAAAGGTTGAAGGCAATGATTGACAAGGAATACAGCAACAAATTATCTCTTGCTGAGCTTTCCGGGAGGTTTTTTTTGCATCCCAAATATCTTAGCCGCTATTTTAAAAGTGAGACAGGGATCAATATAACCGATTATCTGATCCACGTAAGGATGAATAAGGCCAAGGACCTGCTCCTGAACAATCTGGATTTAAAAGTGTATGAGGTGGCGGAAAAGGTAGGTTATGCCGATTCGGTTTTTTTCACCAAGCTGTTTAAGCGGATGGTTGGAGTAGCGCCCAAGGAATACCGTGATCAGGCTGGAATCTAGTTTGGGCGATGCTGCGTCATTCAAGTTAGTAGATATAAGACAATAAAAGTATATGTAAGCCATTACAAATGGGCCCGCAATATTCTATCATTAGAAATGTAATCGCTTCACGCAGAGAGCATATTAAAAATGGAGGAATGAAAATGAAGAAGAGGGTCAGTAGTATTATTGCGGTATGTCTATTATTGTCAATGGTTTTAACAGCATGCGGAGGCGACAAGAATGTTTCACCGGATGCCAGCGCCCCGGCAAACACGCCTGAAGCGACAGCTGCACAAGAAACGGCATCGCCGGCACCCGCTATAAAAGGTAAAATCGTTTTCATGTCTAACCGGATCGATTTGGAAGATAAATTTAAAGAAATATCTGCCGCATTTCATGAAAAATATCCGGAAGCGGAAGTTGAAATTCAGACAAATAAAGACTATAACAATGTCATTAAAGTTCGAATTGCTTCCGGTGATGCTCCTGATGTTTTCCCGTTTACAATCGATATTATACCTATGGGCAAAGTACTTGAAGACACGCTGCTGCCGCTGGATGATATGGGCTATACCAAAGACACGATTGCTTTATATGATTTACCGGCACATACGTATAATGGCAAACACTACGGATTGACCGATGGCGCTATTGTGACAGGTATCCTGGCCAGCAAGAAGACGCTTCAGGATGCAGGAATCACTTCGGATCCCAAAACACTGGACGAACTATATGCGGCTTGTGAGAAGTTTAAAGCGAAGGATATTCCTTGCTTCGGTTCCATGGTTAAATCCGGTTGGCCGCTTGGCAATTGGGACACAGTCAGGTTTGGATTCATGAACGAGTCGTATGCTGATCTGCTAAAGCAAATGATAGCTTCCGACACCCCGATTACTAAAGACAGCCCGTATGTCAAAACAGGCACATTTATACGTACACTGCTTGATAAAGGGTATTTTGACAAAGACTTAACTTCTTCAGATTGGGATGTTTTGAGAAAACAGATGGACAAGGTTGGCATGCTGATGCTGGCTAACTATGGAATAGGCGCTCTTGAGGGGCTTAAACCCGAGGAAATTGCTTTCTTTCCAATCCCGATAGACAACAGCGGCACTCCAGTTTCTGTCAGGCATCCTGACTGGGATTTAGGAATTAATAAAAATACCAAGAGTCCTGAGGTTGCCAAGGCATTTGTTAGATTCATGCTTGACGGCGCCGGTTATCAGGATGCTGTAGGACTCGCGCCTTCTGTTTTTTCTGCAAAGTCAAACAATGCCGCCCTGCAATATTTAATTAATTCGAATCCCAGATTTATTGAAGGTGTGAGTTCGGACCCTGATGTTACAGCTGCTTTCACTGAAATAACGAAAAAGGGACAGATTGACTTTTCTCAAATGTATACAGAAGTGTTACTCAACAAAGATAATGATCTACAGCCGATTTTCGATAAATACAATAATAAATGGGCCGAGGCCAAAAAAGCGTTAGGCAAATAGAAGGATTTCGACAATTATCGATAACAAGACAGGTTATCATCATACAATGATAACCTGTCTTGTTAAAAATATCAGAGGGAGGATTTCGTGGACAGACTCTCTTATAACACGCAAAGAAGAATGGTTATCCTTCTGTTCTTATTCGTTCCAGTGCTGCTATTGGCAACTTTTACCTATTATCCTGCAGTTACTCTGGTTTATAACAGCTTCACCTCATGGGACGGCATCAGTCCGAAGGTATGGACCGGACTGGCAAATTACAGGCAATTATTCAGAGATCCCAGTTACTTCTCCATTTTCTCCCATAACCTGGCATACTTGGCGGTAGGATTTATCCAGATTATGATTGCTTTATATTTAGCAGTTATTCTCAATACCAAGATGAGGGGCAGCAATTTTTTCAAGACCATTTTTTTTATGCCGTATATTATCAATTCCATTGCTGTAGCTTATATGTTGAATTATGTATTTGACAACCAGATAGGAGTAATCAATGTTTTTCTAAGAGATATCAGTCTGACCCACCTGGCGGTCAACTGGATTGGAGATCCAAAACTTGTAAATTACACAATGGCATTCATGGCATTGTGGAAATACATGGGATTTATGATGCTGATATTCTTAGGGGCGCTTAAATCCATTTCTTCTGAGACATACGAAGCTGCAAGCATTGATGGAGCCAATGCTTTTCAAACCTTCTGGTTTATTACGCTTCCGGGAATTTGGAAGGTGCTTCAACTGATCTTATTTTTGAATTTGAGCGGCGCATTGGCTGCTTTTGAATTTACGTTTGCCATTTACCCGTCTGGTTCTCCGATGGAAATGTCAGATACCTTTGTAACGAAAACCATCAATACGGCATTTAAATATAACGATTATGGCATGGCTTCTGCAATGGGTATCGTCTTAATGGTCATCATTGCTGTTCTGGTGCTCGCTCAGAATAAAATATTTACCAGAAGGGAGGATTGACATGTTGAAGTTGATCAGGAATTTGTCATTGGCGCTTGGAGCCTTAGCCGTATTTCTTCCCCAGTATATTGCACTTGTAACTGCGTTCAAAACAGAAACGGAATTAGGGCATTCCGCATCCTATGCCCTTCCCCGCAACTTTCTGAATTTTGATAATTTCATCCTTGTTTTTAAGGAAGGCAACATTCTGCTGGGGTTTTATAATATATGTTTTATTATTATTCTCGCCCTTATTGGCAATATCATGATAGGGACAATGGCGGCCTATGTTCTTGGCAGATTCAATTTCAGATTCAGAATGCTCATTCTGGGAGCTTTTGCGTTATCCATCATCATACCAAGTATAACGACCCAAGTAGCTACTTTTGGTATTATCCATAAGCTTCATCTGTTCAATACCCCCTATGCCATGATATTGTTGAATCTGGGAACAGATGTGATACAGATAGGTGTCTACCTGCAGTTTATACGGAATATCCCCCATGAACTGGATGAATCCGCCATTGTTGAAGGGGCGTCGCTTTTTAAGATATACCGGTCCATTATTTTCCCATTGCTTGCTCCAGCTACTGTAACATTAATCATTTTGAAAACGATCGGAATGTATAACGACTTATACACGCCATATTTGTATATGCCAAGCTTAAAACTTCCGGTAATTTCTACAGCTATCATAAGATTTACCTATGGCATGAACACAAGTTGGACTGCCATATCGGCCGCGGTTATCATCGTTATTCTTCCCTCCGTCTGCTTATATCTTTTTCTTCAGAAGTATATTTTTGCAGGAATTACCGATGGAGCAGTTAAAGCTTGATAAGTGAGTGAGAGAGTTTTACAAGGCAGGTTGAAGGGAGGTGAACTGGCAAATACATCTTTAATCGGTTAAACGGTGGTGTATGAGTTTATAATCGTCTTAATGTAAACGATTCCATAACTGTCTCTTAAAAGTAATAGGGCTGGGAAGGAGGGGAACGAACTTTTTAGTTAACTTAATGAGCAGTTTTTTTAATATATATCATAAAAAAGAAAGGTGGAGTTAACATCAGGCCGCCCGATAATTATACCGATTATTATAACTATATGAAAGCGATGTCAACGGGGTTGTCAGAAGGAATTAATTAAATCTTACAAGGAGGAAAAACTATGATAAATAAACGTCTATACGCTAACAAGAAAGCTTCGGTACTATCGATTTTAATGGTTCTTGCAATGGTTCTTACAATGGTTTTGACAACTCTGGTGCCAATGGCTGTAACGGCCGCAGGAAGCGATTCTGTCTATCTTCAGGTTGGGAGCGATACCACGGTAAGCGGTACAACAACGCTTTTAACCACAACAATCAACTTTTCAGGAACAAACAACAAAGTGTTCTTACAGTCTGATGGAAGGTACTATCCAAATGGAGGGTCATATGCTTCCATGAGGCTTTATGTAGATGGCGTTGCTGTAGGAAATGCTTCAACTACCGATTGGAGAAATCTTAGCGCCGAAGCAGCCCAACATTCATATAACTGTATTGCGGCAGTGACTGTAGGGTCCGGGAATCACACGTTTGCGCTAAAAGGAACGGTATTGGCTGGATCCGGTTTCGTAGTCGGAGCAGGTTCAAATCTGTCTGTTATGACGGGTATAACTGTGGATATGCAAATGGCTCAATTGGGCAGTGATGTCGGACCCTATAACTTTACAACATATGGCTATGCAGAATCAGAAGCAGCAACACCGCACACGCCCATGTTATCACTCAATGTTGGAGCAGGCCCGATAGTCGCTTTAGGATCGGCTAATGTATCCGATTATGGCACTGGCGGTGGTGACCGAATGCTTGGAATATACAAGGACGGGAACAGAATACCAAACAGTGAAGGTCTCTGGACGGTACAAGACCACTACGGCTCACTTATTGAGACTGAGGCACCGATGTTCTCCCATGCATATATGAACACGAGCGGCAGCCACACCATTTCATTTGATGCCTCCGAATTCCCGTGGACCATGCCGCAGGGTGAGGACCCTGCGAATTATATGGTGAGAGCTAATGGTTCGTTTGTAGTGTTAAATGGTGCAATGGAGGTATCCGGTTCTGCTTCTACAACCAATTTAGGCACTACGCAGGATTGGAAGCTTGTAGCAGGTACACTTTATGCTGAGAACGTCACATATGGAACAAATGTTGTATTAGCAAGCACGACCATAAACATCCCAAGTGGTCACAATGGTGTTGTAATGTTTGAGGCGAAGAGCAGGGTTCAATGCGATGACATTGCAACCGGCACGGACTATTTATGGATCGAAATTGATGGAGTTGTCCGTGGTTCGACTGGGATTCAGGAGCTAAAGTCACCGGCAGGTATAAGTCAGCGGACTATTAGCGCAAGCTATTTATCAGCAGGTTCCGGTGCCTTGTCACCAGGAAATCATACAGTGACAGTATACGGAAAGGCAATCGGTAATGGGGTTCGTCACATGATGGTTAAAGATATTCCTCTGCTCTGGTTTGATGGAAAATCAGGTGGACCGACACCAACACCAACACCAACACCAACACCAACACCAACACCGACACCTGGCCAGAATTTAGTAGTCAATCCGGGGTTTGAAGCTGATGGAGGATTTACACAGGCTCCCAGTGGATGGGTTTCGTGGACGCCGGGTAATGATTTGGATGCTGATTATGCTAATAATGCAGGAGGACATACAGGCTCAAACAGACTTGATCACTGGAAAACTACTGCTTATACCGTAAGTACCTACCAGTCTTTTACAGGGCTTACAAGCGGCAACTATACACTAAAGGCTTGGGTTAAAGGCAGCAACGGTTCTGGTGGAGGCGGTCATGGTGGAGTTATGGAAGCTGACAGCTATGGCAGCAGTGCGTCATATACCATACCAGTAACGTCAACGTGGCAGCAGATTACCCTTGCAAATCTTAATGTTACGACCGGAACCATCAGGATAATATTCGGTTCCTATGGTGCATCCGCAGGTTCATCGATTCAAGTGGATGATGTAGAATTCTTCGAGCAGTCCAGTTCCGGCGGCTCCACCATGTTGGTCGACGAAATGGATGATTTCTCGAAGATGAATTCGCATTCCGGCAACCTGGTATTTGACGGCTCCAATGCTTCGTATATGAATGGGGATACCTCAAGGCTGACCAGGACGACACAAACAAACGAAAACATCATATACAACACTTCGGGAAACATGACAAGCTTTAACGTAGACACTTACTTCTGGACACCTGCAAGTGTAACGGATTTCACTTTCCAAACATCGGGAGACGGCTCAAGTTATGCTTCATTTACCCCTGCCAAAAACGATCTTGGGGGAGATTGGCACCGTATTCAATATACGGCATCCTCACTGCCGACCGGCACCAAATATTTGAAGATCGTGTTTCCAATTACAACTCAGGTTTGGAATCCCCAGATCAGCAGGTTGACGATCAACTATTGAGATTACAGCATCATCTGCCGTTCCTTCATATAAGGCAGCTTTTTCTGCAGCAGGAAATCTGTAAAGGCACGTGAATTCACTTGAATCCGCTCCAGGGATTCCTTCTGGAACATATTGATCCATTCCTGCGGAACATTGGACGATCCTCTTAATGCTCCGGATAGCATGGCGGCTCGTCCGGCAATGGTGTCGCTGTCCCGGCCGATGTTCGTTCCGCCGATCGCGGACAATCTGACATCGCCGTCGGCTATTAGGAACATGGCATAAGACAAGCCAAGCAGCTCCAATGGATCGATCCAATGATAGTAAAGGCATTTGTCGTAAAGTTCCTGCCGAGCTTCGAAGGCATCGGTATATTTAGCGGCGACCTCAAGACATTTGCTGATAAAATCATAAGGTGTTTCGATTTGTCTTTTATCGAAGGTGATCATCTTTTCTTTGGGTGCTGCATTTAGCGCTGCCTGAAGGATACTGTCCACAGTAGCCCTTGGACGGAAAGCGGCGGAAACAGAGGCGGCCAGAATGGAAGCGGCGGTGACATCCAAACCCCGTTGATACATATAGCTGATGGATGTTGCCTCAATATAGGCGTTCACCGGATCGCAGAGATGATACATGCCGACGGGTTCCATACACATGACGGTAGAGCCGGTCACCATGCTCCAATGGCCGGCAATCCTTGCGTCCATTCCGCCCTTAATCATATCGTAAGAATTCTGCATGCAATAAAAGAAATGGGAACGCTTTAACTTAGCCTTCCAGGTTTCGCCGAAATCCCTTGCGGAAACGGGAGAGCCATTACGTCTAATATAAGTTTCAATCAGCAGCATCGCCATCTGATTGTCATCTTCACTTTCCAAACGGCTTGGTTCCAAGATTGTGGTGACGCCGCCCGGATATTTGGCTTCAATATCCAGATAGCTTTGGGCTTCCAAGGGAGAGCCCATGGCATTGCCGATGGCTCCTGCAAGAATGCAGCCGTAAATCCGTTCGTACAGGGCAACTTCTTCCGGTTCGGCAGGAACGGCAACCGCTTCAATTTCTTGAATGACCATACGTTCGTATGCCAGCTTTGCTTGGACCAGGCTTCCCAGCTCAAGCATAGGATTGACCGAAGCGTCAACTTCTTGAACCCAAGTTTCGGACCAGCCTTTCATACCGCACAAAGCGCCTGCCAATGCGCCTGCCACAGGAACGCGGACGGCAGTGAATTTACCCATAAGTGCTGCAGCGATCAGTTTCTCCGGGTTGCTTCCACAATGAGCCAACAGCAGCAGTGCCCAGCCTACCGGATTTTGGCCAATCCATACCCGCTGCTCGGCTTGCAGCATGTCCGCGTAATATTGTGGAAACTGTTCCGGAGTGCATTCCCTTGCGCCATTGACCAGCTTGCTTAGATCATCAAAGACAGTCTCGGCAAATTTACCGGCAAGCTCTAATGTTTTGGCGATAACCGAATCGGGGGTAGCGTTTGGTTTCAGTGCTTCCGCTACAGCGGCGGCAGTCAATGCGGCCCACTCGACGGCTGGGGATCGTTGGGTGACGGAGGCGATTTCCACGGCGTCCAGATAGGCGCCTTCCGGATCACCGGCATGGTAGATGCCGACCGGGATCATTGCCGTACAGACATTACCTGTAGGTACAGCGCCCAATCCGCTTAAGCGCGGATGAGTTCCTTCCTTAAGCAGTTCCTGCGTCGAATGGATGTCCATCAACCAGAATGCCGGGTCTTGCGAGACGGCCTCATCCTGTTTCAGTGCAGCAGCCCAATCCTCGGGAATAATTCTGCCTTTCTTGCCCGTATAACACGAAGCTACAGATGTTAGGAGGTGGAGTAAAGAGGCGTTCCATGTATTGCTCTTATCTAATAATGGCGCCTCCGGCCATTCTAATTTCAATTCGAAAGCCCGCCCAATAATAGATTCATAATCTGCCGGATGTTCAAATTCTGCATACTTTCTAAAGCCCATTTCCGCCCCAATAGCAGCGCCATACAAACAACCGCGAATTTTTTCGTCCAACGCAACAGACATGCCAAAGACCACCTTCAGAATCAATTTAGCTCTTTGATAAAGCTATCTTCTTTTATTCTAAGGCAGTCTATAAACAATTACAGTAGCATTTCTACGGAATTTAGTGGGCATTTCTATCATGATTGTTCTTAAATTGCTTTGGGGTCATCCCCGTCTGCGCTTTAAACACTTTATAGAATTGTTTTTTATTGCTGTACCCCACAGAATAACAAATCTCTTCCATGCTTTGCTGTGTCTCTTTCATTAAACCGATGGCTTTATGAATCCTTACCTCATTCACGTATTCCATAAAATTTAACCCGAAGCATTCTTTGAAAATTTTACTGAAATAGTTGGGTGTATAGAAGCTCATCTTGGCAAATTCCTGTAGAGATAACTTGTCGGAATAATGCTCCTCAATGTAATTTAAAACCTGCGGTGTAATTTTGCTCATATCCCGATAGATGTCCTGGCGGTCGGACTTCTTCATGGCACGGAATATTTTGCTGAGAAAAATATTCATGTAATTTTTTAGTAACTCCAGGTAACCTT
>FWWL01009787.1_pt1 | contig 11399 bp, 10 predicted proteins | sample 2228331 | NCBI WGS metagenome assembly FWWL01 (sample SAMEA103939775, study PRJEB20133) | metagenome
ACCGGCATAATGAGGCGGTGATCACGGCCTAACAGGGTACGCCCTGTGATCGCTTCCAGGTGGCCGATCGCATCGCGCACACCTTCGCTCACATCGCGCAATGGTGCCGCCGCGGTCGAGAGAGCCTTGCCAGCCGCCACAAAGCGATACTGCCCCTCCACCACGTCGAACAACACGGCGCGCGTATGCATCGCACCAATATCCACCGCCAGGACGGAGTCTGCATCAACCAAGGAGATTGGCATAGATCAAAAGCCCTGCGTCAGGAAGTTCCACAAAAAATTCAAGCGCTCTACCAGGGCTGTCAAGGCAGCCATGATCGCGCCAGCAAATAGTACGCCCAGCGCAATCGCCAGGAAGAATTGGCCGACCCACGCCAGCGATTCCACCACTTTCGGTCGCCGCAGGCCGCCCGGCATCGGTTTGGCGCCGTAATGAAAATAGGCCAGGGTAGTGATCATCCCAACCAGGATTACCGCGCCTTCTGCCAATCGTTCCAGTGGGTATCCGGCCTGTCTCCAATTCATCAAATTCACCGAGGCCCCAATTTGTGGAATGAGCGTACCACTCACTGCCCCACCGATTGCCACCGCCGCCCCAACACCGACCAGAAAAGCCAACGGCAGATTGCCCAAGCGCGCCGTACGAGGCGAGAGGCGCCCCAGCAAAAGCAGGCTTAACACCAGCGGCACTACTGCCATTAACTGCTCGCCCCAATCCTGTCCGAAGATCAAAGGGTAGAAGAGACGCGGCCAGAGTACCTGATGCCAGACCACCACAGCCGCATAGCCCGCGGAAACACCCACGAAGAGATAGATTGCCAACCGGAAGAAAGGATTATCCCCAATCAGGTAACTGAATACCAGGATGGTCAGCAAAAAGGCAAACAGACCGGTCAGGACATCTGGAGACAACATCCTAACTGCCTCTCCCTGGATTAATGGATGTACGTTCGCGCCGCGCCAGGAAAGCACTCCAGATCCCTCCTGCAATCATCAACAGCGCCGCCGCCAGCAACGCTGCGCCAAAACCTCCCCAACGTTGCCCGGCCAGGGTCGTGCTCGACGCGGGTAAAGCCTGCTCATATGCTTTCCCACCAGCCAAGCCGGTGACGATCCCCTGAATTTGTCCGGCATCGTAGTAGGGCTGAATTAAAGGCTCTGCCTGGGCACTGATCACAAGAATTAACGGTTTGTTCCCCAAATAGGGTTTTGCCTGCTCGATCCACATCCGTCCGACATCAGGGCTATCCGTCAAGATGATCAAGGCCGCGTAATCCGAAAGATTTGTCACATCGGCCAGCACTGGCGATTGCCAGAGCGCACTAGAGCCGACAGAACGCGGGTTCGAGGCAAACGCTAGGATGCCCGCGGCGCCGCCGGGAATATACCCCAGAATCAGGTATTGCTGTCCACTTTGATAGTGATGATGAGCCATCACAGATTGCATGAACCGTTCTGCAAGCACGGGCCCCGTCGGTAAAGTCGAAACCAGTGTCAAGCGCGGCGAATTCTGGAGCAGATGGTCCAACAGAGCCGCCGCGGCCGCCTCCACTTCACCAGACAGGCCGGCTTCATAGTCAAAAGCCACCGCCACCGGACTATTGGTCGGAATCTGGTCCACGCTTTGCATCAAGATTCCTTGCGATGGGGGGGTCAGGGCGAACGATGCCGGCGCCCCCACCATGGCCGGAAAGATAGCCGCCACCAGCAAAATGGCCGTGATCACCCAACGCCAAAAGACAGGTACACCTCCTACGGGGCTGCCGACCTGTGAACGCGGGGTTTCCTCTGCGGCTACCATCTCCTCCAGCTGGGTGGCCAACGCCTGATGGCCCTCGCTGACTTGTAACTTCGCCGGCGGCGCGGATGGTTTGCGCATAGGACCAAGATCGCCAATCGGAGGCAGGACACCGCGCAAACCTGCCAGCAGCCCGCGCGTCTCCGTCGGCGTTTCCTCCATAATCGCCGAAGCCGCCTCCTCCACCGCCGCTTCCAAAGGACGCATCGCTCGCACCCAATCTGGCAACTCCGCCGGGGCGATTTCCTCTGCTGGTGCCTCTGTTCCTAAAGTTACCTCCTCTGGCCGGACAGCCGACAACCAATCGGGCGTCTCAATCACAAAAGCTGCTGCCGACTCGATCTCACCCTCTGTCCCAATCAAGGGTGGTACGCTCGGAGTTTCCTCTGCTCCACTTTCCCTCTCCGCCGACCAGGATGGTTCTTCCGCTGCCCAAGCCGGTCCAGCCGCGATCTCTCCCCCAGGCGTTTGCAACCAGGCAGGCATCTCAGCCGCCTCGCCTGTTTCTTCTCCAAAGACTGGCGGAACCGCTACAGCACCCTCCCCCGGCAGGGATGCTAGCCAGTCCGGCACTTCCGCCGTCACCTCGCCCGCGCCGGCCTCCTCCACAAAGGCCGGCGGCGTTTCCACAGCACCCTCCCCCTGCAAAGAAGCCAGCCAGTCCGGCACTTCCGCCGTCACCTCACCCGCGCCGGCCTCCTCCACAAAGGCCGGTGGCGGCTCCGATACCATCTCGCCCCCACCGATTGCCTCTCCAAAGATTGCCGGAGGCTCTGCCCCACTTTTGCCCGGCGAAACTGTTTCCTCCAGCAGGGGCAAAGCAGTTTCCTCTACGAAAGTCTCACCCGTCCAGGACTCTGCGCCGCTCAATGCCTCCTCAGAAAAGACTTCTGCCTCTGCAGCAGTTCCACTCCCTCCGCCCCGCAAGGAAGCCAGCCAGTCCGGAATTTCCTCCTCCTCCTGTTCCCCTTGCGCAGCCAGACCCGCAAGCCAATCCGGCACCTCGGCCGACTCGGCTGCCTGCTCCTTTTCGAGTTCTGCTAACCATGGAGGCAACTGCTCCTCTTCGCCGGCACCGGCTTGAGAATCAGCGGGCAACTCAGATGATGTCTCTTCGGGAACAGGTTCTCCGGCTTTCCGAGCGGCTCGCAACCAGGCAGGCAGGGCCTGCTCCAGTTCGGCGGTGTCTTTTTTGGTTGGCTCTTCGCCGGCCTGTAATGGACGCGAGGTTCGCAAAGAAGGAGAAACGCGCTCGAACTCGGAAGTCGGCTTCCGCACCGGCTCCTCGCCCGGACGCAAAACCGTAGCCTTGCCATCCAGTGAGGCTGGAGCTCGCAAACGCGCCCCGCAAAACTGACAGAACTCGTTATCAATGGAATTCGCTCGATCGCAGAGCGGACAACGAATATCAGCCATTATCGTCCCTCATACGGGCGATCCACGCCAAACAATACGCGCAAGCCGGTCGTCAAGGCACCCAGGGCAACCCCGATCAGCAAGCCCCGCGCCCCACCGGCCGCGAGTACCTGAGCAATCATTGGGCGAAGATATTCGCCCAGACCAGGAATATACCCAACCCAGGGCAAAGCCGCCGTACTGAGCAACATCAGGATCGCCGTTGCCAGAAAGACCACAGCAAACAAACTCACGCCACGACGGAACAGGCGGATAGAGGCATACACACATGTGACCGCCAGAACGGCTAGCAAGCTGGCCTCTACCGGCAATTGGACACTGTTGAATAGGGCCACCATCACAGCATGCTGCGGACCAAAGACCAGGCCAACCAGCAGAGTCATTAGCATCGTCCCAATCAACAGGAGACTGTACGGCCAATTTCTCTCGCGAGTACGCACCTTGCCTGCATGAACGGCGAACAAATTCACAATGCCCAAAAATACGGCCACCCCTCCCAACGTCACAGCCCAATCCAACAGGGCCTGGCGCACCACACCCAGGTTGACAAAATACCCGAGAAGGATAATGATGCCAAACGATATGGCAAACGCCGTAGAAAGGATGCCTCGCAGTTTCACAGGAGACCTCCTGCCTTCAAAAGCGCACCCAGGAGAGCAATCAAAACGACGACCCAGCGCAAGACATCCTGCGTGCGCAGACTGGCCAGATGCATCGGAGCGGGATTGAGGTAAGCCGAGGCCGCATACAGATCTTCTCCCAGGATGGGCTCTTCCGCCGTGGCATATAGCACGGATTGCGCCACCAGGGAATCGCTGCCGGCAATCGAAAAGGCACGCTTACGCTCGATTGCGTCGGTCAGAATGGCCACTTCCAATCCAAAATGGCCCAACAGGATATTCGCCGAGGCGAACTCATCAAAGATAACGGGCAACGTGCCAGCCGCGTAAGAGAACGGCGTCAAGCCACTCAGACGTCCATTGACCGCCACGGTTTGCAGGCCGGTCGCGGCTCGATAGGCCGCTCGCAAGAGATCATCGGCCAGCAGGGTAGTCAAGCTTTCGCCCGTTGTAGCAATCGGCGGCCGATCGCCGGCCGAGGTCAAGTCAGCTGCCTGGCGCAAGAAAACCAAAGCCGCCAGCGTAGAGGCCGACTGCGGCGCGATCACGCCACCGCGTCCAACCGAGACGTGCAGTCGCCCTCCCTCCTCGACGGCGCGCCCAATTGCCTCACGCACACGCGCAAAGGCGCGAATCTCGCGAAAAGATCGCCCTCGCCGGGAACGCTGTGCGGCGAATCCCAGCATCATTCCCGTCGTCAAGAGCACCAATCCCAGACCGGCCCAAGCCGCCCAATTCACCGGTCCACCTCCTCGCCAAGCAAGTAGCGAACAAAGTCTCGGCTTTCCGCTTCGTCTTCCAACAAAGCCATGAGCGCCTCTCCGGTTCCTGTGACAAAGCGAACGGGCAGGAAAATGCTACCAAAATACAAGGCCTGTGCCCCCAATAACTTCAAAGGTCCGCCGGCCTCCAGCAACCAGGCAACCAACTCTGCCAAGTGCCTGCGTCGCAAAAACTCTGCCCAGATAGCCCAAGAAGAACGCTGTCTCGTCATTGCTATCTCAACCCACTACAGTATAGCACAAGCCTTCTGTTCCTTGCAAACACAATCAATTCGAGGCTCCAGAAACGGCCTCAGAGGCGGTTGACCAATCCCATCCTACAGGTATAATTGCTACAAAATCTCTGTGATTGGTAGCGCATTGGTGTTTTCCCAAAGAGGTCTGCAAAGGCATGCGTTACCTGATTGACGGTCACAATCTAATCCCCAAGGTTGGTCTTCATCTTGATGCGCCGGAGGATGAAGCGGAGTTAGTGGCACGGCTGCAGAGATTTTGTCGCCTGCAGCGCGCTCACGCCGAAGTGTACTTCGACGGTGCCCCGGCCGGTCAATCGGGTACGCGTCAGATAGGGCTGGTAACCGCGCACTTCGTCCGTCAGGGTCTCAGCGCCGACGCCGCGATCGAAGCCCGGCTGATTCAACTCGGGGCGCGAGCCAGGGAATGGACAGTAGTGAGTTCCGATCGCCGCCTTCGCCGGGCCGCGCAGGAAGCCCACGCCACACTATTGACATCCGAAGAGTTCGCCCGTCGGATGAGCGCGTCCGCTAAAACGAAGCCCGCTCCTGCCCCCAAGAACGAAGCTCTGTTGAGCCCCCAAGAGATCGAGGAATGGCTCAAGGTCTTCGAGCAACGCCAGCATGGACGATAGACGATGGACGGTGGACGATAGACGATGGACGGTGGACGATAGACGATGGACAGGTTTGCCAGAAAACAATCTTCCTGCAGCGGAGGCAGTGATGCACACATCCCTTAATTCTCTCCAGGCTTACATGCAAGTGCTGGCTTTCCCATTTCGCGACCGGGCGGTATGGAGAAAGATCACGATCTGCTGTCTACTACGCCTGGCAGCATCTGTGATCCCACTCTTTCCTATCCTTTTCGTGTATGGTTATGTGGCGCGCATCATGAAGCACATCCTGAATCAAGATAGCGATCCTTACCTGCCGGAATGGGAACAGTGGGACACACTGCTCACCGACGGCCTGCGGCTGTTTGGCGCGTCAATCCTGACCAGCCTACCAGTAGTGACCCTCACCCTGGCAAGCTTGGGCGCAATCTTCCTGCCCTGGTTCATTATCCCGTTGGCCTTCCCCGACCCCAACACGCTTTCGAACGGGGCGATTCTCACCGCCACTCTCGTTTCATTAACTGGCTTCCTGGGATTGCTTCTGGCAATCTTGATGAGCCTGCCTTTCATGCTGGTGCAGTCTGTCGTTGTTGGTCACGTTGCAGCGCGCAACTCGTTCCAGGCCATGTTTCGCGTGGCCGAGTGGTGGCCGGTTCTGCGAGCCGGCTGGCGCATCTTCCTGGTTGAGGCGTTGGTTGTTTTGCTTCTCTCCTGGATCGGCGGTATGATTCTTTCGTTTCTGGGAGCTACGCTCCTTCTCCTATGTCTGTACCCTGTTCTGTTTGCTCTCTATACCTTTCTTATCACCCTATATTCCTGGACGTTGGCCACCCTGGCCTACCGCGATAGTCGCCGACTTCTGGCCCAATCCTCGTAGGGCATTTCAGTACCCAAAATACGTCTGATTCCCCTGGGGGCCAAACAGTTGTGCCAGTTTGTCGGCATCCCGCCACAATTCCAATCCCCAATTGGCACACAGAAGCAGGATCGCCAAAGCCGCCAGGAGAAGCGCTACCCTACCCGAACGCGTCTGCCAGCGCGCCTGGATAGCCGGCCAGCCAGCTACCCAGCAATAGGCGGCCAAAATACTCAGAAACGGTACGAGAGTGAGGTGGAAACGATCCTCGCCCAGGATGAGCAAATGAGGGGTAATATAACCAAGAAAAAGCACAGCCAGTAGCCACGTTTGCCTCTGCCAGCGTATTAACGCCAGTCCAATCGCCGCCGAAGTGCTGACAAAGACAAACGGCAGACACACTACCGCTGCCAGAGCTAGCAAAAGAGGCGTCGGTAGATAGCCAAAGAAGTTATTCGAATAGAAATACGTCAATGCCCGTCGTTCGAGACCGAAGAAATGACCCGCCCGACGCACAATCAAATAAGGGAAGCGGCCCGGCTCGGCGCGGATGAACCCCCAGGCGCGCTCCAGCCCGACTTTATCGCGCTCGGCATCATCCAGGATCGTCAACAGCTCCAGCGATTCGGGGAACTGAATCGTCCCTGAGCCGTTCGGATGATACCCAACATACAAATCATAACCAAGCGCCGACTCGATTCCCATCAGCCGATTATGGAGGAGAGAATTACGAATAATCCACGGCAAGATCACCACCATCACCACGCTGCCCATTACAACCGCTATCCTCCACTGACGCAACCCCCAACCGACCCACAAGATTGCCAGGCCTGTGAAAGCCAGCGAAACCGAGCGCGTGAGAGCAGTCAGGCCTAGAAGGAAGCCTGCCAGAAGGAACCAGCGCGCACGGACGAGAAAAGCAAGCCAGGGCTTAAGATTCTTTCCTTCCACCTCCGGCGAACCTAGGTCGGATTGTGCCTTATGGAGCGTCAGCACCGATGTCAGCATAAGCACAAAGAACAAATTCTCGGTAGCCAGCGCCAGTGGATAGATAACCAGCAAAGGATAGAGGGCAACCACCCATGCAGAAAGGACAGCCACGCGCCTTTTGTCTGGAAAATAACGGTACGCCAGGGCGTAGGTCAACGGGGCCAACGAGGCAGAGAGAACCGTCTGAACCAGGCGCGCCAGGAAGAAGCGATTTGGCCCTGTGCCGACAACGAAGTAAATCAGCGCGAGAAAGGCCGGATACAGCGGCGGACGGAACGAGGTCAGCTGCCCGCGCGGATCATAATCTTCGGGCAGGACAGACACAATGATATCCTCCAACTCCCCCCAGTCCTCCTGCGCATACCAGCGATAGCCCAGGCCAGATACCAACGAACGCGCCAGCATATCATACTGAAACATATCCGTGAGGCCGATGCCGAGATCGCGGAAAGCGATTACCGGTATCAGGCGCAAGATCAGGGCTACCAGGAATATCCGTAAAGGGAAAGACGTTAACGATTTCCACCAGTTCATCTGACCTCAGTGGTCCCGACAACACGCTTGTCATGGGACTAGCACTAAACTCTCACAATGTAACTACCTACTCTGGGTAATCTTTGACAGCAGCACGGATGCGTTTTGATCGGTCCGGACACACGCCGAAAATTTGTCTCGCGCACTGTGGGGCAAATCTCCGATTTGCCGATGCTCGCAAGTCAGAGACTTGCGCCACAGGTAGGCAGTTACTCTCTTCCAGGGATAGTCTTGCTTACCAGGCAATACTGTTTCTGAGAGAATCCCCTACTTCACCGCACGGGTGCCAGGCGCAAGCGTCGCACTATCCAGATAATCCCCAATAGCACAACTGTCACAAGCAGCAACACAGGCAGGTTTGCCTCGTCCGCGAAACCGCCTTGCGGCAAAACAGGAGTACTGGCCGCCCACAAAGTACCCATTGCCGCGGCCGTACCTGCCATTGCTGCCGAGGTTGGGGTACGTTGCGCCAAGGCGACCTGCGTGTTCAAGGCGGCCACAGTGGCCGTCTGAATCTGCGCGGCAGACCATTGGGCTGGCGTATCGGTAGCCATAGCCACGACCGGCGTGGGAGTAGCAGGTTCTGGCGTCGGCGTCCACAAGGAGGCCTCGTACGTCGCGGTAATTGCCTGCGCAATCACGGCGTTCTCCGTCTCACGTGCCGCGCGCGTTGCCTCTTTGGCCGCGTTCTGCCGGGGAACAATCCAGAAAGCCATCACCGCCAGGCAAAGCAGGCTCAGAAAAATCAAACCGCCGAGAATGCCGGCTACCACAGCAAACGTCCTGTTCCCGCCTTCTCCACCTTGCGGGGCACTAGGCGTTGGCAGGGCAGAGAAATCGCTTTCATCACCAAACATGGGGACCTCCTTGCACAGTTAGATTATATCACCCTACGACCTCTAGGTTGACGAGAGGGACAAGCGCCTGCTCACCATTTTCCAGGCGCACCTCGGCGGCCAGAGCGCGCAAGCCGCTGGGCAGGGCAACCGGCTCGTTGCGTACAGCAACAATCGTCCCCAACATCCCCAGATAAGGAGCGCGGCAAATCCGTACCTGTAGGTCGGGAGCAAAAACTTCGACTTCACGGGCCTGGGGTGGTTCCTGCGTGACCGGCAAAGGAATCAGCACTTCCGGTCGAACCCCTCGATATCGGTCATAAGGCTCGGCATTGACCGCCACATCGCGTTTTGCGTTTGTAGTCAGCAATTTGAAGGCCGCCGAGTTCATCGGACGGCGCCCCAGGCCATCGGTCAGAATCACAGGCAGGGGCAACTGTGCCGCCAGGGGCAGCAAAGCGGGTGCCATACTGGAAAGAATTAACCCCCGCACCGGTACCTCTGCCGCATTATAGAGAACCGCCGCATTCTCCACGTACCCTCCCAGGAGAATAAAGCCACGCAGACTGACATCCACCTGGTCAGGCGTCAGAACATCCGTTGGGAGTTGCAGCAAGGCATGCATAATTCCCATGTCCATGCGACCGTTGCCCCAAACTCCCTGTACCACAGCCCCACAGAAAGTAATTTCTACGCCGCGTTCGGACTCAATCCGCGAAATAACGCCTGGAACGCCAGCGCGTAGTTCAAAAACCCTTTTACCCGTCTCGATGAGAACACGCCCACCGCCCACCAATACCACGCGCCCATTGCGAGGCGCTTTCATGGTTTGCGCAACCAGACCAGGCTTCTCGGCAATTACCTGGCCCTCCGTAACTTCGTCACCTTCTTTAACCAGAATCAACTTCTTCGCCAAATCTACCGAAACACCAAAGACTCGCGCCACATCCAGCAGGATGTGTTCCTGGGCAAAATGGGCCTCCCCAACGACGTCGGTCGCACTGACCCTTTGATCCATGCGGACCGTAATCCGTCCTGGAACAGGCAGGCGACGCTCGCGCCGCAACGTTGTAAGAGGCAAAATATGCACCACAGGCGCCAGCATGATTTGCTCAACCTCCTAACGTCCACAACCACTTCTTGATCCACTCGCGCCGTCGCCCACCATCGGCCGGCAAAGACAGTGGGCGGCCGCGTGCATCAAAAACCACGCCAAATACCGTGCCACTGACCGGTACCTCGCCACCGCGCCCAGGGCCGAAGCCAACATTTGTTCGATGGAGTGGTTGCAGATAGAGTCGACCTGTCTCACCAGGCGGCAAGGGCATGACCTCCAATGTTCCTTGCTTGATCTCCAGACTTGTCTCGCGTCCGCTTTGGGTCAACAGACGCGCCCGTAGCACCGGCACACCGGGCCTGGCAGAGACAACCGGTGCAACTACAGTAGCCAACACAGCAAATGCTCCGGAATCCAACACTTGCACCGGTAAAATTGGAACACGTTCGGCTGTCGCACCCAACGCCGCCAGCAGGTTATGTTGATCGAGAACAATCGTCGTCACGCCTACGGGCTGCAAGCCATCTAATAGAATTAACAACGCCTGGCCAAGCGTAGGTGCCGCGCTGAGCACACTGCCCGAAGCCAGAATCGGCTCGAAATACGGCGGATAGCCCGGCGCCGGACGAGGCGCCCCAGACGGAAAATCCGCGCTCAAACTGGCAAAAGCCAATCCCAAAGCTTGGCGAGCCACAGCCTGCTCTATCGCCAATTCCTCCACCGTCGCTGGAATCGTGGTCGGATAGAGAGCCTTATGATACAGATAATCCTGGACAGCCTCCGCCGTGATTTCAAGCGGCAACCAGCGCAGGATATCCTCCAGAGAGGTGTACCGTAACAGGCTGGCCATACCTTCCCCCAGGCCAAACTGAGGGTAAACCCCCACTTTCAGGTCACCACCAAAACCAGCCGCTAGGACAGTCGCTGTCGCACCAATATCCACACTCAGGATGCCCTTGCTATACCCCTCGCTCAAAAAGCGAATAATGCGCCCCTCCGCATACGCGGTTGGCAGACATTGGTCGCCGGCCCAGGCCAAGATTTCATCCATGCCAGCCAGCTGCGAGGCGCGTAGCTGGACATAGAGCGAGGCCAGGGAGCGTTGAGCCGGCAAGAGGTCCTCCTCTTCCAACGTCGGGCGCAAGTTCGGGGCCATATAGAGCATGGAAGTCAGTTGTTGCAGGTATTTCTCCGCCACTCGAGACATTTCTTGATTGCCGGCAAAGAGGACGGCTGGCCGCTTTTCCGCAGGAAGCAAGTAACAGGCCAGGCCGATAATCTCCAAGAGATTCTGAAGAGAACGCGAGGCGCCGCCATTCGTCCCGCCGGCAACGAGAATCAGATCCGGCTGCAAGCGGAGGAGATTGTCCACCTGCTCTTCCGGCTTACGGCGATCGTTTAAACTCAACGTCTCGATCACGCGCGCATAGGTTGCGCGCGCCAGACGTTGCACACTGGCCAGGGAAACTTCTTCGAGCAAGCCAGCCACAACCGTGCGTAACACCGGGCCAGCAGACAGGGTCGCGACAAACGATCCCACCCCATAACCATGCTGGACCGGCATAATTAGGCGGTGATCACGGCCTAACAGGGTACGCCCTGTGATCGCTTCCAGGTGGCCGATCGCATCGCGCACACCTTCGCTCACATCGCGCAAT
>FWWL01008641.1_pt1 | contig 11397 bp, 13 predicted proteins | sample 2228331 | NCBI WGS metagenome assembly FWWL01 (sample SAMEA103939775, study PRJEB20133) | metagenome
ACACCCCTCTTCTTCAATTCTCTCATGAGAAAATCAAAATTCAGGAGATATTCAACGGTATACTTCACCCTCGAATCATTTATATAGAAAAACTCTCCAACAATATCTATCTGAATAATCTTCTCCTCATCGAGGATGTTATTTATCAACGATACAACCTTCTCCATCTGATTTATTACAGCCACATTTTCAGGGTCATGTATCTGAGATGTCCTGAGCATTATGGCAAGATTATTCAGGACATCTCTTGATGATTTAAGGAGTTCCTCACTCATCGAATCGACTCCAGTTTCATTATTGATGACCTCACATATTCCCTCATAAGAGGATTCTTTATGTCAGCATATTTCTTAAGGTATGGCAGGGCATCCTTCATTCCCATGAGTCCAAGGGCATATGCTGCACATGCCCTGTTCTCAAAATTCTTGTTTCTTTTAAATATGGTACTCTTTTTGAGAACCTTAAGCAAGAAATTCATGATATCCTCATCCTTCCAGAAGGTGAGAACCTCAAAATATTCCTTTTTCTCTTCAAATTTTCTGTTAATAAAGTCACCTGACTGAATCTGCTGCAAAATCAATCTCCTTGCAGATTCTGTCTTTGTATTTGCTATCGCCCTTACAGCTGTTATCCTTATCTGGGGATCAAAATCATTTAAAAATTCCTTAAGAATCGGTACAACCACAGGAGACCTTATCTCACCCATTGCCCTAATTGCCTCCCTCCTCACCCTCATATCTGGATGTCTCAGAACCTTTGTAAGGTACTCAATAGCCCTTCTGTCTCCGATAAGCCTGAGAACATATATGACATTTCTAACAACATACCATCTTTCATCATTCAATCCTTTTGCAAGACTGTGGATATCCTTTCTGCCGATAACAGAGAGGGCATTGATTATAATCCTTCTTGAATTAAAATTCTTTAATTCTCCAAGTATCTCTATGAGCGGTTGAATGGAATTCTTTTCGAGATAATTCACAAATTCATTAATCTTACCTTCATCTATCTCGATCCTGCTGTCTATAACATTGCCGAGTGTCTTTATCACCTGGGGAGAACCTGCATGCTCCATCACCTTCTTAAGAATAATCTTTACCTCAACAGGAGTGCCTCTATCATCTATTATGGTCTTTATTCTTTTAAGTATATTTATTGCATTATCTATATCCAGATTCTGTATGGAATAATCAAGTAGAGAATTTATAATGGAAACTAACTCCTCAAATTCATTTCGCTGGGTAGCATTATAAAGAATCTCAAACAGTATATCTGCAAGTTTACCTGTCTTTGGTTCAGAATCCTTTTCGAGTTCATTGAGGAGCATCTTCAGGTCATGCTCTGTAATCGGAACTATCTGGACAGTCTTAATATCTTCAGTCTGAATGGCATCATTATATGCCTCGAGTATACTTTCCTGGGATGTAGGGTTCTCCATAACCCTCTTCGTGGCAACCCTTTCATACTCTTCATCCTCTGCAAGAACAGATTCATCAACAACATACTTTATATACTGAAAATCCCTCTCCCACATAAGGGATACAATATCTTCCTCAACGAGTTCTTTCTCATCGAGTCCGATAATATGAAAGAAATCCTTTAATTCCTCTTTTGGAATACCTTTCTTGAAGGTGAGCTCCCTTATCCCATCCTTGAAGAAATAGAGCGCTATATTATCAGTTTTTTCAAAATTCTGATAGACCTTCTCATCACCATAATATATTTCATACTGTCTGATATCAAGTTTAATATCTCCGCCAGCCTTATCAAAGACATCTACAAATTTTGCATACATATCATCAAGAGCCTTTATATACATGGGATTGTTCTCGGGATACATCCTGAGGAGTTTCCTTGTTTTGACTATAAGATTTACGAGTTCGACTATGAATGAATTTTCCATTTCAGGCAAGGATTATCTTCCTTTCCTTTGCATAATTTTTTATTATCACAAGAGAGAGATGGAGTCTCTGGAGTTTCATGTTCCTTGTCCTTATCGCCATTGTGTCATTGAAAGGAAACTTCTCTGTTCGTATCTCAGACTGTATCTTCTGAATGGCATGATAGAGTCCCTTTATAAGTTCATCATCGAGACCCTTGAGGAATATTGGATTTACAGTCACATAACCCTCTGCTATATCATTTGCTATAGCCTGAAGACTTTTACCCCTTATATTACCCATCCTTCCTCCTCACGAATATCCTTGCCACGACTATACCAAACTCGTAAAGAAGTATAATGGGCACAGCCATGAGGGACTGGTTAAAAGCATCAGGAGTTGGTGTAAGAATCGCAGCGAGGACAAATGCACCAAGAATAGCATACTTTCTGTGGCGAGCAAGGGTATCCGGCCTCACAATACCCATCCTTGCAAGAAAAAGAATAATGACCGGCAATTCAAAAACTGCACCGAATGCAAGGATGAACTTAAGACAGAAATCCACATATCTCTCAACAGATATCATGGGTACCATCGATTCGGTCTTATATGTGAGAAGAAAATTCATCGCAAAAGGCAGAACTATAAAAAAACAGAATGCGGTGCCAATCATGAAAAGAGATGATGTCACCACAACAAAAGGAATCACATACCTCTTCTCTTTTTCGAGAAGTCCTGGAGATACAAACTTCCATAACTGATAAAATATAAAAGGTAAAGAGAGTATCAATCCACTGATGAGTGATATCTTAAGATGCATCCAGAATGCTTCAGCAGGAGCAAGAAAGACAAGCGTTGGATTCTTTATGTCAGTATTAATGAATGTGAGATAGGGTGGTTCCTTTATAATGGAAATGGTCTTCTTCATGGGAAAGGTAATAAAACTGAATAACTTCTCTGAAAAATTAAAACATAATAAAAAAAATGCTATTAAAACAATGAGAGACTTAAAGACCCTTTTCCTCAATTCATCGAGATGTTCTGTGAGCGGCATCTTCTTTGTATCTCCATCCATCAGTCCTTCCTCTCAGATGAAGAATCCTCAGGTGTAACACCTGATGTATCCTCTGGAGCCTCTCCTTTTATCCCGAGGTTATGCTTCTTAAGAATTTCTTCAAATTCCGCCTCCTTTAATTCCCTGTCAACCTGATACTTTGCCTCTTCTATTGATCTACGGAGTTCACTGAGGCCCTTTCCTATTGTCCTTCCAAGTTCAGGAAGTCTCCTCGGTCCAAATACAAGAAGCACAACTATAAATATAACTATGAGTTCCTGCAAACCTATATCGAACACTATTCTGCCTCCTTTATGATATCTATAAACCCTTCCTCTAACTCTTTTCTACCCGAAATAAATGTCACCGCAAAGAATATCCTGTATTCAGGTGTTCTGTTCATAAAGTCTGTCCCTATGCCCACTGTCGTATAGATCGATTCAGTCGTCCTCAGTCGATAACCGAACCTTCCCTCAATAAGATCGAATGAATCTCCTGTATAAGGTTTTCTTGAATATATCTCACCAATAATATCGAAGGCATGGGATGCCCTGAAATCGAACCCGCCTGAGAGGACGATCTCATCCTTAAGTCTTGCAGTTGATGGCTTGGTATATATAACATTCAGATGCCCTGTAACAGGACCTATCCTTTTTGTAACAAATGCACCGGCACCAGACCTGCCCTCTGATGTCAATAAATCCCCTCCTGTAGGAGGCGTAATGTAAATGATACCAGTTACTGATGGACCGAATCTCTTCTCATTAATGAATCTATACTTCAGAGCCATTGAGATGTCATCCATACCATCAACAGGGTCTGATACAACATATGGAAACAATATACTGAACTCTATTTTATCAGTAATACCCGTAGCATACTCGGCAACGAATCTATAATAATCAGGCTCAATCGACCTTTCTAATTTCAGACTGTATGCACTCTCTCCTTTTCCTAATGTCTCTGCACTGAAGACATCGAAGAGACCATAGGGAGCAAAAGGTTCTGGCATCGAATCAATAGCCTCGGTTACCCTGACAACCATTAAAAGGATAAAAAGGAAATAAATCGTTTTTCTCATTATGGTTAAAAATATCAAAATATAATACAAAGTGTCAATAAAAGAAAAGGCAGTGAATATGTAGTCGGATTATGAGCATATCTTCCCTTCTAAAAGGGTTTCCTTTAACAGAAATGCCTTAAAACCTCTAAATCCCTAAAATCCTCTTTATGGCATCCACATCAAGGTATTTGAGGGCTGTCCTTTGTAAAGATTCATCATCGAATCTATCAATACATGGTACAACTCCAAGAAGGGGCACAGGTGAGAGTTCAGAGATAACACCTGGATTAGTCTCCTCTGCAATATCGCCCTGAGAAGGACCTGAATAATTAATTATCACACCCCTTACATCGAGGCCATGTTCAAGGGCATAATTCACTGTGAGGAGTGTATGGTTTATGGTACCAAGAGTGGGTCTTGATACCACAATCACAGGAAATCCAAAGTCCCTTGCCATATCAAGAACAAAATAATCCCTTTTTAATGGGACCATGATGCCACCTACCCCCTCTACAACAATAACATCATACCTCTCCTTCAGTTTATTAAAGATCTTCCAGATCCTCTGGAGATCAATATCTATTCCATCAATCTCAGCAGCAACCATTGGAGCAAGGGGTTTTTCCAATGCAACGGGTGTCACATGGTTTACAGATTCATCCATATGGGAGACATTCTTGAGGAAAAAACCATCTGATGGTATAAGAATATCATCCCTCTTCAGGCATCCTGTCTCGATCGGCTTCATAGCACCCACACTGTATCCTGTTGTCTTGAGGAGTGAAATGATTATCCCTGAAACAACTGTCTTTCCGACACCGGTATCAGTCCCTGTTATAAAGAGCCCTTTCATGCCTTCTCCTCAATAAGTCTTCCATCAACGAGCCTCAATAATCTTGAACACAGTCCTGCGAGTTCCATATTGTGTGTAACAACTATGAATGTTATATTATATCTAATATTAAGTTTTATGAGAAGTTCGAATAATGCCCTGCCAGCCAGGATATCGAGATTTCCTGTTGGTTCATCTGCAAGTACAATCTCTGGATTGAGCATGAGTGCCCTTGCCACAGCAGTTCTCTGCTGTTCACCACCTGAGATCTCTCCAGGCCTGTGGTTCCTCCTCCCGTATATCCCGAGTTCATTCATCAGGTAATCTGCTCTCTCTATTGCCTCAGCAAGTGACATCTTCTCTGAATCATAAGATCTCTGTATAAGAAATGGCATGAGTATGTTCTCCTTTACAGTAAACTCAGGAAGAAGGTGGTGGAACTGAAAAACAAATCCTGTGGAGAGATTCCTGAACCTCGATAACTCATCATCTGGAAGATTGAATACATCTATACCATCTATATACACCTTACCCGATGTCGGCCTGTCGAGTGTACCGAGAATGTGTAAAAGGGTACTCTTTCCTGTGCCAGATGCCCCAACGACAGCGACCATCTCACCTGAATACACCACAAGGTCTATACCCTTAAGGATCCTCAATTCTCCTCCAGGTGTAAAGAAGGATTTTCTGAGATCAATTGTCCTTACTATCTCTTTTTTCATCATTATTGAACACCTTCTCGATGAGTCCTTTATAGTGATGCACTGTCTTCTTACGGCAGTTATAGATTTTATCAGAAAGATCCGAAAGTTTCATTAAAACACTGTATGAGGTATTACCGAGATATCTCAACCAGCCTCCGCACTTCCAGAAAGAGAGTGCTGTGAATACAAGAGAAAAAATGAGGATTATAATAATTATCCTGAATATGAATCTAAACATACCTACTCATACCTCAAAGGTTCAACAGGATCGAGTTTCGATGCCTGATAGGCAGGATATATCGTTGAACCAAGACTTATAAGTATAGATGAGATGGAGACCAGAACAAAGTCAAAGACCTTCATCTTAACACTGAGTCTGCTGAGATAATAAACATCAGGAGGAAGTTTTATCACCTCGTAATTATTTATTATATAACCGAGTATCAGGGCTCCAATGATGCCGATACATGTCCCCACAGAACCTATCAGGAAGCCCTGTAATAAAAATATCTTAAGGATGCCTGAATTCTTTGCACCCATTGCCTTGAGAATCGCTATCTCTCTCTCCTTCTCTATAACACTCATCATGAGTGTGCTCACTATATTGAACGAGGCGACAAGGACAATGAGAATCAATATAATAAACATGGCAAACTTCTCGAGTTTCAGGGCTGAAAATAGATTCCTGTTCATCTTCATCCAGTCAACTGAATAATATGGATAACCAAGTCTTTTCTGTATCTCTTCACTTATCCTGTCAGCCCTGTAGATATCATCAAACTTCATCTCTATCCCTGTAACACCATCTCCCATCTTAAAGAATTCCTGGGCTGATTTTATCGATATGAAGACAAGATTTGAGTCATACTCAAACATGCCCACCTCGAATATACCATTCACCCTGAATTGTCTCACCCTGGGAACCATCCCAAGTGGTCCTATCTCTCCAAGGGGAGATATGAGATTCACATAATCACCCACAAATATACCGAGACTCCTTGCGAGTTCCCTGCCTATTATTATTCCAGGGACATCTCCACCAATAAAATCAAAATCTCCCTCCTTCATATGCATCCTGATATCAGAAACCTTTTCTTCAAGTAGTGGATCCACTCCTTTAACAGCCACTCCCCTTGCAGACCTCTGATAACTCACCATCACCTGCCCCAGTATAAATGGAGACGATGCTACCACGCCATCGATATTGCTGATTTCATCCCTTATCTCCTCATATCTTTCTATGACTCCTGAATAATTCAATACAACTCCATGCGCACTCACACCGAGAATCTTTCTCTGGAGATCCTCATGAAAACCACTCATGACAGAAAGAACAGTAAGAAGTGCCATCACACCAAGGGCAACCCCGCCTGTCGAAATGATAGTATTAAATGAGATACTTCTGTGTCTCTTCCTTGATTTAAGGTATCTGAGAGCAATAAATAATGAATAATCAGGGATTCTCATCTTATTATTTATAGTATAATCAGGATTCAGGCTTTAACTGCGGGAAAAATATAACATCCCTTATTGAATAGGAATTTGTAAGAAGCATTACCAATCTATCAATCCCTATACCCTCTCCTGCAGCAGGAGGCATACCATATTCCAATGCCCTCAAAAAGTCCTCATCCATCTGGTGTGCCTCCTCATCACCCCTCTTTCTTTCCTCCAGTTGTCTCAAAAATCTCTCTCTCTGATCAATGGGGTCATTGAGTTCAGAGAATGCATTGGCAATCTCCCTTGATGCAATGAATAACTCAAATCTCTCAACGAGCGATGGATCATCCTTTTTCTTCTTTGCCAGTGGTGAAAGATCAAGAGGATAATCCATAACGAATGTAGGCTGTATAAGAAAAGGTTCCACCTTTTCCTTGAATATCTCATCAAGAATCTTTCCATGGGACATTCCCTCTTTTAATTCCATGCCATTATCAATAGCCCATCTTTTAGCAAAATCCAGATCATCAAAGACCCTTTCAGGCACTTTCTTCTCGAGCATCAGATCCTTCCATGCGACTCTCTTCCATGGAGGCGTATAGTCTATAATATAATCCTGATATGGAACCCTCAAAGAATCATGCACCCTCATCACTGTGTCAACAATAAGTCTCTCTGTAAAGTCAATAAGAAACCTGTAATCCTTGTATGCGATATAAAACTCCAGCATCGTGAATTCAGGATTGTGCTTCGTGGAGATTCCCTCATTCCTGAAATTCCTGTTGATCTCATATATCCTCTCATATCCTCCAACAAGGAGTCTCTTAAGGTAGAGTTCAGGAGCAATCCTGAGATAGAGATCCATACCAAGGGCTATATGATGAGTCTTGAAGGGTTTTGCAGAAGCACCACCTGGCACAGGATGCATCATGGGTGTTTCGACCTCTATGAATCCATTATCCTCGAGAAAATTCCTTATAGACTTTATTATTAAACTCCTCTTTTTAAATACCTCCCTGACCCCTGGATTCACTATAAGGTCAAGATATCTCTGCCTGTATCTTATCTCGATATCTCTCAATCCATGCCATTTTTCAGGAAGGGGTCTCAATGATTTCGCAAGGAGGGTAAATTCTCTCACCTCAACCGTGAGTTCACCTGTTTTCGTCCTGAAAAGCCTGCCCCTCACACCAATAATATCGCCTATATCGATCTTTTTAAGGATGGAAAAGTTCTCGCCAAGGACATCCTTTCTGAAATATAACTGTATTCTGCCAGATGAATCCTGAATATGAGAAAAACTTGCCTTACCAAAATCTCTCATCGCAATGATCCTGCCTGCAAGGGAAACAATTATGTCCTCATTCTCAAAAAATTCTTTTTCTTTATCTCCATACAATCTATGGAGATCCTCAGATTGATGGGTGGTCTCATAAGGTCCTCCGTAAGGGTCTATACCCATCTCTCTCAGTTCATCGAGTTTTTTGAATCTCTGTTCTATAAGTTCATTTATCTCATCTGACATAGAATTGATTATAATTGTAATATTTACCATGAGTCAAGAAAATTATTGATCCGGATGATTTTTCGATAATACCCGCCTTGAATGTGAATACAGAAGACCCTCAGGAATAAAACTTCCTGTTACTGAAACTTTAAAATCTGCTAAAATACTATCGATGCTCAGGACAATTAATATATTCCGAAACATTGATGATGCAACACTTAAAGAGATAGAGACCTCATCCATAAAGAATGTATATCAAAAAAAGGATGTCATATTCAGAGAGGGTGACCAGCCTGAGTGGTTCCATATACTCACAAAGGGCAAGTTAAAGATAACAAAACTCTCTTATGAAGGCAAGGAGATTATTCTCGAGATCATAAATGCACCTGACTTTTTCGGAGGACTCGCTGTCCTCAGAGGATTCCCCTACCCAGCCAATGCCATTGCATTGGAAGAGTGCGAGGTCCTCAAAATACCAGGCGAACTATTCAAAAGACTCGTGGAAAGATATCCATCGATGGGCAGAGAGATCCTTTCCTCTGTAATAGACAGGATCAGAACCACCCAGGAGACCCTGAAAAACATAGCACTCGAAAGGGTGGATCAGAGAATAGCATCTCAGTTGATAAGGCTATCAGAAAAATATGGCAAGACAATGAAGGAAGGCATACTCATAGATGTGAAGTTAACGAAGCAGGAACTGGCAGATATGGTCGGGACCACTGTCGAAACAGCGATAAGAACTATGAGTAAGTTCAAGAAAAATAACCTCATCACAGAAAAAAATGGAAGAATCATAATCAAAGATATCGAAGGCCTGAGATCCTTGAAGGGAGAATCTTAAGACTCTTCCCTTCCATAAAGTGTTGCTATCATATTATAGAAAAACAATCCAATCGATATCGCCTCAATAATCCCTGATATCGCCGTGATACTCCTGTATATGATTATATCTGGATTATATTGAGATAATGTATAAAATACAACCATGCCGATGAGTCCAATATTTGCAAGGTAAAACTGAATCTCTCCCAGTCTTACACTCTTAATCCTTTTACCCACAAACCTCGGCAGGATATGATAACCAACCCCATAAATCATCATCGAGACCCATCCAAGCATATTAAGGTGTGAGTGGACAAATTTAAGAGATAAGAGGGATGGATGAATAAGCATCAGTATCCCGAATAGAGTAGAAATAAATAAATAGATTATACTTGCACCAATAAAATTCTTCACAAATCTGTCCATAAAACTCCTCCTCATTCAATAATCTTTTCTTAAAAAGATTATAAAACTCAGGATAAAGGATTAACATGATTTATATCATAACTTCTCATCTTTTCTATTGCCTTCGAGGCATATCCTCATGGTCAGTAGCAACCTTTTTTACCTGGAAAAAAGAGGATGGCTCTACCTCACCATGCACCTCACAATACTCGTTAAAATAATATTGACAACATGTGGCAGGATTAAAAAATGAAACTATCATTCGGTGGCAATAACAGGCTTTGAAATACTCTTTTTGGACCGTCTCGATTCACCATCAAGGAGGGACTTCACCTCTTTCATTAACTCATCAATATCCTTAAACTGTCTGTACACAGAAGCAAACCTCACATACGCAACCTTATCGAGCTCCTTTAAGTGAGACATGACATTCTCACCAATCCATGAAGATGGAATCTCCTTCACTCCAAGGCTGATAACCCTTTTTTCAATAGAATCTGCAACTCCTTCAAGAATATCTATTCCAACAGGCCTCTTCTCACATGCCTTTTTCAAACCGGTCAATATCTTATTCCTCTCGAATGGTTCCCTCCTTCCATCCTTTTTTATGACAAGCGGAAGTATCTCCTCAACCCTCTCATAAGATGTGAATCTTTTTTTACACTTCAGACATTCCCTCCGTCTCCTTATGGCATCCCCTTCTCTGGATGTCCTTGAGTCTATTACCTTATCCTCAAGATGTCCGCAAAAAGGACATCTCATAAATCACCTCTGTAGTGATTCAATAAGGCGTTTTTCATAAATAGGAAAGGATGCACACAGTTCCCTCACCCTTTCTCTTGCCTTTGCTATCCGTTCATGATTCTTTATATTCTGAATCACCTCTGTTATAATCTCTGCAATCTCGACCATCTCCTCTTCATTCATACCCCTTGTCGTAACACACGGTGTACCGAGCCTTATCCCTCCAGTAATAGAGGGTGGGGTATCATCATGGGGCAATGAATTTTTATTCACTGTTATTCCGGCAGAATCAAGTGCTATCTCCGCATCCCTGCCTGTTATTCCCATACCTCTCAGGTCAACAAGAAAGAGATGATTATCTGTCCCGCCTGAGATTATCTTGAAGCCCCTCTTAATCAACTCCTTTGCGAGCCTTTTTGCATTCCTTACTATCCTCATCTGATACTCCCTGAATTTATCACTCAATGCCTCTTTAAAAGCTACTGCCTTTGCAGCAATAACATGAACAAGCGGACCTCCCTGTATGCCAGGAAAGATCATCTTATCTATTATCTTTGCATATTTTTCCTTACACATTATCATACCACCTCTCGGACCCTTGAGGGTCTTGTGTGTGGTGGTCGTGACAAAATCAGCATATGGCACTGGAGATGGATGTATACCTGTTGCCACAAGACCCGCTATGTGGGCTATATCAGCAAGAAGATATGCGCCAACCTCATCCGCTATCTCCTTAAATCTCTTGAAATCTATAATCCTTGAGTATGCACTCGCACCAACAATAATCAATTTAGGTCTGTGAATCCTTGCAAGCCTCAATACATCATCGTAGTCGATATAACCATTCTCATCAACACCATAATATACTGTCTTATAAAGCATACCTGAAAAATTGGCAGGTGCTCCATGCGATAGATGACCACCATGTTTAAGGCTCATACCG
>FWWL01001011.1_pt1 | contig 11395 bp, 10 predicted proteins | sample 2228331 | NCBI WGS metagenome assembly FWWL01 (sample SAMEA103939775, study PRJEB20133) | metagenome
CCTTCTTATATGCGGGAATCCAAAGCCTATCGGCGGGGAACGAAAAGTGCAATTAATTATGTTCACCTACTTAAACCTGGGAATTGCAGCAATTTATTTAAAAAAATGGGATTATTTAAATAATGTTTTGATTTCTCGCCAGATGGCAAATTCCCTAGGATTAGTTTGCCGGTGAGTGAAAATGCCGTGACTGGGACTAAAGCATAAAGATAGAACAAAAAAACCAGAAGCAACTAACACAATGGCAGGACCAGAGGGCAGATTAAAATAGTAACTGAGATACATTCCACTGATACTGGAAATAATCCCAATAATTGCCCCTAAAATCATCACTTGATGGAGTTGTTTAACTAATAAATAAGCGGTGGCAGCGGGAGTAATTAGTAATGATAAAACCAGGATAACTCCCACGGATTTCATGCTGGCAACTACGGTTAAAGCAATCAGTACCATCAGGCCAAAGTTGAGCAGATTAACGGGCAATCCGGCGGATTCTGCCCCTAAAGGATCGAAGGTGTAAAATAATAGTTCTTTGTATAAAGAAATGACCACTAATAATACCACACAGGTGATGATGGCAGTATCCCGGACTTCCGCTGGGGTTACTGCTAAAATATTGCCAAATAAAAAATGGTTGAGGTCAATTTTATTCTCTTTTTGAATTGCCGTAATAAGGGTAATTCCTAGGGCAAAAAATGCTGATAAAACTATGCCCATCGCCGCGTCTTCTTTGATAGGCGATCGCGTCTGAATCCAGGCAATAATGACGGTACTCAGTACCCCGGCAATAAAAGCCCCAATAAAAATATTCCCACCCAGGAGAAAGGCGATCGCTAATCCTGGGAGAACCGAGTGACTAATGGCATCACCAAGTAGGGCTAACCGTTGTACCATTAAATAACTGCCCACTACCGCACAAATTAAACCAACTAAAATCGCGAGCGCCAGCGCTCGCTGCATAAAGGCATATTGCAAAGGTTCGCCTAATATCTCCCACATAAAAAAATTGATCGTGTTTTAGCTATTGGTAAGGTGGGCAATAGCCCACCCTACTATGCGGCTTCACCATTAAAAAATGCGACTTTTCCGCCATAAGCCCGAGCCAAATTTTCTTGGCTGAGCACTTTTTGCCGAGGCCCACAGGCGATTACCTGACGATTTAATAAAATCAAGTCATCAAAATTCTGAATCGAATTGCCTAAATCGTGGTTCACCACTAAGACAGTTTTGCCACTTTCTGCCAGTTCGTGAAAAATATCAAAAATAATATCTTGGGTTTTTTGGTCAATGCCCACAAAGGGTTCATCAAAACAGTAAACATCCGCTTCTTGGGCTAAAGAACGGGCTAAAAATACCCGCTGTTGTTGACCCCCAGAGAGTTCCCCAATTTTGCGATCGCGATAATCACTCATGCCCACTCTCGCTAAAGCATCAGCCGCGAGACGACGACTCACAAAAGAAAATGGCCGAAACCAGCCAGTTTTCTTCACTCGACCCATCATCACCACATCCTGCACCGTCGCGGGAAATGTCCAATCAATCTGCGATCGCTGTGGGACATAAGCCACCTTTTCTCTTTGATTCATCAAGGGCTCACCCTCATAGAGGACAATCCCACCGTTTCCCCCAGACACCACCGCCGGAACCAATCCCAGCATAGCTTTCATCAAGGTACTCTTCCCTGCTCCATTCGGCCCAATAATCCCGGTCAGTCGCCCCCGGTAGATCCCACAGTTGACATCGACCAATGCTTCAACTTGCCGATAAGCAACGGTTAAATGACTGACCGTAATGCTAGGAATTTCGCCGCGATTCGTTAGTGGATTTAGGGGAAACTGAATAGTAGTCATCGTTGGCTCCTGGTAAACTCCTGTTTCTGGCTTTGGGGGCGCTGAGAACAATCAAAAATGAAAAATGAAAGGATTATGAAAATATCATACAATAAAAAAATGAAAGAAATATGAAAAAGTTTAAAGATTTATGAAAGTAGGCACTCACTTCCCAGGCGACTACCCAAAAAATCCACCCAGGGGCGATGCCGCCATTTCAGTCAGCAAAACCCTAGGGCTGGCGGTACTTTTCGCCGCATTGATTGGCTGTACATCTACTCAGCGCAGCCCAGACATGGGAAGTAGCGATCGACCCCAAGTTGTCTCCACCAATACCATCCTCACGAACTTAACTGCTGAATTAGCGGGAGAGGAGATTGATTTAATCGGCATCTTAGACCCAGGGGCAGATCCGCATACCTATGAACCCGTGCCCGCTGATGCCAAAGCATTAGAACAAGCGGAGTTAATTCTCTACAATGGCTATAACTTAGAACCAGGGCTGATGAAAATGATCGATGCCGCTGGGGTGAATGCGAAAAAGTTAGCAGTGGCAGAACTGGTCAAGCCCCTGGATATGGAATACGAAGGGCAAAAAGTCCCGGATCCCCATGTTTGGGGAAATGTTGCCAATGCGATCGCGATGGTGAATGGAATTCGCGATGCTTTAATTGAAATTTCCCCGGAAGATGCGGCTATTTTTACCGCCAATGCCGCCCAACTTACGGCGGAATTAACACAGCTAGATACTTGGATCGGCCAACAGATCGCCACTATTCCCCCAGACAAGCGCAAACTCATCACCACTCACGATGCTTTTCAATATTATGCCGCTGCGTATGGACTAGAGGTGACAGGAACGTTAATTGGGATTAGTACAGAAGAAAAACCCAGCGCTCAAACCCTGACTTTATTGGTAGAAAAAATTAAAAAAACTGGAGTTCCGGCAATTTTTGCGGAAACCACCATTAATCCGAGTTTAATTCAAACGGTCGCCCAAGAAGCTCAAGTTAAATTAGCGCCCTCACAACTTTATTCTGATTCCATTGGTACACCTGGAAGTCCGGGAGATTCTTATGTGAACATGATGGTGTCCAATACCCGCACGATTGTAGAAGCTTTGGGGGGAACTTATCAACCATTTCAACCAACTAAGACTGAATAAGTCGGTACTGCTTTATCCCTGAGTTGGGCTTCGGAGTTGGGCTTCGGAGTTGGGCTTCAGAGTTGGGCTTTGGAGTTGGGCGATCGCTCCTTAAGTCAAAAAACCTCTCAAAAAAAAACTCTCAAACCGGCTTGATGCAGCTATCAATGCTTTAGGCTGATAGTTGTATAGCCACCTGCGGCAGAAAGCATTGATATCTTGAAATTTCTTTCCTGAATTGATGCCATCGGCTCCGTAAAAATTTGGAGATCGCCATTCAGGTATCAACCGTCAGCTTTCCGCCCAAAAGCTACCAGTTTTTGACTCTTTGGCTGTTGGCCGATCCCTTCTAGGTGACTGCGGTTGGCTGACGCATGAGTGGTGAGGGCTGAATGCTGGCATCCTCTAACTCTAGGATGTATGAGAATCGGTCATTTTTAATGATTGATATGTCACCGAACTACGGAGAGTCCTCTAAGTATATAGAACTATTCTACCATAGAAGCATCCCAAAATATACTGACAATAATATACTGACAATTCGACCCCCGGTTTGAATCACCCATCTAATGAGTTTAATGCTTTACCCCTAAGTGCCTTTATGTATAAATTGCTACAATATACTACCTCGACCGAAAAACCACCGGATAGGCGATCGCTAGACCAAGGTATAGAAAGCGCCGACTGGATTTTGTCTGAGTTGGACAAAGATAGCACTTGGCAAAGTGTATTGCGATCGGTTATCATTAAATTAAATGAGGCAGGAAAAATAAATAGACAACTCTGGCATAAGTATAAGACTATCTTCTGATTAACGGGAATCGCGGGATAGCAATTTTTTCTCATGCAAGAAGTCTAATAAAACTGAAGGGGTAAAGAGGCGATCAATGTGTTTCTGCATGAACGCTCCCATAGAGCAATAATAGCATTTATGATGCTGTTATTGCCAATCCGACGGCACATTAAGCTGGCTCAATAAATCGTGAATTATTCAGAGTTTTTGCTGATGATAATTTTACTTTTCCAAGACAATAATAATTCGGTCGATTCAATTTATTTATTTCCTGGTTGATAAAATATCGGCTCGTTCTGGTAATTATAAACCAAAAGCATAAATATTATTAAATAACTGAATTAATGAGTTGTTTAAAATAAAAACTTAGGAAGCAAATGTGAGAGTGAATTATGACCAATCGTTTTGATTTTATTGAGCCGCGCAGTCGTTACTACGGTCAAGTAAAGCCGGAAAATCTCGTATTTAATGCCAACTTACAAGAATTTGCCAATCGCGTTATGTTCATTGCTTGTTTAAATACGAACGGAAAACTGCCCCCAGCAGTTGCCTATCAAGAAATTAAAGGATTATGGAAAAAGCTAAAACAAAGTAAAAAGCAATTAGGCATCGACAAAAAATCAGTGGATGAATCTAGGCAAAATGAAGGTTTTTAGCGCCGGATTACAGAAGTTTGGTTCCCTAAACTTAATGGCTAATTAATGCTAATTAAAAGTTTCGTCAGGGTTATTTATCAAAGTTATTTGAGGTCGCTGGTAATGAATCGGTTACGATCCATTACCAGCGGCCTTTTCCCGTTAAGGCCGGATTAAATATCCCCGCTTCTGGTAAAATCCGATCAACTAGCGAGTTTTGGTGGGGAGCAGCCACCAAACCCCAGGGGGAAAGTCCGGTGTAAGTCCGGCGCTGTCCCGCAGCTGTGATGAGGCGATCGCTCTCTAAGTCAGAATACCCGCTTGCTGGTTTTGTTAACTCACCATCGTTTATTTTCATCTGCGAGGTACGGATGATGGACTATGTAGAATTTTCAGACAAATCTCTTTTGGGCTGGATGTGGCTCCAGAGTGCCGCTGCAATACCGAAAAACCGCTCGATTTCGCTGCTTTTGTCATGCCCGATTGTGCCGAAAAAATTTAGTCCACAAGATTTCATTGTGGATTGATTTAACCTGAACGATTGGTTAAATCAATTGTTCTGATGTGCGGAAAACTCAACCTAAATCCATGACAAAACATTGTTTATTTGTTTGCACCACTTGCGCCAGTATTTGGCAAGAAGGTAAAAAAGTTGGCGTCAGTGGTGGGGAAAAACTGCTGGCTGAATTGTCCCATCTGCATCAAAGTTGGGATTTACGAGACGAGATCGCCATTGAACCTGTGGCTTGTATGAGTGCTTGTAGTCGTTCTTGTGTGGTTTCTTTCGCGTCACCGGGCAAATATACTTACCTCTTTGGGGACTTAAGTGCCGATAAAGTCAGCTTACCGGAAACGGCGGCAGCAGTTTTAAATTGTGCCGGTCAATATTATGCCAAATCTGATGGTTTGTTGGCTTGGTCAGAACGTCCAGAAGCCATGAGAAAAGGTGTGCTTGCCCGGATTCCTCCTTTATCAGCTTTATCAGAATCATCTGTCACCGCTTAAACATGGGCTATGTTTAGCTGCCAGAAAACAAAAACTGGCAGCATTTCCCCGGATTTAAAGCTGAGGGGAAACAAAAGAATCTAGCCGCAAAAATTACAGATTCAAGCCGAAAAATTATGCACAAAATACCTGTCACAGTCATTACCGGATTTTTAGGAGCGGGAAAAACTACCACCATTCGTCATTTGTTGCAAAATAACCAAGGACGCCGCATTGCTGTATTAGTTAATGAATTTGGCGAAGTTGGTATTGATGGAGAACTCCTGCAATCTTGTCAAGTTTGTGATGACGAAAGTGAAGCCGGTGCGGTCAATTCTAATATTGTGGAACTGACGAACGGTTGCTTATGCTGCACTGTCCAAGAGGAATTTTTGCCCACGATGCAAGAAATCTTAAAGCGGCGCGATCGCCTCGATTGCATAGTGATTGAGACCTCTGGATTAGCGTTACCTAAACCCCTGGTTCAAGCCTTTCGCTGGCCGGAAATTCGCAACCACTCAACGGTGGATGGGGTGGTGACAGTGGTAGACTGTGAAGCTTTAGCCAAAGGCCAAATAGTGGGAAATATTGAAGCCCTGGAAGCCCAACGCCAAGCTGACCCTAATTTAGAGCATGAAACGCCCATCGAGGAACTATTTGAAGACCAATTAAATTGTGCTGATTTGGTGCTTTTAACCAAAGTTGATTTAGTCGATTCTGAAACCGAAAATAAGGTAAAAACCTGGTTGCGATCGCAAGTCCGAGATGGGGTAAAAATTGTTTCCTGCGACAGTGGCAATATTCTCCCAGAATTGCTGTTAGGATTTAATGCGGCAGTAGAAGCTAACTTAGACAGTCGTCCGAGTCATCACGATACAGAAGAAGAACATGAACATGATGATGACATTAATTCAGTTCATATTATGCTGGATGAAGGTTTTGAACCGGCTAGTTTGGTGCAACGTCTTTCCTCTCTGGTGGCAGCCCAAGAAATTTATCGGATAAAAGGTTTTGTGGCAGTGCCGAATAAACCAATGCGGTTAGTATTGCAGGGGGTGGGACAGCGGTTTGATTACTTTTACGATCGCCCTTGGCAACCCACCGAATCTCGCCAAACCCGCTTAGTTTTCATTGGTCGCAGTCTGAATCAAGCGCATATTCAACAAGCAATTACCTCGGCAATTTATTAGGCAATTTTGGCTTTTATTTTGGAGAATATACCCCCAACCCCCCTTAACAAAGGGGGCTTTTTTGTCTAATCCTTGAATCAGAAACATAAATAAAACCGAAAAAAGGCACCTGGGCGATTGCTGTGACCCAGATGCTTGAAAAATGAATGGGCGATCGCTCTGACGGAGTAAAATAAATCCGCAAGAAATAGATGATTTAGCCTGTTTTTTTCGGTCAATGAGTGAAACAAAACCCCGGTTTTTGAGGGAAGCGGGTTTTTATTTGCTCTCGCTGACGGAAAAACTGCTATAATTCGCCGGTTAATTCGCCGGTTAAAATTCCGGCAACCGTTGTCTGAGTCGGCAAGCGGGCTGGTTTAACTTTAAACCAGAACCCCAAGAAAGAACCCCAAGAAATCTGCGGACTCTGCCGACTTTCCGGATCGTGATGGTCAAGGCTTGTAATCTCCTAAGCATAGCCAGAAGGTTAAGAATTACGCCAGCATTCCTCTTGAACCAGCGCTTGCCAGTGGCCATGTCAATGCGTCATCTACAAAGACGACTGAGTGACTGCACTTCGAGACGGCCAGCGGCATTGTATCCAATCGTCCCTGGTCGAGATGTTACTCAACCGCTCGAAATCCTGATGAAAGTCCTGATGAAAGTCCTGATGAAAATCCTGATGAAAATCCTGATGAAAATATTCAGGGGAAATTAAGCTAAGATTAGCGGGAAATTAACGGGAAAGCTGTCAGGGGTGCGCTATAAAACAACTTCCTGGAAAAGTTAGTTGATTTAAGGTTACGGAAAAATTCAGCGCGGAAAAGGATTCAAAGAGTCCACTTCTGGTGGTTCAAAGTAAAGAACATGGTAGTCCTAAGATATGAACAATGTCACCCCTAGCTTGCGGATTAACTTCTTTCCCCAGACTCAAGTGGGTAAAAATATCCTCCTCAAGGGAGTTCTGCCCACTCTTGCCGGTATGTTAATGCTGGCCACCCCCGCAGAAGCGGCAAGGCTGCAATCTTGGCAGTTTCAGTCGAGTCAAAACCGGTTATCTTTTACTACCGCTGGTGGGGTTCAACCGAGAGCCCAACTGTTGGCCAATCCCACTCGGTTAGTCATCGATCTGCCCGGTACAACCATTGGACAGCTACCACGTTCTCAGTATTTGGGCGGTGCCATTAAAGAAATTCGCGTGGGACAGTTTGAAAGCAACACCGCCAGAATTGTGGTGGAATTTGCCGATGGCTATACAGTCGATCCGACTCAGGTAAAATTTGATGGACTTTCGGCAAGTGATTGGACGGTGCAAATCCCCACGCCTCAAAGGATTGGCACTTATGTCCCACCCACAGTCAACGGTGGAGATAATCGCTCAAGTACCCCAGTTGCGACCAATGCTCAAACCATTGTGCAGAGTGTTCATGTCGGGGAACAAGGGATTGTGTTAAATACCAGCGGACAACAGCCCCGGATTTCAAAGAATTTCGCGGCGGATGGTTCTTGGATGACGATTAATATATTGGGTGCTACTTTGTCCCCAGATTTCCGCACTCCGAGTCAGAAGAATCAGAATATGAGCGGCTTAGGGATTAGTCGGGTACAAGTGACTCCCGGTTCGAGTTCGGCGCCAGTGGTGCGTGTGACGTTGGATATAAGTGATCGCGCCCAAGCTTGGGATGCTCAGGTGAGTGCTACCGGGGCAGTGTTACTATGGCCGCAAGGGGGAGTAAGACCCCGGGTCAGCCAAGGCAGTGATTTAAGCACGATTTTGGCGGTTGAACTGAGTAGCAATGGCACAGAACTGCTGATTAAAGCTGACCGCCCACTGAGTTATAGTAGTGGCTGGGATACGCCGATGGCTTATCGAATCACGATTTTTGGGGCGCAGATTGGTTCAGAAGTGAGACTGCCCAATTTTAGTACCAGCAATGGGGTCTTGGCGGTGGAACAACGGCAAGACGACGAGGAAACCGTGACTCTATTGGTGAAGCCCAATCCCAATTTTTTGATTAGTTCTAATTCAATTTACCAGCCCAATAGTCAGCAGATTGCGCTGCAACTGCAACCTAAACAGTCAACGGTGGTGACACCTGTACCGGGCAACAACCGAGATAATTCCTCCTCTCCCCAACCTATTCCCCAACCCAGACAAACTACTCCCACTCCGCAGACTCGTCCGATTCAACAAGGACGAGTGGTGGTCGTAATCGATCCGGGACATGGGGGGAGAGATCCTGGGGCGATCGGCATTGGTGGACTGCGGGAAGTTGATGTGGTGCTGCCCATTTCCTTGCAAGTCAGGGATATCCTGGAACGAAACGGAGTTCAGGTGGTGATGACCCGGGAATCTGACCGAACCATTGACCTGGAACCTCGGACACAACTGGCAAATCGCGTCAATGCGGATTTATTTATTAGTATTCATGCCAATGCGATCGATATGACTCGTCCTGATGTGAATGGCATCGAGACTTACTATTTCCAGAGTCGCAGTGGTCAATTACTGGCTCAATATATTCACAATAGTATTCTGCAAATGACTGGAGCGCCCAATCGGGGGGTGCGGGAAGCCAGATTTTATGTCCTCCGACATACCCGAATGCCAGCAGTTTTGGTGGAGGTGGGCTTTGTCACCGGAGCGCAAGATGCCGCGAAATTGGCTGACCCCGCTTATCGCAGTCTGATGGCTGAGGCGATCGCTCGTGGGATTTTACAGTATATGCAACGAAATTTGTAAAGTCGTTTACGGTAGCGTTAATGAAACTGTTTATTATATAGTGTGTGAAACCTCGCGCTCGGGAGAGAAAATCAGCCAAAGTATGCTAAATATCATAAACATTGTGAAAAATTAGTTAAGTTCTCCAGAGCATTGAGAAAATACCGGATCCAGATATACAACCATTACTCCAGATGTAGGCGCGATCGCGTCTATGTTTTGATGAACCCCGCTCGGTTTTTTTCACGTCATGCTGAAAAATCCTCTTCGGGGATTTTTAATGTCTATCAAAATTCATTCATTGACCGAATCATGCCGAAATAGATAACAACCTGAGCAAAATTCACAGAAAAAAGCCTAGATTACGACTAAACTCAGTCTCGGTTTCCACCGAAAATCATCGGCAATGCATCATATCTAAAACAGTTTGTATAGAAAAGTGCCATGAAAACTACTAACCAGCCAACGGACAAAAAATTCAGAAAATTTTCTGACTCCAGACTTTGGAAAACTCTGCTCTGGCAAGGCATCCTGCCTAGCTTAATCGGGGTTGTTTGCCTGAGTTCTCCCGCTGAAGCCAGTAGGCTGCAAGGTTGGCGCTTTCAACCTGGTCGAAATCAACTGTCTTTCAGGACAGCCACCGTGGTTCAGCCTCAAGCCCAATTGATTGCTGACCCGGTTAGATTAGTGATCGATTTGCCGGGAATTAGTATTGCCGATATTCCCCGCCATTTGCGATCCCAGCCTGTGGGCGGTGCCATTCGCGAAGTGCGGGTGGGACAAGTTGAGCCGAATATGGCCAGAATTGTGGTGGAATTGGCGAACGGTTATACTCTGGATCCGTCAGGGGTGCAGTTCGAGCCGTTACCGGGGAATAACTGGACGGTGCAATTACCCGAACCTCAACCGATTAATGGGGCAGTCAGACCTCCGGTGACTCCAAGGGTCAGTGCTGGGCAAGAGCGATCGCCGCAAATTGTTCAAGGCAATGACCTTGCCACCATTCAGTCGGTTCAGTTGGTGAATAATGGGACGCAATTAGTGATTAGAAGCGATCGGCCAATCCAGTACAACGCTAGTTGGGATCGACAGACCTTAGACTATGCCATTCAGATTTTTTCCGCTCAACTAGGAGTTGGAGCCAGCTTGCCCAGTGGTTTTGGCGCCAGTAGTCCGATTTTGTCTTTACAGCAACGACAGGACGAACCAAAAACCGTCACCCTGATGGTGCAGCCTAACCCGAATTACCATGTCGTTGGGGTTGTGTCACAAGGACCGAATCAAATTGCGCTGCAGTTGCGCCCAAAGGCGAGAGTTTCTGGCTCCGGTCAGGGTTCCGGGTCTAGTTCCACCGCTCCTTTACCCTCGGAAAATTATCCCCAAATTCAACCCCGCCGAGTCCAAGATGGACGCTTGGTGGTTGTAATTGACCCCGGTCATGGGGGCAGTGACCCAGGCGCCATCGGTCTGGGGGGACTCCGGGAAACTGATGTGGTTTTGGATATTTCCCTCAAGCTGGCTCAAATCCTGGAGCAAAACGGCATCCAAGTAATTATGACTCGTCAGGATGAGCGCACCATTGACCTGGAGCCTCGAACCCAACTGGCTAATCGGGTGAATGCGGACTTGTTTATCAGTGTTCACGCTAATGCTGTGGATGGGGGACGCACAGAAGTGAATGGGGTGGAAACTTATTATTACCAAAGCGGCAATTTACTGGCGCAATATATCCAAAATAGTATTCTGCAAAATTTCACGATGAATAACCGAGGGGTGAAGCAAGCCCGATTTTATGTGTTGAGAAATACCCAGATGCCAGCAGTGTTGGTGGAAGTGGGTTTTGTCACCGGCAGTTATGATTCGCGGATTTTGGCTAACTCAGATGAACGCACTCGCATGGCTGAGGCGATCGCCCGCGGCATTCTCCAATATGTTCAACGCACTAGGTAATTGATAATTGATAATTGATAATTGATAATTGATAATTGATAATTCATCTATTTAATTGTCAATTGTCAATTATCAATTGTTAATTGTTTGACTCCGCTCCTCTGCCCCTCCGCCCCTCCGCCCCTCCCCCCCTCCGCCCCCCCCCCCAAAAAACCCCGTCTTTAAGGAA
>FWWL01009791.1_pt1 | contig 11392 bp, 7 predicted proteins | sample 2228331 | NCBI WGS metagenome assembly FWWL01 (sample SAMEA103939775, study PRJEB20133) | metagenome
AGATACTCGGAAAGGTTCTCGGCAGTCAGCATTCCCACCAGCCGCTCGTCTTCAAACACGAGCGCGCAGTTGGTTCCGCCGGTGAGCGCGCCCGCGGCTTCGGAGAGGTCCATGTCCGGCGCGAGCCGGGGGAACTCGCGGTCCATGGCGGAGGCCACGTAGCCATCCGGGCCTTCGGCGGCGAGCGCCCGCAGGAGGCGGCCGCGGCTGAGCAGGCCGGTGACCCGCGGCCCGGCAAGGACCGGGAAGTCCTGCTGAGAGGTGGCCAACAGCAGCTCGGCGGCGTCGCGGATCGTGTCTCCATGACTGAGAGTGCGGAAGTCGGTCACCATGGCCTCGCGGACCTTCGCGCCCTGCATCAGCGCCTGCGCCGAGGCGGCCATGGCCTCCTGCATCGCACCGACGTAGATGAAAAGGGCCACGAACAGCAGCAGAAAGTTGGCCTGCAGAAGCCCCACGAGAGCCAGCAGGGCAGCGATGCCGGTTCCAATGCGCGCGGTCATTCGCGTGGCATCCTCGTAAGGGCGCTTCTCGGCCAGCAGCGAGCGCAGCACGCGCCCGCCATCCATCGGAAAGGCCGGGAGCAGATTGAATAGGGCGAGGAAGAGATTTGCCACGGCGAGCCTGCTGAGCAGATTCGAGTCGGTTGCCTGCCGCCAGTCTGCCGCAGAGACGCCCCCTCCCGTCCAGATGGCAGCGCCGAGCAGCGCCGCGCCCAGAAGGAAGTTGACCAGCGGTCCGGCGAATGCGACCCAGAACTCCTCGCTCGCTTTGGGCTGACGCTCGAGCCTCGCCAGACCGCCGACCGGGAGCATCACTATCTCGTGCGTGGCGATGCCGTAGCGGCGCGCCATCAGGGCATGGCCTGCTTCGTGAAGCAGAATGGACAGGAAAAGCCCCGTGACGAACAGCGCCGCGCCCGCCCAGGATTGCTTGCCGCCGGCGCTGAGCACGATGAGCCAGATCACCACAAGCCAGAAGGTGAAGTGGAAGCGCACGGGCACTCCGAAGACCGAGACCGAGCCAACGATGCCGGGCACGCGGCCTGCAGGACCCGCCGGAGGGTGAGGCGCGTTCATCCTGCTGTCATGATATCCGCAAGCCGGACGGGAGTCTGCGGCAGGCGCCCGGCTCAGATGTCGCTGAACTCGGGCGCGGCGTAATTGCGGCCGGTGACCAGGGCAAGGTAGTCGGGACGGTCTGCCGCGCTCTGGTGGCGGTAGCTGCGGATGATCTCGCCGTGGAAGAGGAGGAACACCCCGGGCATCTGGAACCCGTCGCCCATCAGCGGACCCACGCCGTGGCGGCCGAGGACGCCCGCCTGGAAACCGCGCCACCACACCTTCGGCCCAAGCACGTCGCCGAACCGGCCGCGGGGCAGTCCGAAGGCGCGGTACAAAGTACGTTCGGGGTCGCTGATCCGCTGCACGTCCTCGAGCCCGTACCGGGCGAAGAACTTCGAGGCCGCCTCCTCGGAACTCATGTGCACGAGCACGAGACGGGCGCCTTCTTTCTCGATCTTCTCCCGCATGGCGGCCAGATCCGCCAAGGCTTCGCGGCAGAAGGTGCAGCCCATATGGCGGAGAAACACGAGCAGCACAGGCGTCAGGCGGCTGAGTTCATCCAGCGACATGCCGAGGTTGGTCTTCCGCCGGAGCGCAAAACGCAGGACTTCCGGCGCGATCGTTCTGCGGCGCGCGAGGCTCGCTTCGTAGGCGCTTTGCAGGATGGCGAGGAGCGGGATGCACCACGCGGCCGTTTCCACTGCCACCCACCACCACATCAGCCCCGGCGCACGCCCGTGGAGGATGTCCCAGCCGATCCAGGCGCTGGTGCCCAATTTGCTAAGCACGCCCATGAGAACCACCGGCCAGTGGCGGTAGGCGTCGCGCGCCGCCAACAGGAAGCCCAATCCGAGCACGGCAAGCCAGACCGCCACCGCGTGCCAGCCCTCCACCATCAACGGGCTCGGCGGACCGGCGGCGCCCAGGCGCGCGTCCAGCCACTCCGACATGACGATCACGCCGGCGGAGGCGAACACATGGTACTCTCCCGCCGCCAGCAGGACCCGGCGGGTCCAGGCGGGCGGGTGGATGGACGGACTGCTCATGCCTGTTCTATGGATGACGCCGCGGGCCGCGGGAGTCAGAAAGATGCGACGGAGGGGCGTTCATTCCTCCTCGAGGATGGCCACGTCCCAGGGGGCCAGCTTCAGGGCGGCCCCGGCGGCGACGCGGCGGCCGTCCAGCACGTCCACGGCCGAATCATAACTATACAAAAATGTTTGTTCCGCCGGGGAGTAGTTGAAGTAGAAGTGCAGGCGCTTGCCCCGCGCCTCAGCGTGTTTGACCCGCACCGGGGCGGGCAGCTTCTGGTCGGGCCCGGTAAGGCCGGCGCGCGTCAGAACGTCGAGCAGGACAGCGCGCTGCAGGGCGTCGCCGAGCACGGTGCCCTCGTAGGTGAAGGTGCCCTTGCCGAAAGAGTTGCGGGTGATGGCCGGGAAACGCCCGAAGAACGGGTGGTCGTAGAAGGCAAGCGGCTGGGCAGACTCCGGGATCAGGAATTCCGCCCACTCGGAGACCCGGTTCTCTTCCCCGGCGCGGAACGGATCGCCGCGCAGGGGGAGCGGCTCGCGAAGAGTGGAAAACTCCTGATACCGGAAGCCCGCGGCGGGACGCAGCGGGCCGGGCATCATGACGTGCCGGACGGTGTTGAACTCGTTGGTGAAGCCGCTCTTGAGCGATGCCACGACGTGGCCGCCGTTGCGGACGAACTCCACGATCTTCTGCAGCACCGCGTCCGGGGCGACGTACAGAGGCGGCACCAGGAGCACCTGATACCGTGACCAGTCCGATTCGGGCGTGACGAAGTCCACGCCGACGTTGAGGAGATACAGAGTGCGGTGGAACTGCCGCACGAAGGTCTGGTAGTTCACCCTGTCGCTGAAGGGCATGAACTGGATGCCGTGGTGGCTGTCGATGCTGAACAGCAGCGCCACGCGGTTGCGGCGCTCGAGGTTGGCGAGCCGCGGACCGACGCGCGCCAGCTCCTTTGCGGTGCGCGAGAACTCCTCGTAGACGCGGTTCGGCTCCAGATCGTGCGACAGGATGCCCTTCCAGTAGGTCTCCTGCCCGTAGTGAAGCGAGTGCCAGTGCCAGTAAGAGACCATGTTGGCGCCGTCGGCGATGTGGCCGTAGACGTTCAGGCGGAGCTGCCCGTCGTAGGGCGGGAACTGGCCTTTGGAGTCCCAGCCGATGGTCTGGGCGTTGGTCTCGGTGACGAGGAAATTGCCCATTTTCAGGGAGCGCGCCACGTCGCCGGTGAAGGTGGCCGAATGGCCGTCGAGCTTGTCCTGGACGTCGTAGTAGGGGTTGACGGCGGCGATGTCGAGGTGGCGAGCGATGTCCCACTGGTCGATATCCGTGTGGGCGCCGCCCGAAAAATCGTGCGTAATGAACTGGTCTTTTCGCTTGTATTCATTCACGATTTTCGCCTGCCAGGCGAGGAAATCGGTCACGCGGCCGCGCTGGAAGCGCTCCCATTCGAGCTTGTATCCGGGATTGAGAATGCCGTCCCGGGGCGGGAACTCGTCCCAGTCCTGCACGAGCTGACCCCAGTAGACAAATCCCCATGCGCGGTTCAGCACATCCACGCTGCGGTATTTCTTCTTCAGATACTCGACGAAGTTCTTCTGCACGAGCGGACCGGCGGCATTGTAGGGCGAGGTTTCATTGTCGATTTGATAGCCGATCACGGCGGGGTGGTCCTTGTACCGCGCGAGAATCCAACGGATGATCCGCTCGCAATAGTAGCGGTACGCCGGATGGGTAATGTCCATGTTCTGGCGGATTCCGTAAGTGGCCTTGCGCCCGTCGAGATGCGTGACGAGGATTTCGGGGTGCTTGTAGTACAGCCACGGCGGAATGGAATAGGTGGGCGTGCCGAGGATCACCTTGATGCCCGCCTTGTGCATGGCCTCCACGACGCGGTCGATGTAGGCGGGTTCAAACTGCCCGTCGCGGGGCTCCCAGCTCGACCAGGTCGATTCGCCGATGCGCACGACGGTGACGCCGGCCTTTTTCATGAGTTCGACGTCTTTTTCGAGTCTCTCCTCGGGCATGTACTCGTGGTAGTAAGCGGCGCCGTAGTAGACCGTGGGAAACCGCGGCACTTGCGCGAGTGCCGGAAAGAAGGCGGCGAGCCAGAGGATGTGCAAGCGCATACCGCGGCCGATTCTATCACCGGGCCGCGTTCACAGCAGCAGGGCGGCCAGCGCCGTCAGCGAGCCTGCCGCGGCGGACCCGGCGGGTCCGCTTCGGCGCGCTGCCAGAGCCGCCGCGAGAGACAGCGCCGTACCCAGGGCTTCGGTCGACAGCACAGGTGCGGGCGCGCCCGCCGCGGCGCGCAGCCCCAGAAATGCCATGCCGCCGGCGACAGCGCCTTTCCAGCCCCAGCGCCATGCGGCGAGGGCGGCGCAGGACATCAGGCAGGGGAAGTTCAGGCGCGAGTCGCCGGCCAGCTGCGCCAGCGAGAGCCAGAACAGCGGGATGGACGCCGCTCCGGCGAAGTGCAATCCGGGCTTCGGCAGAGACGGCGCGGGCCCGCGCCCGGTCCTCGGTCGTGGCGTGGATCTAGAACTCAAGCGCAATCATCTGATGCCCGTCCAGCACCGGCAGCCGGAAAACCGTGTACGCCTGCTCACGGCGCGTCTCGAGCGCCCGTCCTTCGGGCACGAGAGCGGCGCGGCGCACCGGGCGCGGCGTCTTGACGCGCACATCGATATTCGCCACCGGGATCACGTCCTCGATCACGTCGAACGCCTGCCCGCGCCGCTCCGGGATGTAGTGCAGCAGGTGCACGACCCAGCGGTTTTCCTGCGGCTGCTCGTTGACGGCGGCCAGCACGGAGCTCGGCGCGCGCACTTCCAGGACGGGATCGGGCAAGAGCCGGCGCAATGCGTTCGCCACCAGGCGCTTCACCCACAAAGGAGCATTCGCGTGATACTGCATGAACACGGGGTGCATGAAGTAAATGCAGCGCCCGTTCTGCACGATGCCCGGCCCGCCCGGCTTGCCTGAAGAGGGCGTGTGGCGGTGCGAGAAGAAGTGATCCCACGTGCGGTTGAAGTAGGGCACGTGCGTTCCCATCAGCACCTGCGCTCCGGGGCGCGGCTTCACAGACTTGCCGCGCATGTACATCACGAGCTCGGTGCGGGGCAGCCCTTCGGCGAGCGGTCCGTCGATCACGAGGAAGTCCGGGCTGAAGGGCGCGTCGCCGTCATAATCCAATCCCAGGCAATCGAGCGCGAACCGCCCGCCTTTGGGATCGAGCCCGGATTCGAATGACGCCAGCAGGCTGCCGCCGCGGGCGACGTAGTCTTCCAGCCGGCGCGCCAGTTCGGCGTCCACCTCGATCTTGTCGGGCAGCACCAGCACGCGGTAGCGCGAGTAGTCGCTTTTCGAGTCGAGCACGTCGAACTGCACCTTCGCCTCGGTGAGCATTCGCACGGCGCCGAAAGAGGAGGGCGGGATTTCGCGCCCTGGCCCGCGGTAGAACTCTTCGGGCGTCAGCACGCCGACATCGGCGATGGCCCGCGCGCCGCGGCACCAGGGCTCCTTGGCTTCCACTTGCCGGTAGACGGCTCCGATCAGATCATAGGTGGCCTCATCGAGCTTGCCCGAAGGGTGGAGCTGATCGCCCACGCTGCACTTGGCGCCGAGCGCCAGCATCTGGAAGCATTCATACTCGAGGGCGGCACGGTTCTTGAGCGAGTGGAAGTCGCCCCACGAGGTGTGGAACTTGCCGGTCATGCCGAGCGAGTCCAGCCCGAGGGTGCGCGTATAGCGGACTTTCAGGGGGAAGTCGAGGTAGCCCCAGCCGCCGCTTGGCAGGGATTCCAGCTCCCAATGCGTGAAGGCGGGCGCCATGCGGCGGTGGCGCGGGCCCACATGCCCGGCGTTGTAGAAAATGGTCGCGTCCTTGTGATACCGGCGCACCAGGGCGCTCATTTCGGCCTGCCAGTCGAGCATGGTCTGGTGCATGAAGCGCCAGCGCTGATCGGCATCGGCGGGATTGAGTCCCTTCTTGCGCATCAGCTCGCGGCAGTAGAAGCAGGCGCAGGGCGTGTCGTGGACGATGTCGAAGAAGAAGCCGTCCACGGGGAGCATCTCGCAGATCTCGGTGACGTGGCGGCGGAGGAACTCGCGGTAGGGCGTGTTGTAGCAGAGGCGGCGGTAAAAGCCGGCCTCGAAGACGGGCGTCCCCACCGGGGCGCCCTTCTCGTCGACGACCAGCCAGTCGGCGTGGCGCTGCGCGGTGTAGTGGTCCCACATGATGGTGACGTAGATGGGAACACGGATGCCGCGCTTGTGGCAGGCTTCGATCTGCTCGAGCAGGAGGTTGCGCTTCAGGTGCGGATGGCGCCGCTCGGGATTGGCCTTTGTGTCGTAGTAGATCCACCCGTGGTGGCAGCGCGCGAAGCAGGTGACGGAGTTGACCCGCGCACGCTCGAGCGTGCGGGCGAATTCGTCCGGGTCGAATTGGGCGGCGATGTCTTCCACGTGCTCGCTGGTGTGAAAGTCGAGATGCACCTGGCGGAAGCGCAAATCGTGGGCGCCGGGAGCGAGTTGGGAGGCACTCCAGGCGATGTTGGGAGCGGCAAGGGCGGAGGTGGACAGGAGAAGGCTTCTGCGGGTGAGTTCCGGCATGCGTGCCATTCTACCGCCGCGCTTCCGCTGCGTTCGATATACTCGCGGTCGATCTTCCCTCACGGAAAGGAAGCGAAGGAAATGGCCAAGTCCCGAAGAACGTTCCTTGCCGGCGCGGCGCTCGCTGCGCCGGCAGCAGCGCAGGCGCAGGAAAAGCCGCAGAAGAAGGTGCATTACCGCGGCGCGAAGCCGCAGAAGACGCCGCTGTTTTCCAGCGCTGTCTCGTACGGGAACCTGCTGTTCATCGCCGGCAAGGGCTGGCACAAGGGCGGAGACATCAAGGTGCAGACCGCCGGCGTGCTGGACGAGATTGAAGCCGAGCTGAAGAACGCGGGCTCGTCGATGGAGAAAGTGCTGAAGTGCAACGTGTATCTGAAGACGCTGGAGCACTACAAGCCAATGAACGAGGTTTTCCTGGGGCGGTTCGGCCCCGAGCCTCCGGTGCGCACGACTGTGGCAGTGGCGGACATTCCCGGAGACTCGCTGATCGAGATCGACGTGATCGCTTTCATCTGACTCCGCGAAGGAGGCTCTCGAGAGCCTCCGCCTCCTGCCGATTGGGCGAACATTCGCGTCGGGAGCGTGCTGTCGAGAGAGCGCGAGATGCGCGGCCCCGGCGCGAGCGCGGGGGGAATTGCGCTTTGCTCGGCCGCGGCGTGAGCACCGGAGCGACAGGGCAAAGCGCTCGGCCCCGGCGCAAGCGTCGCGGAATTGCGCGGCCTGCGCAGTTGCAATGCAAGGGCCTCGGGAACGGAGCAGGCAATGCGAGGGTCGTGCGAGCGGTGGACACTCCGGAGCTTTGCCGGTTGCGCTGCCACGCTCCCTCGCGGCCTTCTGGCCGGGTTCCCCCGGCGCTTGCGCCGGCGCCGCGCTGCTTGCGTGGCTGACTTACGACCTGAGCCAAGGCCGAGCCGACGCCTTCGCCGGCTGGATTGGACTGCTTCTCGGCTGGCTCGAACACTCGCCTCAGAGCTTTAGTGAGAGCGCTGCGCACGCGGCCCCCGGCGCTAGCGCCGGCGGAATTGTGTGGGCCAGGCTTCGCCGGCGCAGGGCTCGGGCAGGCGCGGCGGGGCAGCGGGCGTAGCCGGAACTCTCCGAGACAGATCAAACGATGACGAGGCTGGATTGCAACGGGACCACCGGGTGTCAACAACCCGCCGGGAAATTTTCGCGAGTGACCCGTTCGCGAAGGTGCCGGATCAGGCTGTCCCCATCGCTCGCGCGCTGCAGGTCAGAGGGGTTCGCGACGGCGTCCGCCGAGCGGCCTCAGCCGGAAGGTGCCGGATCAGGCTGTCCCCATCGAGCGGGAGAGGATCTCGCGGACGCGCCTGCCGACGATCTCGGCGTCGCCCTTCTGCATCATCCACACGGTGACGACGAGCGCCTCCTTGTTCGTCATCGGGCAGGCTTCAATCGAGGGGCGTCCTTCGCGCAGCAGCTTCATCACCTCGGGCGGCGTGATGCGCACCACGCTCTGGTCCCAGCGGATGCGCAGGTGCGGCGTGTGGTTGGCGATGGGCGGAACGTGCACGTCCGTGGTCACCGATTTCACCTTTCTCACCTCGCGCGCGATGACATCCACGCGCCGGTCCCACTCGCGCGCTTCGGCGGCGTGGTCCTTGCGCAGGTACATCTCGAGCGCCACGAGCATGCCGACCATCTCTTCCTTGTTGACCTTCATGCCGCGGGCGATCGAGTCGCTGTAGGGCGACGTATTGAGGCGCGCGGCCTCGATCAGATCCTTGCGCCCCAAGAGCAGCCCGGCGCTTTGCGGACCGCAGATGCCCTTGCCTCCGCTGAAGGTCACAAGGTCGAAGCCCATCTTCGTGTATTTCGTGAGGTTCTCCACGGGCGGCACGTCGGCAGCGGCGTCATTGAAGCTCGGAATGTTGTGCTTGCGGCACAGCGCGACGAACTCCTCCAGATGGATCTTGCCGCGCGGATCGGCGTCGTTGAAGAAGAGCGCCATGGCGGTGCGCTCGTTGACGGCGCGTTCGAACTCTTCCGCCGTCTCCACCTCCACCATGCGGATGCCCACGGCGCGCACGGCGTGGTCGTAGCCGTAGCGGTGGGACTTCTGGATGATGACCTCGCTCTTCATCCCGGTAAGGTCCGGGATGCGGCGGATCTTTTCCGGATCCTTGCCGGTGATGCAGGCTGCGGTGCCCACGGTAAGGGCGCCCGCCGCGCCGGAGGTGACCATCGCCGCCTCGCAGCCCAGCAGTTCGGCGATGCGCTTGCCCACGGCGTCCTGCAGCTCGTTCAGATTCACGTAGTGCTTCGAGGCGGCGCGCATGGCGTCGAGCACCTCGTCCGGCATCAGGGAAGCCGTGAGCATGGTGTAAGTGCCGGCGGCGTTGATGAACGTGCGCACGCCAAGCTCGGCGATCACGTCGCGGCGGCGGGGCGCCGCGAGCCCCGCGCGGCTGAACCAGGGAAGGCTGCCGAGTGCCCCCAGGAACGGTCTTCTGCCAAAGATCATGGCGGTCTCCTTCGCCCTCTATCCTCCCACCGCCGCGCCCGCCGCGCCACCGCTTCAGAGCGGCAGCCCGAAGTAGCGCTCGGCGTTCGCGTAGCAGATGCGCTTCACCATGCCTCCCACGAGGTCATAGTCCGCGGGAAGCAGCCCCTTTTCGATGTCCTCTCCGAGGAGGTTGCACAGCGTCCGGCGGAAATATTCGTGCCGCGGATAGGACATGAAGCTGCGGGAATCGGTCAGCATGCCGACGAAATGCCAGAGCAAGCCGCAGTTGGAGAGGGCGTTCAGCTGCCACTCCATGCCTTCCTTCTGATCGAGGAACCACCAGCCGCTGCCGAACTGGATTTTGCCCGGGATGGAGCCGTCCTGGAAGTTGCCGATCATGGTGGCGAAGGCGTAGTTCCACGCCGGATTGAGGTTGTAGAGGATCATCTTCGGCAGCGCGCCTTCGCTCTCCAGCAGGTCGAGGTAGGCGCCGAGGGCGTCCATTTGCGGCCAATCGCCGATGGAGTCGAAGCCGGTGTCCGGGCCGAGCTCGCGGAAGCGGCGGCTGTTGTTGTTGCGGCGCGCCATCAGGTGGAGCTGCTTGGTCCAGCCCTTTTCCGCGTCCAGGCGGCCGAAAAAGAGCATCAGGAAGGAGGCGAATTGCGCCTGGTCTTCGGGAGAAACGGGAATAAATGCCCGCGCTTTTTCGAAGATTTCGGACGCCTTTTCCTCGGAGCACGGATTGGCGAAGCAGACCGTGAGCCCGTGGTCGCTCAGGCGGCATCCGAGGGCATGGAAGTCGTCGTGCCGCTTCCGGAGCGCGTCGAGGAAGCTCCGGAAGTCGGCGATGTCGACGTTGGCGGCGGCGGCGAGGCGCCCGAGCCACGCGTTGAACACCTCCGGCTGATCCACCAGGAAAGCCCGGTCGGGGCGGTAGGTGGGGAACACGCGCGTCTTCAGCCCGGAAGCGGCGATCTGTTTGTGCCAGCGCAGATCGTCCGCAGGATCGTCGGTGGTGCACACGGCGCGCACGCGGAACTTCTCGAGGATGCCCCAGGCGCGGAGGCTCTCGCCCGCCAGCAAGGCGTTGGCCTGCTCCCAGATGCGCTCGGCGGATTTCTCGTCGAGCAGCTCCTCGATGCCGAAGTAGCGCTTCAGTTCGAGGTGCGTCCAGTGATAGAGCGGGTTGCGCAGCGTAGCGGGAACGGTGCGCGCCCAGGCGAGGAATTTCTCCTTCGGGGACGCGCCGCCGGTAACATACTTCTCGGGCACGCCGTGGGCGCGCATGGCGCGCCACTTGTAGTGATCGCCCTCGAGCCAGATCTCGAAGAGGTTGGCGAAGCGCCGGTTTTCGGCGACGTCCTTCGGCGGGAGGTGGCAGTGGTAGTCGAGAATCGGCTCGTCTTTGGCGTATTCGTGATACAGGCGCCGGGCGGCGGGCGTCGACAGGAGAAAGTCCTCATGGATGAAAGCCATATGGGTGCACCTCGTCTGAAATGCCAGTATATCCCTCCCGGCGGCTGTTCATAATGGGAAGGTGAGTTCTGCGATGTCTTCCTCCGCAATCCCCGTTCAACCGAAGTTCGTGCCGGAGCTGGATCCCGGCTTTGTGCCTGCCTCGCTGTGGAACCGCGCTTTCCGGCGGCTGGCCGAACGGCAGCGCGCCGTGCCGCTGGTGCTCGCCGTGGAGCGCGCTGACGGGAGCGTCTCGCGCTACGAAACGGTGGCGCTTCCGGAAGGCTCCCCCGATTTCGCGCTGAACCTGCGTTACGCGGAACGGATCGTGAAGTTCCTGTTGTGGCAGCGCGGCGGGTGGAAGGTGTATGCGGGCGGCCCTGCCGCGATCGGGGAGCACCTCCGCGCGGTCTATTCGCCGGGCGGGGAGCGCGCCTTCGACCACGAGTTCATGGGCGGCGTCTACGAGCGGCCCTTCACTGTGGAGATCACTGCGCCGGACGAGGTGCCGCCGGCGCGCGAGACCTCGCGTCCGTTGGGGCGCCATCTGGACGGATGCCGCGTGGGGTTCGATCTCGGTGCAAGCGACCGCAAGGCGTCGGCGGTGATCGATGGCGAGCCGGTCTTCAGCGAGGAGGTGCCGTGGGATCCGCGCCCGCAGTCCGACCCGCAGTATCACTACGACGGCATCATGGACTCGATCCGCCGCGCGGCCGCGCATCTGCCACGGCTGGATGCGGTGGGCGGCTCGGCGGCGGGCGTCTAC
>FWWL01009792.1_pt1 | contig 11391 bp, 9 predicted proteins | sample 2228331 | NCBI WGS metagenome assembly FWWL01 (sample SAMEA103939775, study PRJEB20133) | metagenome
CCGAAACCTTTATTTTCAAAACCTGAAGGTCGAAGAGCTGTTTACTATCAGAGGTTCTGCTTTGCTTTCACGAACCTATCTTGCACTGATTGTGCAAAAGATCGAACGAGAGTTAAAAGAGCTTCAGCAATGACATCTAATAACTAATTATGATATAAACCCACAACTGCCAAAAACAGCCAAACGGGAATCCCAAGAATATTTTCGTCTTTAAAGACAGCATCTTTCGTTACCACCAAACCTTTTCCAAAAACTCGTTTTATTGTCGTATAGTCCGACTTACTTATACGATTCTGGTATTTTACTTCTATTGGAACTAAAACCTCTTCGACCTTTGCCACAAAATCAATTTCATTTCCCTTGTCTGAATACCAATAAAAAGGTCCGTTATACAAATTCAGTCCGTCCAAAACATCTTTTTCTTGTATCAAATGTCTTAGTACCATCATTTCGACAACCTTACTTACATCAATAGGTTTACCACTAAGTTGCGATACTACATCTGCAATTACCCTGTCGACAGGATACGTCTTTTTCTGTTTTTTCATAGCAACTGTCTTCTTTGACAAGTCAACATAAAAAACATTTGCGAGAATAAAACTGTAGCCAAAGTATTCAAAGTATTTTTGTATTGTTTCTTCGCTTCGTATAGATGATGAAAAGATATCAACAAGTGAATTCCAGCTAAATCTTTGACCAAATATATCGGGAAGTTTTCTTAGTAGTTCCAAAACATTCTTTCTTGCTCCCAAATATTTTTGCGCATCACCAAGAACAAAATCGAGATAAATGTTTTTAGTCGTCTCAGATATAGTCCCGTATTCTAAGAAATCAGAAATCACTCTTGGAAATCCACCTGTTGTAAGATATTTTGTGAAATATTCGGTAAGATAAGCATATTTTAATCGCAAAATTTTCAACTCTTCTTGGTTTAGTTTTAACAAGTTCATCAAAGGAATCTTCTCAACGTCTATGTCGACATTTTCCAAAAATTCGTTAAAAGTAATAGGTAAAAATACAAGGTCTTTTCCTTCTCCTTTCCTACCCGGAAGTTTTTCACTCGAGGTTTTCAGATCGTACGCCGAAGAACCAGTTAATATTAACAAACAGTTGTCTAATCTTCCAAGGTCAGAAAGATATTTTATCGAAACCTGCCAATCCTCAATGACTGTAATTTCATCGATAAAAATATAAGACATTTCTTCGGTTTTTCCATAAAGCTTAAAGTACGCTTCAATTATTTCGATAAGTTCAAGTCTATCTTTCAACCCGTCGCAGGTTAGAAAAAATATCTTCGACGGAGATGTGCCTTTGCTAAGAAGGGATTTAATATACAACTTTAAAAAAGTTGTCTTTCCAATTTGTCTTGGGCCACGAAGAGTGTATATCCCGGACGAATCAGAAGGTATCTGCTCAAAAAGTTTTTTCGGGAAATATTTGAAAGTACTTTTCTCATACTGAACGATATTTCTGTCCGTTTTTATCGCTTCTTTATCTCTCCACCACCGATTAAGAACGTACAATTCATCCAAATTCATCGAACTCACCTCAACTTAGGCTTTATAATCAAATACATTATATCACAGATTTCAAAAAAATTTCCACCTAATCGGTAAATATGGTCGAATTTACCGATTATAATCGGTAAAAAAGGACGAATTTACAGAAAAATAGCCAGAAAGCACATCCCTTTTAAGGGATTGTGTTGAATGGCAAAGTTAATTACTCCTGTTTTTGTATTGACTTCCTTTTTTATTTGTGCTATAATTGTATAGGGTGATTTATATGCAATTAAGAAAAACAAGATGGAGTATGTACAACTTAAACTATCATTTTGTATGGATACCAAAATATCGTAAGAATATACTAACCGAAAGCGTTAAACAAGAACTTGAAAAACTTATATTTGACATTGGTGAAAAACACCAAATCAAAGTATTATCTCTGTCAATACAGCCTGACCATGTGCATCTTTTTGTTTCAGCTCCTCCAAGATTCTCTCCTGCACAAATTGTTAATTTATTTAAAGGTATCTCTTCAAAGAAACTTATTGAAAAATTTCCACACTTAAAAACAAAACACGGACTTTGGAGCAGAACGTATTATGTGGGTTCGGCTGGTACTGTGTCAGAAGAGATAATTAGGAGTTATATTGAAGAATGTCAAGATGTATAATCAGGACCTACAAAGTTGCTGTTTCGAAAGAGTTATATCCACTATGCGAAGAACTAAACAAAACAGCTGCAAGAATATATAATAAGACTTTATCACTTTTAAGAAAAATCAAAGAGAAAAAAGGATTTTGGTTATCAGCTAGTACATCTGATAAGTATATACTTCGCTGGTCTGAAAATATCAACATCCATTCCCAATCAAAGCAAGCTTTAGTACAACAATATTTCAATGCACTCAAAAGTTATTTTCAAAGAGCAAAAAAAGGCAAAAATGCTAAACCACCGTACAAAACAAGAAGATTCACACCAATGATTTGGAAAGAAAGTGCTATCAAACTACTACAAGATGGAACAATTAAATTATCTCTTGGCAAAAACAGGGAACCTTTTGTAGTTAAAACAACACTTTCACCAACAACTAAGATTAGGTTTGTGCGTTTGGTATACGAAAATTCCGAATACTATCTCCACCTTGCGATAGAGGTGCAGATAGTAGAAAGGAAAACTGTTAGTAACAAATTTATGTCCGTTGATTTAGGTATACTCCGTCCCATAACATGTTTTGACGGTGAGGAAATTGTAACATATCACGGTGGTGTTTTAAACAGTATTCTACGATACAGAAACAAACGATTAGCCGATATTCAAAGCGCTATAAGTCGTTGCAAAAAAGATTCGAAAAGATACAAAAAGCTTGTTAGGGCTAAGAAACGCTTTCTGCTTAGGATATCCAGACAAATAAACGATGTATTACACAAAATAACAAGCAACTTTGTTGGTAAGTGCAACGTCAAGTCAGTAAGCACGATAGTAGTTGGAGATATAACAGGTATTCGTGAAAATGTAGAGGGGAACGATGTATCTAAACAGAAGATACATCAGTGGTGCTTTAGGAAACTGACGAACATGATAGAATACAAAGCACAACTATATGGGATAAAAGTAGTAAAAATTTCAGAAGCATACACAAGTAAAACGTGCCCGGTTTGTGGAGCCAGAAATGATGTCAAAGGTCGAAACTACAAATGTTCAGACTGTGGTTTTGAATATCACAGGGACGGAGTAGGAGCGATAAACATATGGAAAAGGTATCTTGGCAACAGCCAAGTAGTTGTCGGTTTGGCACCGACCAGAGGTGTTAGGTTTAATTATCACCTCTGTGGCTATGGAGTATCTACTTCTCCACGGAAGGTAGCCTTGAGCTACTAAGAATCTTATCCCCTTTAGGGGATTGGGAGTGTCAAAAAGAAGCTCTGTGAGAAAATAGCAAAAGAAGGTTTTACTTTAGTTTCCGGTGGAGCAAAAGGTACTGATATAATCGCTCAAACTTCTTGTTTGGAAAACGGAGGTAAAATGATTTCAATCCTACCTGCACAGATGAAAACAACAATAAGAAAAAAGGAATGGAGAGAGCAGATAGAATCAGGAAATCTCTTAGTAATTTCGATAGTTCATCCAGAATCAAAGTTCGAAGTTTTTAGAGCTATGAATAGAAACAAATATATCTACGCTTTGGCTGACTACACATTCGTTGTGCACTCAAGAAAAGAAAAAGGAGGCACTTGGGCTGGAGCAGTCGAAAACCTCAAAAACAGATGGTCAAAAATGTTTGTTAGGGTCTCAGAAAATCTACCTGAAGGAAACGAAGAGTTGATACACTTAGGAGCCATTCCGTTTGAAGAAGAACTTTTAGATTCAGATAAACCTTTGGAACAAATAATAAGTGAAAAACTATCCAAACATAAAGAAAGATCCAAAACGAACAAAATTAACACTGAAAAACAAGAAAAGTTCTTTAATCAAATAACAGAACTCTTGTTGTCCGAAATGAAAGAACCAAAAGCAATCAAAGAAATCGCAGAAGACTTAGGCCTTTTAGAACACCAGGTCGAAATATGGGTTAAAAAACTTCTTGAAAAAGGTCTAATCGAAAGCTTTGGAAGACCTGTGAAATATACGGTGAAAAAGCAAATGAAAATGTTTGCGGGATTGTAGACTTATTTTTTTTGAAGGAGATTTGATTATGAAAATCTCAAAAAACTGGGCTCTTAAATATTTCCATAAAAAGTTTGATGAAAATTTCTTCGAAACGCTTATAACTGTAATAGCTTTTTTATTTATTCAAATTTTACTTATTTTGATTCGATTAACTTATGGACCATCCCAAATATTTGATTTGTTACTACACAAAGATTTACTACAGATACAAGTCGGAATTCTCACCGTCATTATTGGTCTTTTCGTTTATGTAGTAGGAACACAAAGGGGTAATTATTGGGTGCGTACAGCTGCTCTCATTAGAGTTTCAAAAGTATTTGAAACAACAATGATAGCAGTTTGTGGATTATTCTTTCCAAATACTCTAAGTGTTGCTGTGTCATGTGCGTATACTTTATATTCACTTTGTTCACTAACTGCTATGGCAGACAACAGAGTATTAGAAAAGGAGTTCAATATAATTTTCAATACACTTGATGGACTACTTCAAAACGAATTTGACAGACTGGAATAGAAAGCATCTTTTCTGAAGAAACTAGACGCAGTGGTTAAAAAATACGATGAATACATAGAGGTAGAAGTTCTTTTTCCCTATGACCCTCTACTTGAGCAAAAAGAATTAAAACAGATCCATGAGCTAAAGTTCAGTAATAGCGGTTGGATAACAGAAATAAAAATTGCTCCCATCTTAGAATTCTTGGAACATACTTTTGAAAAGATATCCAACATTGTAAAAGTACGTTATGTCCTCACAGAGACCAATAAAGCAAACCAATCAATGAAAGAAGTAACTCATTTTGAAAAAATAAAAGTGCGCATAAAATTCAACAAAGACATAACCGAACACGTTAACGGTACTACAAGTTTTCTAACCGTTCTGGTTCCAAACGACGTAAGTAGTCAAAAAAACAACGATAAAGCAGATTCGTCTGTCATACTGAAGAGTAGAAATTTCCTAAAGCAAAATATCGATACTTTGATTGCTTTCAAAGAAAAACTTCTTGAAGTCGTAAAATCAAAATCAATTGTGGAGATAAACTATTATTATGAATTGTACTTGAGAATAGTCAAAAATATACTGGAGAACTTTAAGGAAAAACAAAATTCGTTTGAAAATACAGCTCAATACGAGCAAACTTTCGAAAATTCGATAGGGTTCCTTGTGAGTCTCCCAAACGATCTCCTTAATGAAGCAATTAATGTTTTATCCATTGAGAATGACTACGACATAATACGGAAAATTATGAAGCTTGTTCATTCAAGTCTTCTTTTATCAGCTAATTTAAGCAATCCGTATATTTATGGCTGTTTTATGAAACAGCTAAGAAAAATGTACGATGTCGTACGTATCCATAAGAAAAACTCTTCAAAAAACAACGAAGAAACTTTTGACGAACTTCTTCGCTATTTTCACATTCTCGTACGAGAACATTCATACGTCGTAAGTGAGCTCGTACAAAAAGAAGAAATTCCTCAGCAAGAGAAAATTGTTTTTTTTGAGATCTATGTAACTGAACTAAGAAAACTTATTGAAAAAATGTACTTAGTTAGAGACTTCGAGAACATTGGTAAATTTTTCGAGACTCTCCATAACTTACAATCTGAATTTAAGGACAAGCAGAATGAGGAATTGCAGGAATTACGACTTCTAACAGGGAAAATGGTACTTTCAATCGGGGTCTTGATTTTCTCAGACGTTTGGAATGATATTACTCGTGGGCATTGTGTAGCGAACGAAAAAATTAAGTTTCTTGAGAAAATTACAAAACATTTCGAAGGACAAATACATTACTACTGTGTACAAGGAAACCTGACCAAAATCGTAGTTCAATTAATGTTTCGTTCGGAAATCGATATGTATGATTTTGATTGGTGGATACTTGAAAAAAACAAATACAGCGAAGGTGTGTTTGACTATGAGTATTATAATTTTCTCTGGCGTTTTTACATCTTTCTGCTTCTTAAATTAGATTCCATTTCAAGTCTCCGACCTTCAAAAATTGTTCCAGATAATGAAAGTATAGAGTTTTACAACGTCCTCTCTCTCGAAACTGAAAATTATATTAGAGTACTCGAAGAATTTAGCGGTACAGCTAATTCATTTCGTTCATTCTTTCCTTTCATAAACAATGAGCGTATATCAAAACTTAAAAAAATACTTGAAATCGGTATTATTTCCAGGAATAAACTTATCGTTGATCTCTTCAACCAAGAGATCCCTTGGAATAAACTTAAAAGCTTCTGCGAGAATCTATTAGCAGAATATCAAAAAGAAACAAAACTTATCGATATTTTAGCAAGTGACAATACAGATCTAAATTGTATACGATCAGATGATAACTTGATTAGGATAGGAATTCAGGTACTTATAGAGAAAACCGACCTTCTTAGGCCGACCACTTTTCAAACCTATGACAGAGAACTTGGAAAACTACTGGCGTTACTAGAAAACTCAAAGATATATTCTAGACTTACCAAAGAAAGCTATAAGGTTTCAAGTTGGGAAGAACTTATTAAGATGTCGCATTAAGATGTCGCAGGATGTTTTTTCTTTGGAAAACTCAGTTCTAGTTGTTCCCAATACCTGTTTGGGAATTCTAAAAGAAAGCCTTGACAATGCTGAGTTCAAAGAAATGTTTTTCGATTCCGGAAAAATTAAGATGAATGGTTATGAGGTACCAGTTAACGTAGTGAATATGTATGGTCTTCCAAACTCTGTACTTTTACTGGACAAAACAAGTGTTGTAAGTATAAGACGCACAGTTCCGCGTACTGACACAAGCGACGCAAAATATATCAGCGAAAGTATTTTCATAAAATTCACAGACCTCTCAAAAAACGAAGAGGAATACAAAAAAGCGTGCCAAAATCTTTCCGAAAAAGACACAAAAGAACTTTCTAAAACTTCCGTTCTGGTACAAATCTACCAAGAAATATGCATTGATATTCAGGTTGAAAACTATCGGGCTATTTTGTATAGTGCTGATGGTGACTTTAACACTTAATTCCCCCAGATTTCTAACTTTGCATCTGTGGAAGTGATTATATCGTATAGGGCATGAATTGAATCCAAAAATTTGTAGCTGCAGTTTTTCTTGCATTTTTCCACATTTATTCCTGGCTGAACAATAATTATTTTATACGTCCATTCTTGGGGATTGAATGATTCTTTTATGTTCGTATATGCTTCCTTGTCTTCTTCTTTTGTAACTTTATGTTCCTTCTTGTCTAATAATTCTTTTAAGTCTTTTGAATAAACCCAGTATGTACTGGATATTGCTTGTTGCGAGACTTTTGCAATGTCATTTGCTCGGCAACCTGGATTTTCTTTTGAAGAAGCTTTGCAATGAACAAAAGCAATTTCTTTTTGAGAAGATTTAAAACAAATGAAATCTGCGATCTCGTCACTACCGTGGTCTATTGCTATAGGCTTGTATCCCTCAACTTCTAGGAGTTAGTATGTTTTTGAGAATATACTTTCGCCCTTATTTGTTCTCTCTTCCTCCGATGTAATATCACAACCTTTCCAGTCCTTTTTCATCATAACATCATCACCAAGCTTACTGCTTTCGTGTGGAATATACTTGGTATCACCCACAATAGCACATCCGTCCGACATTATTAACATAGGTGGATAACTTTTAAAAAGGTCAGATAAGCTCAGAGATTCCGACTTCAAACCATGCATAATTTCTACAACAACATTACGGTACTTTTCATTACTAAGCTTCCATTCTTTCGGTTTTGACAAATCCAACACGAAATCGCATTTAAAATCACCGAGTGCAAAGGTACATATCAGCTTTGAATCTTTGATAAATTTCTTTTTTTCTATCTTGGGTAAACCTCCATAGAGTTTTCCCTCATAATCTACAATCCAGTTTTGCGCAACATAGAATATTCTCTCCGGAATAACTGCAAACGGTTCTCCCTCAATTTTTCCAATCTTCTCAACTTTCGCCAAATTTTCTAGCAAGGGTAGTGTGGAATTGCTAAATGAATTACTAATTTTTTCGGCTAGACTATCACACCATTTTATAAATTCACCTAAATTTCCTCTTTGCATTTTCCAAACTCTTGATTTGCTTTCAGCAATTCCTTGGTAGCTGTTACCGGTCCTTGCCATTATATATCCCGCTCCGAATTTTTTGCCGTCACTCAACCTTATGGAATTTTGCACATCTTTTCCAGCAAACGTTTTGTACGTTGGGTTAGCTGAGCTTCTCACAGTTACGTTTTTTAAACCAAGAAGCACATATTCGTCCACCCTTTGGATTGCTTTTATAATCTCAGTATACGACAACGGTTCAATCCCTGACAATGAGTTTCGGAAAAGTTTGCTAAAAATGTTTTTATCAGTAGTATGTAAGAAAAGCAAGTTGTGGTTCGCCTTTCTGTAATTATATATAATATGTAGATCTATTCGATCATTCTCATAAAACTCTTCCTTTATCCAAGGAACACGTTTGTCGGACCAAGTTATACATACAATTGCATTCTTGTCTTTCTTGTAGACAACCACCAGGTCGTCAACATCTTTGTTTGGTTGCAAATTATCTATATTCCCTTTCCACCGGAAAATCTGGACACTGAAATAAATATTTAAGCCGTCTCCTTCATCTCTCAAAAAGTAGTCAATTAGCTTGTCTCGTGAAACGTGAAATAAATTGATTCCTTTTTGACGCTCTATTTCTTTCTCAGCAAAATCTAGGATCTTTTCCCAACCTACATCCTCTCTGTATAGTTCTAAAAGTTTGTCTTTAATCTTTAGTTTTTCAGTCTCAGTCAGTATTATCTTTCCTTTTAAATCGTTTCGCAAATTTCTTGTGATTCTTCCGATAAATTGTAACGTGTATGGAAAACTCTTTGGAATATCGTGAAAAACCAATACTTTAAGTGTCGGTATGTCCAACCCCTCTCCAACCATATCTACACCGATTATTCCATTTATTCCATCAAGTTCGCCGGCTTTTATGTTCTGAATTGTTTTGAGATTTTCATCTCTATCATTGTCTGACGAAACTACCTCAACATTAAATCCTTCGTCTTTGTATAGCTTGCAAATTTTGCGTGCTTTGCCTATAGTTTCTGTTCTTGCTATAAAATGAGGCTTTATCCCTGATTCATTTTGTATATTTTCAAGAACTTCTTTCAGCTTTTTTATTAAAGCTTTGTCGCTTCTTTCCTGGACCACAACAGCCTCAATTTTTGCTATAATTCCATCATTTAGTGCATCCTCAAGTGGATAATGAAAAACAAGGTTACCATCGATTAGTTGTTTGTCTCTTCTAAATGGTGTCGCAGTAAAGAGTATCTTTTTGGAAAGTGTTTGAGAAGTTCTCTCCAGCTTTCGGCAGGTTCGTGATGTGCTTCATCTACAATTATCAAATCAAAAAAGTCGGATGGTTGGAGAGAAACATTCTCATAATAAGGGGATACTGTTCTTGGATGTGCAATAAAAACATCGTAGTTGTATATTATTTTTTTCCAATCCTCTTTAGAATGCTCTTTTGTTACTTTGTAGACTTTAACTTTCAACTTTTGCTCTAAACAATCGTTGAAACATCCATTTTTCTTAAGTATCTCCAAATTTTCAAACTGTTCGGCAACCTGATCTCTTAGTATTCCAGAAGGTTCAACTACCAGAACTTTAGAAGCTCTAAGCTCAAAACAAGCAGCAATCATCACTGCGGTTTTTCCAGAACCAGTTGGCATACTAACTATTGCAGGCTTTTCAATGTTACTATCAACTACAAAATACGCTTTTAAGGCCCAAAGTGCGCCTGCTTGACACTTTCTTAGTCCAACAGATTCTTCTGATTTTTTTACAAAAATTCTGAACTCATTGCCGTATTTTTGAAAACAAGATTGTCTTTTCACCACTCACACTCCACGCTTTATGTTTCTTTCACTCCAAACTCAAACGGTAGTTTTATAGCTCTATTTACAAAAATAATAATCATCCTTTTAGAGTTCTCACTTGTGTTAATAAACTCGATAATTCTTTTCTATAAATTAAAACAATCAAAGCAAATGAAAACAACCCAATGATAAGTTGCACGTATATACTTTTCACAAACGTTGAAACAACCATTGACAAAACCAAAAGCATAGTTGAGATATAAACACTTTTAACATTGAAGTTAATTGGGTATAGTTTTTCTGATATAACTGTTCTCGTTAGAAAAAACACCACATACGAAAGTCCTGTCGATATTGCTGCACCACGAGCACCAAGAATCGGCACTAAAGCTATGTTACCTATAAAGTTTGTAACCGCACTTACTGCTGTAATTACAATATGCCAATACGTCTTTTTCTTAAAGTTTATTCCAACAACCGATACTTCAGAAATTGTGTACATTATCGGATACATAAGCAAAAAAGGCGCTATATAGGTAGATTCTCTGTAACTCTTTGCAAAAAGCAAAAATATTAAATCTTTCGAAAGTATTAAAACTATCCCGAAAACGAAAGCGGCAAAAGCAACTAAATCAAACGCTTTTCTAAAGAATTCTTTAGATTCATCTTTATCTTTTTCATACCTTTCAAACGAAACTGGTGTCCAAAAAGTTGTGAAACCTGCCTGAAAGAGATTGAATACCGACACTATTTTAAAAGCTGCGCTGTATAAACCTATCTCTCTAAAGTTAGAAAATTGTCTCAACGATATTCTGTCTATCGAAGAAAAAAGCCAAAAAAGCAAGTAGGTTGGTACAAAAGATATTCCATACTTTACCAAGAATCTTGCTACTTTCCAATTTACTGTTCCTAAACTCCTATATTTATTGTCGATTAGGTAACCAACAAACAAAGCCAACAAGTTCCCTGTAATTTGTCCAACCAAAACAGCATAAAATGTTCTTGAAACAAAAACAGCGTACAAAATCGTCCCACCAACGTTTCCAACAGAATTTATTACCTCAAGTAAAGAATAAGCAATTCCCCTTTTTTGCATTCTTATCGAAAGTTGATTAAATCTTTGAAAAATCCCTGTTTCTAAACAAATCATAAACAGTAGCCCCATAAACGGATAAACACTACCAAAAAGGGCAACGCTCAAGCTTTTTTCAAAAAACAAAAAAACTGCTGAAGCAAATCCGCCTATCAACAAAGGTAGAAATGTAGAAGTCCACAATAATTTATTTCTCTCTTCCGTCTCATAATAATACCTCACAAAACTTTGATCTATACCGAGCAAAGACACAAGAAGAGCGAT
>FWWL01009795.1_pt1 | contig 11389 bp, 12 predicted proteins | sample 2228331 | NCBI WGS metagenome assembly FWWL01 (sample SAMEA103939775, study PRJEB20133) | metagenome
AAAGCAGGCAAGGGAGGTGATAGAAGAATATAGAAATTTCTATAATACAGAGAGACCGCATAGGAGTCTTGGAGGAAAAACACCTTATGAGGTTTATAGAGACGGCTGGTAAATATTTTGTTACAAAGTTTGGGTGCACTAGTTTTATACAAACAAAAGTTTGTATTTATAATGTTCCAAAAAACGGAGGCATATCGTTCTATCATATTAAAAACTCTTTTTTTCAAATATGTAATGCACCCCTTTGCCTTTACTGATCTCTTTCAATTTTCATCTGTGGGTGAGGAATATTATATTCTCCTTGCCTATAACTGTCAGGTGCTTGTGGTGCAGGTGAGTGCCATCCTGTGCCTGCCTCTTGTCTTGCATCTTCAAGATTAGGATTTTGTGCTGCGCCACTACTCCAATCCCTTATTCTTTGGGATTGTTCATAAGCGTCTTCTGCAATTACAAAGTTGGCATAACAGAAAAGAACTCCTACCGCAACACAAAAATATTTTGCAAACTTTTTCATAATATCCTCCTTTCTTTATTAGTTTTTATTATTCACGAACCACTATCCACAAGCCACGAACCACCAATTATCCTCTTGCTCCTGTAACAGCATCAGGTGTTCTTATTTTTTTGTTTCCATTTACTTTGTCAATTGTTTCTTTAGCCTTTTCTTTAACATTGTCCCACCAAGATTTATCTGAATTACTGTTGGAAGAATTTGTATTTGTGCCTTGTCCTTCAGACTTATACGTTCCTTGACTGCTTCCTACTGAGTAGTTATCATTACCTGCAAAAGCAACTGCAACAGAAGATATAAAGAAGACAACAGCTAAAATGCTAATTGCTAATTTTTTCATCTCTTCGTCACCTCCTTTCTTTGTTATTTATTAGTTATTTTACAAGCATCTTGGTAGTCATCTTCGCATGATTCCTCAACTCCTAAACTGCATGCTCTTCTTAATAATTCTTTAGCTTTATAACAGTTTTTTGCAACACCATTGCCTTCTAAATAAATTTTCGCAAGGATTGCACATCCTTGTCCATTCCCATTGTCGCATGCTTTGTTAAAAAATTTCATAGCCATATTAGAATCCTGTTCGCTAAAATAGATGTTTCCAATTTCTACACACAAGGAATTAAACAAATCACAGGCTTTAGTAAAATATTTCTCTGCCTTTTTTGTATCCTTTGATACCCCTTCACCTTTTGCATATATCTCTCCAAGTCTCATACAAGCTAATTCCTGGTCTCTATCGCAGGCTTTTTGGTAAAATTGAATAGCTTTCTCTAAATTCTTAGTCACTCCTAACCCTTTTTCGTAAAGCTCTCCAAGATTAAAACAAGCTAAAGTTTCATCTTTAATGCATCCTCTCTCATAATAACTCTTAGCTTTTTGAAAGTCCTGCTTAACTTCTGCACCAAATTTATAGGCATCCCCTAACATAACACAAACCTTATATTCTCCTCTTTCACAGGCTAAATCGTATAATTTAAAGGCTTTTTCTTTGTCCTCTTTTACTCCAATGCCCTGACTATACATCACTCCAAGATTGTTACATCCCATACCATACCCTTTATCACAAGCTCTACTGAATAGCTCTACAGCTTTAGCAATATCTGGAGAAACACCCTGCCCATATAGATACATAATCCCAAGAAAAATACAGCCATTCATATCTCCGCCTTCGCAGGCTTTTTTAAATAATTTAAATGCTTTATCATAATCCTGCTTAATCACCTCACCGGTAATATAACTTTCACCGTAATAATAAATTTCTCCAAGCTTAATACACCCCCGCAGGTCTTCATTGCCGCAGGCTTTCTCAAGTAAAATTAAAGAATCCTTAAAGTTGCCAGCCTTTCTTGCCTCCATTGCTTGCTCGTAATCCCCAGCCAATAGTGAAACAGGGAAAATAAGTAAAATTAAGATTAATGCTATCATTTTTACCTTCACCTTACTTACACTGTAACAACTTATATTTATTTTCAGAAGCCTCTTTAGCAATTAAAAAGCATTCCCTTTTGTCTGGATTGTTCTTTTTAGCAGGAGCCCATTCTTTAAAATCTACATATACCTTTGTCCCATCCTTTTCTGTTGTCACTTCTATGTTCTTTATTTCAATTCTGTCTCCAAGTACATAAGAATCAGTTTGATAAATCCAGTTTCCTGCTGCCATAACTGCAGTAATTTCATAAAAACTTCCACTTCCTCCGCCACTTTGTGCAAGTATAACTACTGCATCAGGAGATGAATCTTTGTTTAAATCGCAGATAAGATACCTATCCAATTTTACAATCAAAAAATTTCCTAAATCTTTAGTTCTTTTGTATTCTCCATTTTTCAAGGTTATGTATTCGTTGCTAAATTTTAAATAATACATAAAATTTTTAAGAGTTTCAGCAGTTAAGTGAGAGGCTTGTTTTGCAGATATTGGCACAGATGTAACTTTATTTATATAAACATAATAGTTAGGAATAAACCCAAAATATTCTCTCTTATAAACCAGAAAAATCTCTAACTTGTATCTTCCTTTTGGCAACTTCTCCAACTCTCCTGACACTCCAGCCACATGATAAAAAGGTCCTGACTTGGTCATTCCCACTATCTCCAGCATTGAACCTATGCTAAGTCTATCCTTTACTATAACTTCAACCTCTTTTTTGATAGGTGGCATAAGGGGTCCAAAGGAGGTATCAAAAGGATCTTTTTCTTGCTCTTTTCTTTCTGATACATACTCTTCCGGTTTCATATTCTTAAACTTTTTCAATTCGTTTTTAAGGTAGGCTATCTTTTCTTCCTTATCAGAATGACTTGACTGTTCATATCTTTGGATTTCCATTTCCATCGCTTTTATAGTTGAGGAAATTAAATTTAGCTTTAATGCATATTCTTCTAAAGCTTTATCAGTATCAACAGCAACAGGCATTTCCTCTTTGCCAAAGATAGTAAACCACTTGATTAAATTCTCTGTAAATATGGGATTATTAACTTTGATAATGCAGGGACCTTTTATCTTTAAATCCTTTTCAATATCATAAACGATGTTTATGCCTTCTGGGAAAAAGGCTTTACAAAAATCAGGTGATGTTCTTACAAAAGTTATTTCACATACAGGAATATTTTTTTCTTGATCAAGAAAAGTCATTATGTATGGCTTTATATTATCTTTACCAGTGCATCCACCTGTCCTAACTCTTATTGAGATTTTTTTCTCGCCTATAGCTAACTCCTTTAAAATCTCAATACCTGTCTTTTGTTGCTCATTTGAAAACTCTTTCAATAAATATGTATCTATCACTGAAAGGGTTTCAGCTTCAATATCCGCCTTTTTACTTTCCTTGACTATCCCACCCCATTCAACTGCCGTAAATCCTTCTCTGGTAAATAGCTCTATTTTGGGTTCTTTTAAAGCAAGTTTTGCATCTGTTGGTTCAAAATAAAAAATTAGGCGGAGAAATTTCTTTGGCTCTGGATTTATCTCTAAGGCTAAGTTTTTATCTATCCATGCTCTATCAAAAAGTTTCACAATGTAGTATTTAGCAGGCTCTAAAGCCTTAAGCCAATAATTCATAAAATCTTTTGTCTCTCTTTCGTTTAACCCTAACTTAGGAAGATACTCTTTAAACCAATTCTGAAGCTCACTATAAGGAACTACCCAGCCTTCGGCAGGTGGATTAACAGGGAAGAAAAGTTTAACCTCATAAAAGAGGTAATTATATTTACCGTCAATTAAGCCCTCTTTGGTTACATTAACTTTCCATAAGTTTTTATACTCAGGTATGGTTTTGGTTATCTTTCCTAAAGGATTAAGATTGACTTCAATGGCGATATCTTTTGCAGGGTAAAGATAAAGAGCCGGCTTTTTTACAAAAGTAGATCTATAATCAATAAGTTTGTATTGATTAGTGACTTTTTGTATAGACAGAGAAACTGTTACTTCTTGGTTAACTGTATTAGTTATAATTTCAATAAGTGGAACGGCGTTTAAAATTGCGTAATCCAGAATTATATCTTGAACACCTGTAATTTTTTCTTTAAATGCTGACAGGATAACGGAGGTACTTTGAACTATTGTATCTTTTCCAACTTCAATTAAAGATGTTATCCAATAATCCTGTTTTTTATTTTTTTCAACCAAAAATACAACGACCGCATCAGGCAGTTTATCCTGAAGATATAGATATACTTGCATTCGCCTCTCTTTTTCTCTGATATCTTCTCCTTTCATGGCATATTTTACAAGAGTAACCTTTACATCCTCATCCCTATATTGTCCATTTTCGAGTTTGATTGGCTTATCAATTGTTGAGAGTTTATAGGTATAATTTTTAAGGAAATTTTCGTCTATCTGATTTGCAAGAGAGATAGAAGGTAAAATTATTGTTAAAATAAGCCATAATAAAAATTTTTTCATAGCTCACCCCTATTGATTCCTCCAAAGCCTGAGTTAAAATCAATACAAGATCTGGAGGAATTTCAATTTGTAGTTTTAATTATATACTTTTCACTTGCATTGTAAATCAACAGAGGCTTTTACTGATATTGTCCTGTCTTCTTTTTTGGGTTCAGGAGCTTCAATCTTTTCATAAGTTTTAAAGCCAGTATAATATAAACCTATATCATCTCTCCACCATCCCCACCATCTTGAATGATCAATATCATAGTTTATTCTTGATATTGAACAACTCTTTTCCAGTTTTTCTGATACCTTTTTAGCAAAATTTTTGGCTATATCAATTATAGAATAATGAAGTTCTTCTTCCGCTGCCCTTATTTGCTCTTTTGATATTATCCAGTAAGGCTCTGATACTGCGTAATTTATTTTCTCTCCATACTTGTCTTTGAATTTCTCAACTGCCTCAAATATTTTGCTTTGCTCATTTAGTTCCTTCAATTTAAAAATATAATTTAGTTCACCCTTATATCCAGCACAGCGTTTTCTTTCTTTTTCCCACCAGCAATATTTTGCTACTGAGTATTTTCCTCCTGTATAATCTACATTTAGATTTCTTACTGTTTTATCAATCGAGCCAAAAATATTGATTGCTTCAGATTCAGCGGAGGTGTTAGCCTTAATTTGTAAGTTCATAATCAAAGTGTCAGGCTCAAAAGCTTTTCTGCCCTCAAGGGTTATGGAAATAACAGTGCTTGGGGGTTCTTTTTCGTTTGCATCAGCATAGAATGCACCAAATATCATAAAAAGTCCGACCAAAAATAAAATCGTTTTTACCATTTTGCCCTCCTCTATTTTTTAATTAATTTCTATTTTTTAAGTAACTATTTCACAAATTCAGGTTCATATTCAACAAGTTTGTATTCTCCATTAATCCTTTTCAACATTAAAGAAACAGGAACTTTTGAATAGTAACCTTTACCTACTCCCACTTCAATTACAACATGAGGATCGTATAAGAAATAGCGAGTATCTCCATATAATTCAAACCTAACACTTCTTATGTCTGTTATGTTTTCTAAATGCTGAATTAATTTTGTAAGAGACACCGAATTTGTCTGCACTATGCCTTTGTCTGTTTCAATCAATGCAATAGCTTCGTATTCTGCTTTGCCTTCTTTTTCTATCAAAAATACAAAAACAGCATCAGGAAGTCTGTTTTCTATGTCTTCTTTTCTAATTTGTTTATTTTTAACTGCGTATTTCAGAAGAACGACTTTAACATTATGTTTTTTGTATTGTCCATTTTGAAGTTTAACAGGTTTTTCAATGGATAAAAGCTGATATATGTTGTCTTTTATGAATTCTTCTATGCTTTGTTCTGCATGAAGAGGACTTGGCAGAGCAATTAATATAAAAAACAACAGCCAAAATTTATTTTCTTTTCTGAATAAATTTTTATACATAACCATCTCCTTATATTATATTTCTTATTACTTGTGAAATTTTGTCCAAGCTATCTGCAACAAAGACCTTTTCATTCCCTTTAAAACAACCAACCCACGGATAATCAATGGTAAATGCAAGGATATTTTTCTCTGTTGCAGCAAGTATCACCTTTGGGCAGTCATCAACTACTGCTAAAATATTTCCATTAAGCAATAGTGTTTTGTCATAGCTTAAATGCAGTTCATCATATACAAGCCCATGCTTCTGTAGCCATTTTTCTGTAACAAAGGCATGTTCAGGTGCTCTATGTGATGCTATGGTAATTTGAAAACCATAATTCTTAAGTGTTTGCAAAAATTCTCCTGCATCAGGGAAAGGTTCAAACTCAAGTTGTTTGGCATGTATGGTATGCACAATGCGATAAAAATCTTCTTTTGTAAAATAGGGTTTCCAGAAATCCCATTTTGTCCAATGACTGGGTAGAGGCACTAAAGGATTTACCTGCTTTAAATGCTCATAAAAAACAGGTGCAAAGTGCCAGAGAATGTTGTCTATGTCAATGATTATTTGCATAAAAACTAAAGACCCCTATCACGGTGTATATAAATAAGTATAGCAGTATTTTCAGTCAAATTCTATCACTTTTTCCAAGATTAGAATTTGAAAAATTAGTAAAGGAGACAGAAGCTGAGCGTAGAACAAAAGGTTTTACAAGTTGGGGGCAATTTGGAACTATATATACTACTCCCATAAAGATTGGACAAGGAAAATGTGTAGAGGTTAAAATCTCTGCATGAGCAGGGATAACCTTTTAAAATGGGGTGCAGTAAAATGAAAGCAAGAAAATAGACAGCAGAAGAGAAAATGGCAATAGTGCTTGAAGGTCTCAAAGAAAAGAGGTATGTGGCAGAGATATGCAGAGAGCATAATATAAGCCAGACACTTTATTGCTTCGCCACCATTGATGGACTCGCAGTGACGAGTGTCCATCTCTATTTTTCGGTAAACAATCTTTCTTGACAAAAATGAGCAATTTTATTATACAATTTTTATACCATGCTTGATACAATAATTACATCTAAGACAAGGATGAGGCTTCTTCTTAGATTTTTCTTAAATCCTTCCACCTACAGCTATTTACGGGAGCTTGCCGCAGAGTTTAATGAATCAACAAATGCAATAAGGGTTGAGCTTGACAGATTCTCAGAGGCAGGCTATTTCGAGAAAAAAGCGAATGGAAACAGAATCCTTTACAAAGCAAATGAAAAGCATCCGCTTTTCCCGGAGATTCACTCAATTGTGCGAAAATATACAGGAATAGATGTAATAGCAGAGCAGATAATTCAAAGACTTGGCAACATAAAGGCTGCTTATGTTATTGGTGACTATGCGATAGGAAAAGACACAGGAATTATAGATATTGTTTTAGTTGGAGAGATAGACAAGTAGTGTCTGGATAAAGTTATTGAAAAGGTTGAGAAACTCATAAATCGCAAAATTCGTCCACTTGTGCTTACTGAAGATGAAAAAGAAAAATTCAGAGAAAAGCTCAAGCTTGATGAAGCATTATTACTTATGGAAGAGAAATAAAAAATGGAAAGTATAGAGAAAAACTGGTATGCCCTTTATACAAAAACAAGGCATGAATTTAAAGTAAGGGGCAGATTAAATCTTATGAACATTGAAACATTTCTTCCCACAGTAGAGAGGATTCAGCGCTGGAGTGACAGAAAAAAGAAAGTAATTTTTCCATTATTTTCTTGCTATCTATTTGTTCGGAAATCAATCACATATGAAGACAAAGTTAAAATTTTACGGACTCCTGGAGTTGTAAGATTTGTATCAATCAAAAATGGAGCACCAGAGCCAATACCAGAGGAGCAGATATTAAATTTAAAGAAAGCAATAGAGAGCAAAGAGCAGATAGACCCTTATCCGTATCTTAAGGAAGGTGTGAAAGTGAGGGTGAAAAAAGGTGCTCTTGAGGGAATTATAGGAATATTAGTTGAGAAAAGAGAGGGGCATTTGCTTGTGCTTTCAGTTGATGTAATACAGCAGGGTACATCACTTAAAATTGATGCCTCTTTTGTAGAGCCTGTATAGATTTTGTTTTGTAGAATTTAAAAAATTAAATATTTTCAATATCTTTGCCTGCTCAGCCATGAAATGTGACTTAGAGGGCGGAGCATTGCCTGAAGGGTGTCAAAAGTGAAAGTGCAAGTGTATGTGTAGGTGAATGTGTATGTAAAATGTAAAACGTGAGACGTGAAGTGTGCATGTTAAATGATGGATACTTTTTTTCTGTTATTGCAATGACTTTCTTATTTTGTCATGGCGAGGCATTCATCTCTTCGTCATTGCGAGGATTCCCTCTTTTCTTAATTGCGAAGCATCCGACCTCCCTGTCATTGCCAGGAGCGTCAACGACGAAGCAATCTCGCCTTTCCTGTTCACTTCTAACATCTTACGTTTTACGAATGTTCAGAGACTGCTTCGCCACATTGAGTGGCTCGCAGTTACGAATTTGTTGATTGCCACGCTCTTTCAGGGCTCGCAATGACAGGAAAAGGGGGCACCCTCCTTGTAATGAAGCAAAAATAGAATGACGCAATGACTCTCTCATACTGTTAATAGTCGACGGCTTTGCGACCATTGCAATAAAATCTCAAAATGCAAAATTTATGTATCACAAAAATATGTTTCACCAAAAGAGGATTAAGCAAAAATGGAATGTTTTAAAGCATACGACATAAGAGGTAGAGTGCCTGAGGAGTTAAATGAGGAGATAGCCTACTATATTGGCTGTGCATATGCAGAATTTCTTAAACCAGAGCGAGTTATAGTGGGCAGAGACAACAGACTCTCAAGTGAATCTCTTGCCAAATCCCTTTCAGAAGGTCTTACTGCCAGAGGCGTAGATGCATATAATATAGGACTTTGCGGCACTGAAGAGGTTTACTTTGCCACATTTACTGAAAAAATGGATGGCGGCATAATGATAACAGCAAGCCATAATCCAGCAGAGTACAACGGAATGAAATTTGTAAAAGCTAATGCTGAACCAATAAGTGGTGATAGCGGATTGCACATCATACGGGATATTGCATGTAATCTTCTAAAAACTAAAGCTTACCAAGCACACGCAAAAGGCAAAATTTATAAGATAGACATCAAAGAAAAATATATCCAGCATCTGCTTAATTACATTGATATAAGCATCCTTAAACCATTCAAAATAGTAGTAAATCCGGGCAATGGTTGTGCAGGATCAATAATTGACCTTCTTGAAAATTATCTTCCGTTCACCTTCATAAAAATTAATCATGAAATAGATGGGACATTTCCAAATGGTGTTCCAAATCCACTTTTACCTGAAAATCGAATATCAACGATCAAGGCAGTAAGGGAGAACAATGCAGACTTGGGCATTGCATGGGATGGGGATTTTGACAGATGTTTTTTCTTTGACGAACAAGGCAATTTTATAGAAGGCTACTACATAGTTGGGCTTATTGCCTCAGCAATGCTAAGAAAGCATCCAGGAGCAAAGATTATTCATGATCCTCGTCTTACATGGAATACGATCGATATAGTTTTAAACTCTGGAGGCATTCCCATAATGAGCAAAACTGGACATGCATTTATAAAAGAAAGAATGAGAGCTGAAGATGCTGTTTACGGAGGAGAAATGAGCGGGCATCATTACTTTCGGGATTTTGGCTACTGTGACAGTGGAATGATTCCATGGCTTATAGTCACAGAAATTATGTCTCGGTTAGATAAATCCCTGTCCCAATTAGTTAAAGAGCGAATGGATCTTTTCCCTGTAAGCGGTGAAATTAATAGAAAGATAGAAAACCCGCATGACTGTCTTAAATTCTTGGAAGAAAAATACAAAAAAGAAGCTTTAAAAATTGATTACACCGATGGCTTGAGTATGGAATTTTCAGATTGGCGATTTAATCTCAGATGTTCAAACACAGAACCACTGCTAAGGCTTAATGTAGAAGCAAAAGGAAACAGAGACCTGATGATCAAAAAAACAGAAGAATTGCTTAAGGAAATAGACAAATTCGTGGAGGACATAAAATGAAGGCAATTATTCTTGCAGGAGGCTCAGGTACAAGGCTTTGGCCCCTAAGCAGAAAAAATTATCCAAAGCAGTTTTTAAGGCTTGGATCAGAAAAATCACTTCTTCAGCACACAGTTGAAAGACTTCTGCAAGCCTTTACGCCGCAAGACATAATCATTGTTACAAATAAAGAATACAAATTCCAGATACTCAATGAACTTAAAGCTTTAGGACTTAATCCCGCATCCTTAAACTTACTTCTTGAGCCTGTGGGCAGAAACACAGCTCCTGCAATAGCCCTTTCAGTGAAATACTGCATTGAAACTCTTGGATGCTCAGAAAACGAGACAATCTTTGTATTTCCAGCTGACCACATCATTAAACCTCAAGAGCGGATTGTAAATTACATTTCCTTAGCCAATGAGTTTGCTCAAAAAGGATATGTCATAACCTTTGGAATAAAGCCAGACAGAGCTGAAACAGGCTATGGTTACATAAAAATCGCAGAACCTCTTATATCTAATCCTCACAAAGTATACGAAGTAGAGAGATTTACTGAAAAGCCTGATAAAGAAACAGCAGAGAAATATCTTAAAGAAGGCGATTATTTCTGGAACTCAGGCATGTTTGCTTTCACTATAAATACCATCCTTGACGAATTTAGCTTACACATGCCTGAGATAAGAAAAATGCTTGATTTGAATTTAAATAAGATAATTTCAACCTTTCCACAAATGCCAAACATATCAATAGATTATGCAGTAATGGAAAAATCTCAAAAAGTAGCTTTAATTCCACTGGAACTTTACTGGAATGATGTGGGCTCATGGGATTCCCTTTATGATATCTTAGAAAAAGACAAAAATGGCAATGCCTTAACAGGTGATGTTATAGCTCTTAATACAAAAGAATCTCTAATAGTTGGCAACAAAAGGCTGATTTCAACCATAGGAATTGACAATTGCATTATCATTGAAACAGACGATGCTCTTTTAATAGCTCAAAAGGGACAGACACAAAAAGTAAAAGAAGTCGTAGAAGAATTGAAAAAGAGAGCAAGGAAAGAAGCTGATGAACATACAACCACCCATAGACCCTGGGGCAGTTACACAGTGCTTGAGGTAGGACCAAGATATAAAATAAAGAGAATAGTGATAACCCCTGGAGAAAAGCTCAGTCTTCAGATGCATCACCACAGGTCTGAGCATTGGGTAGTTGTAAAAGGCACAGCAAAAGTTGTAATAGACGATAAAGAGACATATCTACACGAAAACGAAAGCATCTATGTGCCAAAATCCACAACACATAGCCTTGAAAACCCCGGCAAAATCCCCCTTGAAATAATAGAAGTCCAAATCGGCGAATATGTGGAAGAGGATGATATAGTAAGATTTGAGGATAAGTATGGACGAGAGTGAAAGGTGAACTGTGAATGAATAGTGCAGGTGTATGTGTAGGTGAAAAGTGCAAGCGATATGCC
>FWWL01005537.1_pt1 | contig 11388 bp, 14 predicted proteins | sample 2228331 | NCBI WGS metagenome assembly FWWL01 (sample SAMEA103939775, study PRJEB20133) | metagenome
TATACCCGCCGCATCTACGACGCCAAGAGTTGGGCGCAGGTAACCCGCAAGGTTGTGGAAGCCCTGGGCCAGTAAGGAGGCACGATGAAAGCCTGTGTGTACGCATTGCCATGGCCGCCTGCGGTATCGCGGCCCTGGGAGCAGGTGCTGGGCGAACCGCTTTGCCATTGGGTGGCTGACGGGGCCTGTCTGACGATGGGAACGGGCATCCCCGGCGACTGGAAAGACCAGGGGGCGGTTTTCGGTCCCAAAGGAGAACTTCGCTGGTGGCGAAACGAGTTCGGTTACCAGGCCCTGTTGTTGACGGATGATCCAATGGATGGTCTCTCACCCTTGTCCGGTGAATGGACGGCAGAGGATGAAACCCTGTCCTTGCAAAACCTCCGCGACCGGCGGCTGAAGCCCAACTTCCCGGCCTACCCCCACGGTGGCACGGCGGGGCGCTTTCGGGCGCGGGTGTACTATCGTGATGAGGTTGCTACCTTTGTCAGTCCCAGGGAACTACTGAAGGAGGAACACGATGGCACAGCAAAGACCACCGGCTGATCCCAAGCCATTCTTCTGGATTTCACTTCAGGGCAAGCCGGAACCACAAAAGGCGGAACCTCCTGCCCACGACCGCTTTCAGAACTGGAGCGGCAGACTGGAATTGGAAATAGAGGTGGTGTCCGACTACTTGTACGTGGGCAGTGGCGAGTTCGAACTTTTCACCTTGCAAGGCCGCGAACAGGCCTACTATGCCTTTGCCCGGCGGGACGGCCAGTTGATCATCCCCGGCACGGGTATTAAGGGCGCGGTGCGCGGCATCGTGGAGGCAATTTCCAATTCATGTGTGCGGCAGGCAGCCAAGGGAGAAAGGGTGCCACGCTCCCATGAGCCATGTGATGAGGACGCTCTTTGTCCGGCCTGTCGCCTCTTTGGCACCACTGGCTACCGAGGCCGCGTCCATTTCTCCGATGCCACGCCTGTGGGCGAGGTCACAACCACCCGCATCAAGATCGCCGACCTCTGGCCCCCGCGCCAGTTCAAAGGGCGCAAATTCTATCAAAGTAAGCAGTTCCAGCTTCTGGACATGAAGCCTGCCAAGAGCCATCGCTTTATTGAGGTGGTATCCAGTGGCGCTCGTTTTCAAAGCACCCTCTACTTTGAGAACACCACCGCTGCCGAAATGGGGCTGTTGATGCGGGCCATGGGCTTGGACTTTGGCCGGGATGACCCGAGCAAAATTGTGTATGCTTTTCCGGTCAAACTGGGCGGGGCCAAGCCCCGCTGCCTGGGGGCAGTCTGTCTGAAACCTAAAAGCCTCTATCTGATCCCTGGAGGCCCAAAAATTTTGGCCGCGCTGCTCACCGGTGGGAACTCATCCTCTACGTCAGAGAGCCTGAGGACGTGGCTGGCAGATACCTCGCTTCTGGACCAGCAAGCATGGGAGGAGTTATTCCGTAAAGAGGCCAAACGCAAAGATGAACCGTGCCCCAAGGAGGTGTACTGATGGCAACGGTGGATGAGCAGATTCAACTGGCCGAACGTATCGCCAATGCCCTCCCCGAGGTCTCACGAAACGAGTGGATGCGCTGGATGAAAGCCGCCACCAAGTACGGCTTGGACCGAGCCGTTCAACACGCCGAGGGTCTCTCTACGGACATCACCATGCGTCCGGCCATTCAGCGGGCGAACCGGCTCATTGCCCAGGCAGTGAGAGCACAACTGAAGGCTTTGCGAGGATTAACGGCGGAGGAGCGGCAAGCTGTACTGGGGTATGTTTCCTGGTGGCTGAGGATCAAAACGCTACGCGGTTCATTGCGCTCAGGAGATTAGCGGCCATGCGTTTTGTCTTCGATACCTCGGTGCTCATTGACTATCTACGTGATCCCAATGATATCGCCGCAGATGCCTTGTTTGTTGCCTCGGACAGAGGCCAAGTGTTCGTCAGTCTGGTCAGCCTGATGGAGCTGTATCTGCCGCGCAACAAAAGTAACAAGGAGATCGCCGAAGAGGTAACTAGGATACGAGAACTGTGCACTCGTCTCGGGATCAGGATCATTCCCTCCTCGCAACGTTCGCAAGAAGTTGCCCTCGACATTTTGAGGGAAACGTGTTCCATCCTAGGCAGAAATGCGCTGCCCGATAGTCTGATACTGGGGATCGGGATTACCCGCCGGGCCTATCTCGTAACTCGGGATCAGAACTGGTTCCGCATTGATCGAAGAGGCCTTGAGGTAATTTCACCTAAAAGATTGGTAGAAAGGTTTGGTTAGAAATGGCCAAGAAACTTCTGATCGCTACCCTGGGCACCTCACCAGCGTTCATGGAGGGTATCCAATGTCTACAGCCCTAATTCTCCTGGTAGGCGAACAGCCTGTGCCAAACTTACTGCCGACCCGACATCTCCAGCCCGATGTGGCAGTGCTGGTACACAGCACGTTTACCAGGCTGATTGCCGAGCGACTGAAGAATCTACTGGAGAGAGGGGAAGTTAAGTGCCCTCTTTGCGAGGTTGACCCCTATGACTTTCTGGCGATCCAAAGCTCTTTGCAGCAATTCCTTGACCAAAACCTAGGGGAACATGAATCCGTCTTCAATTTGACCGGAGGCACCAAGCCGATGGCTCTGGCTGCTTTCCTCCTGGCTTTCCAGCGCAAGTCGGACTTTCTCTACTTTCAAACAGAAAGCGGCCATAGCAAGCTATATCGCTATGGTTTTGGCGAGAATAGGGAAGTCGTGCTACGGGAGGCGATAGAATTATCAGAGACGATCACCTTAGACGAGTATCTCCGCCTGTATGTAGGGAATTACCAGACTGGTGAACCGAGGAATGATTTTGAGGAGCAGGTGCGTGATGCTCTCCGGACCATCCCCGATTTGGAAATGCTGACGAGTGTGCGACCGCAGGGCCTTGATGCCTTAGAAGTAGACTTTGTCGTCCGCCTGGGCAACCAGGTAGGTGTGATTGAAGCTAAAACTAGAGGGGCAAAAGCTGGGATTGACCAAATTAACGCAGTGGCTGAACCACGGTATCTGGGAACTTATGTTCACAAATTCCTGGTCTCTAGCAAACCCGTGGATCAGAATAACAAGAATCTTGCCAAAGCCTACAAGATTGAGGTGATCGAGTTGCCAAGTTACAGCGAAAGCGGTCATCTGAACGACAGGGACAAGGAGACACTCCGGGAGCGAATTGTTGAGAAACTGAGGAGATGACTCTATGGGCGTCTACCACCTGATGGGCCTTGGCCGCTCGGCGGGGGCGGTTACCGGGCCGCTCACCTACCTGGCCCACCGCTACGGGCGCTGGAACGACGATGACCGGCGCTTCTTCGCCCGCTCTGGCGAGGTGGCTCAACGTGAGCAGGGCCAGAAAGTGGGTGACATCCAGGCCATTGTCCTTTTCACCACCCGCGAGGTGCTGGACGGCACCGTTTCGGCCTTCAAATCCGTGGATAACCCGCCTGGCCGCGTGGCCACAGGATCCGTCCAAGCAGGCGGTGCCATGAAGGAAGTGCTACAGGAGCAGTATTTGAGCCCGTTGTGGAAACAGGGCCTCATCGCTGAGACCCCACAGGGTTACACCATCGGCCCCCAGTGGGAACTGGTCCGGCCCTATGAAGACAGCCTGCGCAAGGCGAGGGATTCGGGGCTGACGATTGAGCGGCTTGCTCAACAAGGGGCCTGGATCAAAAAGGATCTGATCTTCTTTAGCTGAGGTGGATTATGATTCTTCTCAACTTTGCCCATCCCCTTAGTCCGGAAAACCTAGCTCGGATAGAAGCTCTTACCGGCCAGAAGGTCGAGCGTGTGGTGGAAATTCACAGCCAGATCGACCCCCAGCAGCCGCTGGTGCCGCAGGTGGCTGCCCTGGCTGACCGATGCGGCCTCTCCCCCGTCGAATGGCAGACCTTGCCGCTATTGGTCAACCCGCCCTCTCTTAACTTTATCGCCGTAACCTTGCTGGCCGAGCTCCACGGCCGCTGCGGCTACTTCCCCGCCCACCTGCGGCTGCGCCCGGTCCAAGGCTCTAGCGTGCCGCAATACGAGGTGGCAGAGATCCTGGACCTGCAAGGGGCTCGTGAGCGTGCGCGGGGAAGACGGAAGGAGGAAAGATAATGAGGATCGTCTTAGAACTCCTCCCGACGAGGGAGAGACTTTCCCTTCCCCTCCAATACAACAGCGAGGTCCAGGGGCTGATCTACAAGAACCTCGATCGGGCCCTGGCCGCTTGGGTCCACGATCGAGGGACTCCCCTAGGAAGACGGCAGTTCCGCTTCTTCACCTTCAGCCGGCTCTTGGGGCGCTACCGGATCATAGAGGATCTGATCGAGTTCACCGGCCCGGTCCGGCTCCGCATCGGCTCGGTCCACGAGGAGCTCCTCGAGTCGCTGGCCCTCCATCTGCTGCGGGAGCCCCTGGTCCGGCTGGGGAAGGAAGAGTGCGCGGTGCGGGCGATCGAGGTCGAGCCACTGCCCAAGATCGCCAGGCCGATGCTGGTCCGGGCCATCTCCCCGATCACCGTCTACCGGACGCTCTACACAGCTGAGGGCAAGAGGAAGACCTACTACTTCAGTCCCTTCGAGAGGGAATGGGAGGAGCTGCTCTTGGCCAACCTCTGGCGGAAGGGTCGGGCCCTTGGCTGGGGGAAGACGCGCTTGGCCGGCCTAGAGGGGGCTCACATTCGACCCTTCAAGGTAGGGAAGAAGGACTTACGGATCATGGAGTATCGCGGGACGGTGATCAAGGGGTGGACCGGGGTGTATGAGCTGGACCTTCCTGCGCCATTGTTCTTGTTGGCCTATGACGCTGGGCTTGGCTCGAAGAACAGCCAGGGATTCGGAATGGTGGAGGTGATCGATGCTGCGGAGGCATGAGCCTCACCCAAGCGGAGATCGGGCGGTGGTGATCTTGAAAGAGATTTCCCGAACGGAGAAGAGAGAGTTGGCCAAGAACGATGGGGTCTACCTTAACGAGCTCCGAAGGCTCCTCAAGCGAGCGGAGAAGAAGAGAGGGAGATGAGGACCGGATTGCCGGGATCGGCAGCGCGGACCTTGGTATGCTCATGGTCAGCGACTATAATGGGTTACCAGGGAGGTGAGGCTTGGAGGATGAAGCTACTGGAAGTAGACGAGCTAGTCTGGGAGGAGAGCGTGATTTCTGCTCCAGGCGATGGTCGGGAACAGAGGCCTCACCATGTTGGTCCAGTAGTGCGGTCGTTAAGGTTGAGATAATAATGAAGAAAGTGCACCTGACTGGGAACCCCTTCGTGGATGCAGGCTTAGCTGCATTAATAGCGGCAGCAGAAGCTCAGCAGTTGGATAGGCTGGCGCCAGAGCATTTGCGGGTGGCAGTCAAGGAATTGGAAAGAGTCCTGCTGAGCGACCAAGCTTTGGGCTTCGGCGTAGAAAGGTCCTTTGCCAGAGGAGCACTCTCTCAACTATTCCCCAATAGCGAATTGGTTAATATCTCCAACTGGAAGGGTAAAACCGCAGAAGAAAAAGCCGAGAGCGTCCGCCGGAAGTTCCGCGAGGCGCTGACAACAGATCTGCGCAAAGCACAGCTATGCTTAGAAGCTGAGGAGGGCGAGGAGGTGTGCTTTGCCTGCGGTGAACGTCGCCCGGCTGCGGCGATGGCGACTGTGCGGAAAGCCAATGTGCCTTTGCTAGAGGGCATTGTCAATTTCTATCCTGCCTTCGGTTACGGCGTGCGCATTTGTGGCTTATGCGCACTGGCGGTGCGATTCTTCCCTATGTCTGTCATGCGCACCGGCGCCTATAATCGCCTCTGGTTTTTGCACACGCAAGCGCTTCCTATCGCTACTACTGTCGCGCAAACCCATGGATGGGAGCATTTCAACCGCGCCATCGCTGGCAATGAGCCCTTGGATTTCTTCGGTGCTTGGGCAACGGCGGGTGATGCAGGGACGGTTCTCTACCTGCTTTTTGAGTTGCTCAGACGCTTCAGTGACCAACTCCGCAGTGTTTACCAAGATCCATTGCCGACCACGGCATATCTTTTCCGCAATGACAACCGGGGTGGCTTCGTGCAAGCTTTGCCAATCCCTCATGAGCTAATGCTGTTCCTAGCAAAGTTGCAAGTTGCCTCGTCCAGTGCCTATCAGCGCTTCTGGTTTGAGTTGCTGCAAGTACCGAGCAGCTCGGCAGGGAAGGAACGGAAGGAACGTATAAAGTTCGTAGAGTCTGTCGCCGAGAGGGTCTTAGAAAGTCGTTCAATCATTAATGAGTGTCTTGACCATGCTGCACTTAGATTGCGCGGTGGTTGGGTGGGTCATCGCCTTTATCTCCAGGAGGTGCGTAAGATGGCAACAGAGAAGCTGGTTGTTTTGGAGCGGCTGGGCATCTCTCTTGCCCGGAGCGCTGATGTCAAGAAGTATGTCAACGAGCTGCGAGCGGCACGAGGGAATGAGCTTTATCGCATATTGCTAGGCTATGTACGGCAAGGTTGGCTCAAACACGAGGAATTCTACAATCTGCTGCCACCGGGGGAGTATGAGGCAGCAGGCGAGGCGCGAGACATTCTCTTGGCAGTGATTTACGAATGGCACCATTGCCAAGAGCAAGGCGAAGAATTTCCCGCCCTTACTGAACAAGGACCGCTCTCGCCAGATGAGACGCTGGCGCGCTTACAGCGAATTGGGGAACAGCTCAGCAGGCGGCTGCCTAATCTGTCCCGTTGGATTGGCCGATTGCAAACAGCGCGCAGTTCATTCCAAATTCGCGGCAGTTATCTGAATGCCGTTGAGCGAGGCGCGATGGGTCTTGCCGATTTTCTCTTTCTCGCGCCGTTCGGCGATGCTCAACGCCTTTGGCTCTTGCGCGACTATCTCCTCGCCTTTTTGTTCGACCGAGCGCGTGAAGCATTGCCGGAGGAGGCGGAAATTGCTATCGGCACAGGGGCTGATTTACTTGAAACGGAGCGATATGGAGGTGATCAGTAATGGCGTATCCGGTGTTGACCGGGGCGGTGTTAGTGGAAGCGAACGGTGCAGCGTTGAACAACGCTGGACAAGACCAGGGTAGGCGCGTGGAGAACGCCATCGTCGTTAAGCAAATCCGGATCGGAAGAATGTATTACCCTTATGTCTCAGGGCAAGCATGGCGGCGTTGGTGGCGAGAGGTGCTCTACGCTGACTTCGGCTGGCAACCAAGCGAGGTAACGGTCATCAAAAAGCCTCAACAAGCCTTCACCGCGGGCGACCCTGTTCGCTACGAGGAAGACGACCTGTTCGGCTACATGGTCGCCCGCAAGCGGGCAAAGAAAGGCAAAAAGCAAGCTGAAGAGGTGGAGGAAGAAGCCGGAGAGGAAGCACGGGGAACTTTCCGGCGCATCTCTCCTCTCAAGAACAGCCTCTTGATTTCGGTCCTCCCAAATGTTATCGAACGGGACTTCGGACACTTCACACGGAACTTGCCGCCGGATGCTGATCCACTGCTTTATGAAGCGGAGCACTATACAACCCATTTACAGGGTGTTTTCACGATCTCTCTGACAGATGTGGGACGCTTTGAGATAGGCGAGATGCATGACCTCTCTGACGATGTTGTCAAGGCTCACGAGAGCGAGTTACGAGCAGTAGGCGATCGTCTTTACTTGCTGCCCCACGACTGGCGGGTGAAGCGGATTCAGGATGTCGTCAAGGCATTGGCACGCTTGCGCGGCGGCGCACATCTTACCCGCAACTTATCCGATGTTGCTCCTGTCGCCGTTCTGATCGGCTTTCTTGATGGTGGTAATGCGCCCCTCCAGCGCTTGTTTGAGCCGGACGAAAACTATGAGAAAGTGCGACTGAACCTCACGCGTCTGAACTCCGTGTTGAATGATTACAAAGACTACCTCCTAGCACCCCGCAACGGCAAAGCCCTCTACTTCGGTTATCGACCGACGGTCCTGGCGAACGAAACTGACGTGATCAAGGCATTTGAAAACCAGGAACCATTCAAAAATTGCATCGAGATTGTTGGCACGCCGCCAGAGGCTTTGGAACGAGTGGCGGATGCGGTGTCTTCGGTGTTTGAGCAGTATCTCAAACAATAGGTGGAAACGATGCTTGAAGGAGTGCGTATCGTTTTGGCAGCTTACACTGCTTCATTCCGTGTGCCAAGCTTTGTAAGTCACCAACTCACGCTGCCAGTGCCACCGCTCTCCACGATTTATGGGTTGCTCTCTGCCGCTGCAGGAAGATGGGTATTACCTAACGAGGTTGCCTGGCTGGCGTTTCAGTGCGACTATGAAAGCAAAGCAACGGATGTGGAGGCCATCTATCAGTTTGAAAGAGAGAAGGAAGAAGCTCTTCCTATGCCAAAGCCTTTCCCTAAAACTCGAACAGTCCTGCAGCGAGAATTTCTAGCAATGCCGCGCTTGACGATCTATCTGCCACTTGAATGGGAAGCACTGTTCCGCACACCTCGCTACGCGTTGCTGCTTGGACGCACCCAAGATGTGGCGGGTGTGGAGTCGATTGCCTCAGTGACCTTAGAGCCGGTCAAAGAGGGAGCAGTACGCGGTGTCTTACTGCCCCTGGAGCTTGTCATGCAAAACAATACGCCTGCTTGGCTGCATAACTTACCGATAGCCTTCACTGATGAGCCGCAGCGGCGATTGCTGGGCATGAGAGTCTTCGGTGTAGTGGATGCAAAACGCCATTTCGCCCAGCTGCGTGCACCGGATTGGCTCTTTCGGGACACCAGCAACGGCGTCATCCTGCCGGTTTATCGGCGAGAGTGGATTGTCGATGTCCTACAGTGAGCCATTGGCGAAGCCAGGGGAAGCCCCTACTCCACTGGCGGTACACCTGCAACAAGTGGCGGAATATGCACGCGCTGTTGCCAAGGCTTGCCGTCCTCACTGGGAACGGATATTGACCGATGAGTGGGCGGAAATTGTCGAGCAGGCCCTTGTCATTGCTGCGTTAACACACGACCTGGGGAAGGCCGCAGCTGGTTTTCAACGCGCCTTATGCAACCGCAAGTTCCGTTGGGAATTCCGGCATGAGGTCCTGTCCGCAGCCCTGCTTTTGGCTTCCAACAACCTTGCTGAGAGAATAAAAACTCTGGCAATCACTGCGGTGTTGGCCCACCACCGCGATCTCAACGATCCACAGTTGCTAAGTGACGCGGGGTTAATTGCCTTGCCGATGCCAGAAATTGTGCAAGAAGCATTGGCCAAATTCAAAGCCAAGGTGAGAGAGTTAGGAACTCATTGGGGATGGCTAAGGCAATTTTGGGCACAACAGGCCGAATTGCAGGGCTCTCACTTGCCCGATATCCCCGATGATCTACCGTCGCCTCGCGATTTCGTGGCTCGCCTGAAATCAGAGCTGTGCACGCGAAATCCGTTGAGTGATTATGAAGCGATGGCTTTGCTTCTCGCGCGTGGCTGGCTCATGGCTGCCGATCATGCCACCAGCGCTGGCGTGACCCAGTTCAAGACCGCTTTGCCCATATTGCTGCCCCTGCCACAAATGAGACCCTCATTGCGCCCCTTTCAAAGATCACTAAGCGAGCACAACGGTGACGCTCTCTTGGAGGCACCGACTGGTTCCGGTAAGACTATCGCTGCGTTGTGTTGGGCACTGAACAACCGGCAGAGTGGTGAGAGGGTCTTCTATCTGCTGCCCTATCAGGCCAGCGTTGAAGCGATGGCAGAGACCTTGGAGGAAAAGCTCGGCCAGGAGAATGTGGCTGTGCTTCATGCTCGAGCACTGGACTACGCGTTCCGAGCACACTTCGAGCAAGGAGGTACATACGAAACAGCACAAGCTAAGGCCAAGGCCGAAGTAGATATTAACCGCCTTGTGCACAAGCCAGTCAAGGTCGCCACGCCGTTCCAATTGCTCAAGTGGCTCTTCGGTATCCCGCGTTTTGAGATCGGCCTCAGCGAAATGGTCGGTGGCCTATTCATCTTTGACGAAATTCATGCCTACGATGCCCATGTTGTCGCACTGATTGTCGAAATGGTGAAGGTGCTGAAAGAGTTAGGAGGGCGCTGTCTGTTTATGAGCGCCACTTTCCCGCCATTCCTCAAGGAATTATTACGGGGTACCTTACAGGGCATGCCAACAGAATTTATATTGAAAGCCGGGGATCAAGACGAATGGACCGACCGTTTCCTTTCCCAAGCGCGTCACCACTTGCGCTGGCACGACGAGCCGCTTGAGGCATTGGTCTCTGCTATTGGCCAGCGCGCTGAAGATGGCCAACGTGTGCTCGTTGTCGCCAATCGCGTTGTGCAAGCTCAGGAAATTTACCGACAGTTGCAAGAATGCTTGGGTGGCGTCCATCTCTTGCATAGTCGGTTCACTCGCCGTGACCGTGTGGCAAGAGAGCAGGCAGTCATCGGGGCATTGCGAGGCAAGCGAGAAGTCGATGTGCGTGTGCTAGTAGCGACACAAGTCGTGGAAGTATCACTAGATGTCAGTTTCGACACCATATTCACCGAGGTCGCACCTGTTGATGATCTCCTACAGCGCTTCGGTCGAGTGAACCGTTACGGTGAACATCCCCACGGTGTGGAAGTGCATGTGGCAAGGGAGTTCGATGCTGAGCGACTGCGCTGGGTCTATGATTTGGAAAGACTGGCGGCCACGCTGGGGAACGCGCCTGGGGATAGCACGCCCTTGACTATTGAAGTCACTAGTAATTGGGTGCAGCAAACATATCGGGGTGGCTGGACAGAGAGGGAGAAGAAGCGATTTGATGATGCTTGTATTGCATTCCAAAAAGTTCTCCAAGCGTTACGCCCCTTGCACCAAGCACTCGAAGCTGAAAGGGAGTTTTATGGCTTGTTCCAGAGTGTGGAGGTGTTGCCGCGCCAACTCTATGACGAATACGAAGGCCACATGCGTGAAAAGCGTTACCTGTTGGCGAACCAGTTGCTTGTGCCTATTCCTATCGGGACATTCTGCGCACTCAATAAAGCCGGTAAAGTTCAGCAGCTCGACGATGGTATGCTAATGGTGGATGCTGCGTACGATCCGAGGCTGGGGTTGTTGCCTCAGGAGGTAGATTTAGATGTCACGTTCATGTAGAAGCAGAAGCGCGGTCATGGTTCCCAGCTTCGGCTGTCGAGCCGTTGAGCGAGGACAAGATTCTCTAGGCACGCCGCCTGAGCCGGGCTAGGTAGGCCCCCGTGTTGCTGAGCCACGGCGGATCAGCCTGTCAAAGGTGGTGGAACTCCTGAATATGAGCACACTAGGGGTGATAGAGAAAGCCCTAGATCATGGGATCCAGTTGGGCGGGGACATTGAGGCCTATCGCCGGGCAGAGGCGGCCATCAAGTAAGCTGAGCGCTAGGAGTCTGTATGGATGATCAACTGCTTCACACCGGCACAGAGGTGAATTACTATGTGGTCTGCCGCCGCAAACTCTGGCTCTATTCGCA
>FWWL01009802.1_pt1 | contig 11380 bp, 14 predicted proteins | sample 2228331 | NCBI WGS metagenome assembly FWWL01 (sample SAMEA103939775, study PRJEB20133) | metagenome
GGGGGGGAGGTTTAACCTGACGAGTTCGCAAGGGTACTTCGTGAACCTTGTGTGGGCCCCCTCCCGGTGCTAGAATGGGCTTTCGGTGGAAAACCTGGATGGTTTCCGGAAGGAGGTGTGAGGTTGGCCACGGTTCGGGTCGGCAAGGATGAGCCTCTGGAGAGCGCCCTCAAGCGGTTCCGGCGGGAGGTCCAGCGCGCGGGGATCCTCGTGGAGGCCAAGCGGCACGAGCACTACGAGAAGCCCAGCGACCGGCGGCGCCGCAAGCTCGCCAAGCGGGCCCGCAAGCTGAAGGCAAAGGCCAATAAGTAGTGCGCGGTCCCAATCGGAGGACCCCGGGCTCCGAACCATCGGAGCCCGGTCTTTTTCCCATGGCGCTCCTCGAACGGCTGGCCGAGGATCTGAAGCAGGCCCTCAAGGCCCATGATGTGGTCCGCGTCTCCACCCTCCGGCTCGCTCGAGCCGCCCTCCACAACGCGGAGATCCAGCGGGGCCGGCCCCTCACGGAGGAGGAAGCGATGGACGTGTTGCGGCTTGAGGTCCGGCGGCGGAAGGAGGCGATCGAGGCCTTCCGGAAGGCGGGACGGGAGGAGCTGGCCCACCGGGAGGAGCTGGAGCTCGCGGTGCTCCTGGAATACCTCCCGCCGCCCCTGTCCGAGGAAGAGCTCCGCCGGGTTATCCAGGAGGCCATCCGGAGGCTTGGGGCGACCACGGCGCGGGATGCCGGTCGGGTCATCGGCACGGTGATGCGGGAGGTTCGGGGCCGGGCAGAAGGCCGGGACGTGGAGCGTCTGGTGCGGGAAGCCCTGAGCTCCGGGCCGTAGGTGAGGATGCCGGGGAACCCCCAGGGCGCCAAACCCCGCACCTGGAAGCGGGCCCTAAGCGCGGGCGGGGTGGTTTTCCGGAAGGGGCAAAAGGGCCCGGAGGTCCTGCTGCTTTTGCACCGCAACGGCAGGTGGACCCTTCCGAAGGGAGCCGTGGAGGCCGGTGAGACCGAGGAGGAGGTGGCCTTCCGGGAGGTGGCGGAGGAGGCGGGTGTGCGTAACCTCCGGAAGGTGGCGGACCTCGGGGAGGAGCGCTACCGGTTTTACTGGCCCCAGGAAAAGACCTTTTACGACAAGACCGTCCGCTACTACCTCCTGGAGTGGTTGGGCGGAGAGGAGCCCAGACCCCAGGCCGAGGAGGGATTCGTGGAAGCCCGGTGGGTCCCCATCGGCGAGGCAGTGCGGCGGATCCGATTTAAGGAGACGCGCCGGATTCTCGAGCGGGTCCGGGAGATCCTGGGAGGAGCGGAGACGTGATCGGGAATCCTGAGGAGATCGCGCAGTTCGTAGCGGACACCTACCGGAAGTACGCGGAGTACGTCAATCCGGGCCTGGTGAAGCTGTGGCGGTTTGCGGGGATTGAGACCGTGGAGTGGGAGGCCGAGGGCGTGGTGGTCCGGGACGTCCACGGCCGGGAATACCTGGACTTCTCCGGAGGTCCTGCGGTCTTCGTCCTGGGCCACCGACACCCTCGGGTGGTCCAGGCCGTGGTGGCGCAGATCCAGCGCATGCCCATGTCCGTGCGGGCCCTGCCTCGGCGGCCGGAGGCGGAGCTCGCGGCGCTCTTGGCGGAGATCACGCCCGGAGACCTGCGATATGCCTTCTTCTGCAACAGCGGGGCCGAGGCCATAGAAGGAGCCATCAAGCTGGCGCGGGTAGCGACCGGCAAGCCCGGAATCATCGCCACGGAAGGGGCCTTCCATGGGAAGACCCTGGGGGCCCTTTCGGCCACGGGCCGGGAGAAGTACCGGAAGCCCTTCGAACCCCTCGTGCCCGGGTTCCGGCACATCCCCTTCGGAGATCCCGAAGCCCTGGAGGAGGCCATCGACGCAGACACCGCGGCCTTCCTCGTAGAGCCCATCCAGGCGGAGGGCGGGGTGCGGGTCCCGCCGGACGACTACCTCGGCCGGGTGCGGGAGATCTGCGACCGCAGGGGGATTCTGCTCATCGTGGACGAGGTGCAGACCGGCATGGGCCGCACAGGCCGGATGTTCGCGTGCGAGCATGCGGGCATTACCCCCGACATCCTCACCCTGGCGAAGGGGCTCGGAGGCGGGGTGATGCCCATCGGCGCCTTCGTGGCCCGTCCGCACCTTTGGGACGCCTTCACCAACGATCCCTACTTGCACTCCTCGACCTTCGGCGGGAATCCGGCAGCCTGCGCGGCCGCTCAAGCCACCATCCAGGTCCTGCGCGAGGAGCGGCTCGTGGAGCGGGCCGCCGAGCTCGGGGCATTCCTCCTTGAGGGCCTGCGTGCTCTTGCCTCCCGCTACCCCGACCTCGTGCGGGAGGTGCGCGGGAAGGGTCTACTTGTGGGCGTGGAGTTCATCGACCCGGACGTGGCGCTCCTGTGTGCCGCGGAGGCCCTGCACCGTGGGCTCATTTCCTACTTCGCCCTCAACCGACCGGAGGTGATCCGCATGGCCCCGCCCCTCGTGATCACCGAGGACCAGATTCGCCTTGCCCTAGAGCGCCTGGACGGTGCCCTCAGCGCGGTGCGGGAGATGGTGCAGGCCGTCCGAACTGCGGAATGATTCCCCGGGAGGAGTACGAGGAGCGCCGGGAGCGCGTCCGGGCGAGTATGCGGGAGCTGGGGCTTGGGGCCCTGGTGGTGGTCTCCGGCCCCTTCTACGACCGACCTGGGGATGTGGCATACCTCTGCGGCCACTTCCCGCCCTTTCCCACCTCTGAGGCCGAGCCGCCCCTTGCCGGGATCGGCTACAGCGCCGTTCTGCTCGACCACGAGGAGCTGGTGCTCCTCGTGGACACGCCTCGGTACCGGGCCGACCGGGTGGTGGCGGACGAGGTGCGGGTGAGCGTCGACCTGTGGGGGGCGCTCGCCCGGGCCCTGCGGGAACGAGCTGTAGGAGCCGTAGGGCTCGTCGGCTCCGATGTGATCCCGGCACAGGCCATGGCACGGCTGGAGGAGGTCGGGTGCCGGCCGGTGCCCGCGGACGGAGTCGTCCGGAGCCTGCGCCGGCGCAAGAGCGATGCGGAGGTGGAGCTGCTCCGGAAGGCCGCGGCCTGCGCCCGGGAGGGGCTTTTGGCGGCCTGTGCCGCGTGCCTACCGGGGGCGTCGGAGCAAGAGGTCTGCGCGACGGGAGTTTCTGCGGCCCTGCGGGCCGGCGCGGACTTCGTGCGCTACCTCCGGGTCCACTCCGGACCCTGGAGCGCGTGGAACACCCGATGGCCGCCCGCCACGGACCGCAGGCTCATCAAGAGCGATCTGGTGCTGTTGGACCTCGTGGGCGCCCGGGAGGGCTACCAGTTCGACGTCCTGCGTACCACCCTCGTGGGGTTCGACCTGCTCCCCTGGCAGCGGACGCTGCTGGAAGCCACCCAGCGGGCCTTGGCAAGGGCCTTGGCGTCCGTCCGACCCGGGATCAGGGTGCACGAGGTGGTGGCCGCAGCTCTGAGCGCGTACGAGGAGACGGGTCTGGGTCCGTACGCCTCCCCCTTCCTCGGCCACGGCATCGGTCTTGAGACGGTGGAGGCTCCGTACCTGCGGCCGGGGAGCGAGGTGGAGCTTGAGGCGGGCATGGTACTCTGCATCGAACCCGGGGTCTACGTGCCGGATCGGGGCGGCGTGTGCATCGAGGAGGAGGTGGTGGTGACCCCGGAGGGAGCCTGGGTGCTCACGGACACCATCCCGCGCCGCCTGTGGGAGTGACTACCGGGGAGGCAAAAGGGGCGGGATCCACAGGTCGTCCGGGACGCCCTCCTGCAGGGCCGCGTGGATCTCCTCGTCCGTCTTGTCCAAAAACGCCCGCTCCAGCTCGTCGATTCCCTGCAGGTCCTGGTAGACCTCAAAGGCCTCCTCGGAGACCATGGCCCGCAGCTGAGCTTCCAGGCGCAGCTTGCTCAGGAAGAACTGCTCCAGGTGGATCCTCCGGTACAGCCACACGTGGTGCTGGAGGATTTGCCGCAGCTTCTGCTCCTGGGCGTAGAGGAGGTCCCGTCGGCCGAGGAGATCCAGGGCCCGGCGGTAGGACCGGCGAAGGTCCACCAGGAGGTCCCGCAGGTCCTGGATGAGCTGTTCTGGTTTCGTGTCCTCCCGGGCGGCGTGCCGGACCGCGCGGACGAGGCGGCTCTCCATCAGCCGTAGACCGTGCACCAGGTCCGTAAGGGTGCGGGAGACCCCGAGGCTTTGGGGGTGGCGGAGCTTGGCCACGTGTCTTGGCGCGTTCATGGCGCTCCTCCCGCACTACATCTGGGCCATCTCCGTCCCGTGTTGTCCCGGAGAGAACCCGATCAGATCTTCTTCCGCGGTTCCTCTAAAGGTACGCGTTCTGGCCGCCCGGAGTTCAGGATGAGGCTCGTCCCGCCCACAAAGGCTGCAAAGGCCCCGGCGCCCACCGGCCCCCATAGGGCCATCCCCAACCCCCCTGCTCCCAGAACCGCGCTGAGCCCGCAGATCCGCAGCACCACCTCCGGCGGCCGTAGCCCCGCCCCCAACAGCCGGTGGGGCAGGTGATCTTTCCCCGTGGAGACCATGATCTGGATGGGGTTCCGCACCCCGTTCCGGTACCGGCGCCAGTGCACCAGCAGGAAGTCCCAGGTCGGGAGCGCCAGGATCACGCCCAGGGCCAATAGCTCCCAAGGAGACTCCAGGTTGAGGGCGAGGGCCGCACTCAACGCCGCCAGCAAGAACCCCAGCATGAGGCTTCCGGAGTCGCCCAGGAAGATGCGGGCGGGCGGGAAGTTGTACCGCAAAAATCCGAGGGACGCCCCTGCCAAGGCCGCGGCCGCAGTGGCCACCGCCCACCGCTGGACCAGGATGGCGAAGAGGGTGAGGGCCACGGCGCTCACCGTCGCGGCCCCGGAAGCCGTCCCGTCCGCGCAGTCTAGGCAGTTGAGGGCGTTCGCAAAGCCCACGATCCATCCCACGGCGAGGAGGTGGCTTGCATAGGGCCAGGGAAGCCCGATCCGGAAATCGCCCAGCCACACGATGAGCACCACCACCCCGGCCTCCACCGCGAGCTTGATGGCCCCCACGGACCGCACGTCGTCCACGATCCCGATCAGGGCGAAGGCGGCGGCTCCCCAGAGCAGCAGGACCACGTGCAGGTCGTTTACCGGCCGGGCCCACAGCAGCGTCGATGCGCTGAAGGCGAGGTAGACCGCCACCCCGCCGAGCAGAGGTGTGGGGGAGCGGTGGAGCTTGCGGGGCGCGGGAAGGTCCAGAATCCGCAACTTCCAGGCTACCCGCGCGGCCACGGGGGTGGCGACGAGCGCCAGGGCCAGCGCGCAAAGGAAGGCTAGAGGGACACCCGCCACCGTCGTCTCTCCTGGAGTGTGGCTTCCAGGGCCAGGAAGATCCGGTTCACCTCCTCCTCCCGGAGCGAGGGGTACAGGGGAAGCGAAAGCGCGGTCCGGTAGGCCCGCTCCGTACGCGGGAATCCCGCAAGACCCAAATACCGGTGCAGGGGCCAGAATACCGGAGGGCTCGTCTCCACCCCGTGCGTCTGCAAGGCCTCTCGGGTCCTCGCCGCGTCCGAGACTTCCACCACGTACCGGTAGTAGATGGAAGCCGAGCCGGGCCGTACGGTCGGAGGTCGCAGCCCCAAAGCCTGTACCCGCTCCGTGTAGCGAGCCGCGAGCTGCCGCCGGCGATCCAATAGCTCCGGGAGCTTCCGGAGTTGCGACAGCCCCAAGGCGGCCTGGAAGTCCGTGAGCTTGTAGTTAAACCGGGTCTGCAGGCGGCGGCGACCGTCGTAGCCCCGCAGCTCCCGGACCCGCCGCAGCAGGAGCTCGGAACTTGAGAGCACCATCCCGCCCTCGCCCGTGGTGATCACCTTCGTGGCGTAAAACGAACAGACCGCCACCGCTCCGAAGGACCCCACGGGACGCCCCCTCACCGTGGCGCCCAGGGCCTGGGCGACGTCCTCGATCACGGGAATCCCCAGCCCGCACAGGGCCTCGATGTTCGCCGGTGTGCCGAACATGTGGGGCACCAGGATCGCCCGGGTACGGCGGGTGATCCGGCGCCGCACCTCCTCTACGGAGAGGTTGTAGCCGTCGGGCTCGAGATCCACGAGTCTCGGGATCGCGCCCACGTACCGCACCGCCTGCAGCAGGGCCACGCACGTGTAGCTGGGCAGGATCACCTCGTCGGAGGAGCCGACCCCGAGCGCCAACAGCGCCAGGTGCAGCGCCGCGGTCCCGGAGCTCGTGGCCACTCCGCCCCGGACGCCCACAACCCGCGCCACCGCCTCCTCGAACTGCCTTGTGACCTCACCTTGGCTGATCCGGCCCGAGCGCAGGACCTCGGTCACGGCCCGGACATCTGCCTCGTCCAGGGTGGGGCGGGAGTGCTGCACTACAGGACCATGCGGTGGCATACGTACGCCTCCGCAGCCTCCACGGAGATCTCCGCGCCCCGCATCCGCGCAAGCCGCTCCACGTTCGCGAGACTTCCGTGGTGGGGCGCGGGACGCAGCTGTGAGGCATGACAGGCCAAGGCCCGCAGCTTCACCTCCAGGAACTCCGAGATGTCCACGTAGAAGTTGGGGTGGAAGGGTGAAGGGCACCAGCAGAGCTGCGGGGCATCACAGGAGAGCACCAACCGCACGAACGGCTTGTCTTCCGGCAGGTGTGGCCGGCAGGCCGCAAAGCCGGCCTTGAAGAGGGCCTCGTGGTCCTGGTTGTAGCTGGGGTGCGGGAGGATCACCACCGTGGGCCGCACCCGGTCGATGCTGTACCGGGCCTCCCGCTCGATCAGGGTCACGAGGTCCCGGCGGGGGACGGCGTCCAGGCGCAGGTGCCGGTCGCTGTCCTCGAAGAGGATCTCGTACCCGTCTACCTCGAGGACCTCCATGGCCTTGTGAAGTTCCTCCGCCCGCTCGGCGCCCCGGACCAGAGGGTGCTCGGAGGAGTAGTGCCGGAGGTCGCCCACGGACCCTACGATTACGAACACCTCCCCCCCTGAGGCCTTCACCTTAGCGATAGTGCCCCCGCACCCGTACGCCTCGTCGTCGGGGTGGGGGGCGACCACCAAAACCCGCTGGCTCGCCCAGAAATCGTCCATGCGTCTCGGTCCATCCTAGGGGCCTCCGTGCTCGGTGGCTTCTACCCAAATGGAGGGTTTGACCTGATCAAGTGAAGGATTGTGGGGGAGAGGGTCGTTTGATCGCGCGCTTTCCTCCGTTTGGAGGAGTGCCTGCGCCGGACCTTTGGGGTGATGAGAAGGCAGAGGCTATGGGAGGAGGTGGAGGATGAGGAGGTTCGGAGCGGTGGCAGTCTGGGTCGCCTCGGGTGCGTTGTGGCTCTCTCTTGCGGGTGCCCTGCCGGCATGGGCGCAGGTGAGGCCCGTGGAAATCCCCGAGCCCGGCGGGATGGTCCTTATGGGCACCGCCCTTTTTGGGGCCCTGGCGGCCCTGAGGCTCGCGCGGCGGCGCGGGTGACCAGTTCCTCCGAACGATCTCGCAAAATCCTCCATTTGCAGGATTTCGCGGGGAGAGAGGTCCGGAGGGTGGGGGTTACGAGGTGCGGTGAGTCGGGATCGTTGGATCCGGGCCTTTTCCTGCTTTGGGAGGGTTGTTGGGGAGGAGCGGTTCGGCGGAGGCTTAAGGGGAGGTGGGTTGAGGCGGGAGTAAGGTGACGGATGTTGAGCCGGAAGAAGCCGGTCGTCATCGCGGGGTCGCTGGTCGTCGTCCTGCTATTAACGGCTGCGGCCCACGCGTTCGTGATCACCCTGGGCGGGCCGGCCGGTTACAGGGCCCGGATCGAGGTGACGCAGGTCGGGCCGAGCACTCTTAGATTCTTGGTCACGAACCTGACTACTTTTGGCCCGTCCGTTCCTGTGCCGACGGGTGTGAGTACGACGTGCCCCGCACTCGTGACGGCTGCCATCGATGCTGCCTGTCGTCTGCTCACCAGCTTCGGGTACACGCAGAATGCGATCTCGCAGAGCATCACGGGTGGGACCGCCAAGATCGCGAGCGAGTCCACGGGTTTCGGTGATCAATCTCCGTTTAGTTATTCTGCGGGCGATGACTGGAGCGCGGAGTGGGGCTACGGGAACGACGATCCGATGGACGGCACCGGGAATCTGGACTTTATGTCCACGAATGAGTCTCACATGACGCAGTTCGCCTCGAGCCCCAACCGGGATGGCCCACAGGTTCTAGATGGCCCGCAAGCCGGGTTGCTGAGCTTGACCTTCACAGACGCGGGTGGGCTTGGGTTCGTCCGGAATACCCTGGAGTTCACCGTCAATTACAGCGCGCCGCTTACGACCACGGACCTCGAGGCTTTGCAGAACGCGACGTGGTGGGTAGAGTTCGGCAGTAGCGGCTACTTCCTGTGTGTGGGCCCGGACCCACGGTGCCCGCGGGTCGTAGAGCCCGGTTCGCTGGCCCTCATGGGGATGGCCCTGGCCGGGGTGCTGACCGCGGGCCTGCGCCGCCGGCGTCGGACCTGATTTTCTCACTCAGGCACAAAACTCGCTCCGGCCGATTCGGGGAGTGCCGGCATGAGGTATGCCTCCTTGGGAATCAGTCGGCGCTCTACCGGATCCACCGTGAGTAAGAAAGCCTCCAGGGTATGCACGCCCAGTAGCGGCAGGGAGCCGGGTGGTCCGGCGAGCACCAGGATCGGACGCCGCCTGCCGTCCAATTCGGCCTCCACCTGGGCCAGGGGCCAGTTCTGCACGCTGCCGTCGGCCAAACGCACGGGGACGATGTCAAAAGGGGATACGCCGAGCCGCTGCAGGACCTCCGCCGGCACCACCGTGAAAAGGGCTCCGGTGTCCACCAGCGCCTCCACCGTCTCCTCGCCTCCCGGGCCACGCAGGATCACGGGATAGGAAAACATCCCCATGGAGATTCCCGATCCAGTATACACGGTGAGCCCCACGGGCGATGCCAGGCGCGACGGTCGGCCTTGACACCGGCTACTTCGTGCGGCTGCTCTCGGGGGACGACGCCTGCCGGGAGCTGTGGCGTAAACTCGTGGACGGAGACCGCAACCCCCGCCTTCGAATCCGACCTATCTGAACCGCCAGACCCGTCTCAGCCCTCCTCCGCACGAACGACCAACCCTCCTCCAAACGATCCCGTTCGATCCTCCCCACGGACGAAGGCGAATTGAGGTCCTGGGGCGCAATCGTCCGAAAGAGAGCATCCGTGGGAAGGGAGTTGCGTGGGTACGGCGCCGCGGTGGGGATCGGAGGGCTTGTCGCCCTCGTGGGGTGGCTGTATGCTCCCGTGATCCGGGACATGGCGGCCCAGTGGGCCGTGGACACCACCTACGGGTACGGCTACTATATCCCGCCTGTAGCCGCCTACCTGGTCTGGGATCGACGCCGGGCTTTGCGCGCCACCCGGGCAGAAGGGACCTGGTTCGGCCTTCCCGTCCTCCTCTTAGGGCTTGCGGCATTGGTCTTCGGCAGAATCGGCGGGGTCGCGCTCCTCGCCCGAACTTCCCTGATTCCGGTGCTCTTCGGGCTCGTGCTGCTTCTGGGCGGCTGGCGGATGGCGCGCCTAGTGGCCTTTCCGGTCCTCTTCCTCGGGCTGATGATCCCCCTTCCGCAGGACGTCCTGCAGCGGCTCACCTGGCCCCTCCAGATCTTCACCGCCCAGTTCAGCACGGAGGTCCTGCGCCTGATGGGCTACCCCGTGTATCTCGAGGGCATCTACATCGACCTCCCCAACGTGCGGCTGGAGGTGGCGGAGGCGTGCAGCGGGTTCCGGTCCCTGGTGGCCCTGACCGCTACAGGCATTCTGCTGGCCCACCTCACCCAGGAGCGGTGGCGGGAGCGCATTCTGCTTGTGGCCTCCGTGGTCCCCATCGCCATCTTTGCGAACGCGGTACGGGTCACCTCCAACATCGCCTTGGGCATCTACGAGGGCACCTACCACACCGTCTCCGGGTGGATGGTGTTCGTGGGGGCCACCGCCGTCCTGATCGGGGTCTCCTCGGCCCTGGGAAGAGGAGCGAGGGCTACATGAGCTTACCGAAGGTTTTTGTGGCCCTCGCTAGCCTGCTGCTCGCGGCTTCGGTCCTCCAGGTCGCCCTGGGCCACGCAGTACCTCTCCGGGCGGACTTAGAGGGGTTTGCGAGTCGCCTCGGCTCCTGGACCGGTTCAGACGAACCACCGGACCCCGATGCCCTCTCGCGCGCCCGGCCGGATGCCTTTCTCAGCCGTCGCTACACGGATCCAGAGGGTAGACCCGTCCTCCTGTACATCGCGTACTTCGCCCGGGAATCCGCCCGGGCCAGGATCCAGGCCGCGTGCTGGGGGGATTGCCAGGTGCGGGAGACGAGGCCGCACCGGGTGCGCTTGGGCGGCCTGACCCTGGAGGTGAACCGGGTTCTGGTGGTACAGGCGGGAGAGCCCGCGGTGGCCCTGTACTGGTACCACCTGGGCCCGCGCATCCTCCGGGATCCGTACCGGGCAAGACTGGATCTGGCGCGTCGGGCACTGCTTGAGCGGCGGTCAGACGGGGCCCTCGTGCGGATCTCCGCCCCGGTGCGTTCGGACCCCGAGGAAGCCCTCAGCCGGGCGGAGGCGTTCGTGCGGGTGGCCCTTCCCGAGATCCTCCGGCACCTTCCCAACTGAGGAGGGAGAAAGTTGAGCCGGATCCGATCCGGCCGAACAAGGCGGCTGTTGGTCCTGGGGATTGCGGTCCTCGGGATCGTGGGGCTTGCCACCGCGGGGCTTGCGGTCTGGCGCAGTCCGCAGGTACGGGTTGCCCGCAACTGGAAGCAAGGGGAGGCCTTCTTCGCCGCGGAGCGCTACCGGGAGGCCATCATCGCCTACCGAAACGTCCTCCAGCTCCGCCCCGATTCGGCCCAGGCCCACTACCGGTTGGGCATCTCCTACCTCCGTATCGGTGACCTCCCACGGGCCCATGCCTCCCTCCAGAAGAGCCTTGAGCTCGACCGGGATCTTCTGGATGCCCGGCTGGGCCTTGCGGAGCTGTACCTGGCGGCCCGAATGCCCGCACGGGCGGAGGAGGAAGCCCGGCACGTCCTTTCCCGCAGGCCCAAGGACGCAAAGGCCCACCTGTTGCTGAGCCAGGCCGTGGGCTCCCGGGGCAACGTGAGAGAAGCCCTGGAACTCGTGGATGAAGCGCTGCGGCTGGATCCGAAACTGGGTCGGGCCTATGTGTGGAAGGCCACGCTGGTTTTGGCCCAACGGCGGGTGGACCTCGCGGAGCGCATCTTGCGGGACGGGGTGCGGCGTGCACCGCAAGACCCGGAACCCAGGGTCGCCCTTGCCGCGCTGCTTACGCGCACGAACCGCCCGCAGGAGGCGGAACGGGTCCTCAAGGAGGCCGCCCAGGCCCTTCCGCGCCGGCCCGAGCCCCTTGTGGCCCTGGGTGATTTTTACG
>FWWL01009026.1_pt1 | contig 11379 bp, 8 predicted proteins | sample 2228331 | NCBI WGS metagenome assembly FWWL01 (sample SAMEA103939775, study PRJEB20133) | metagenome
GTTGCCGGCGCTGCACGCGACCGACCACGACCCTGCGGGCTTCGAGTGGATTGATTGCAACGACGCGGAGCAGAGTACGCTGAGCTTCCTGCGGCGGTCGGCGGATGGCCAGAGTGAAGTGGCGGTGGCGCTGAACTTCACGCCCGTGCCGAGGGTGAGCCACGTGCTCGGCGTGCCGCGCGGGGGGTTGTGGCGGGAGGTACTGAATACGGACGCGGCTGACTACTGGGGCAGCGGGATGGGGAACCTCGGGGGGGTGGAGGCGGAGGCGACGCCAGCGCACGGTCGCCCGTGGTCGCTACGGGTCGTGCTGCCGCCGCTCGGGGCGGTGGTGTTCGCGCACGATGGCGAGGCGGGGGCGGGCTGGCGGTAGCGTTGCAATGGGCAACTGAGTAGCCTTTGCCGTAGACTGCGCGGCCATGGAGATCGAGGCGCCCCCAGCTGGGGCGAGCCTGCCGGCCAGTGCTGTGGGGCGGAACCCGTTTTCGAACGGGCGTTACCGGGCGTGGTGGCTGGCCTCGGTGGTTGCGGGCTCGGGCGTGGGTATCCAGGCAGTGACGGTTCCGCTGTTCATCCGCGACCGGGTGGCGCAGGACGAGCGGGCGATGGCGATTGCGGCGGCGCTCATCTGTCAGACGCTTCCGGCGGCGCTGCTGGCGCTGGTGGGCGGGGTGGTGGCGGACCGGACGGAGCGGCGACGGATCCTGGTGCGGACGTACCTGGTGGCGGCCGCGGTTTCGTTGGCGTACGTGGTGCTGGCTGGTGCCGATGTGCGCTGGGTGTGGCCGGTGTTTATCCTGGCGGCGATTGTGGGGTCGGCGGGTGCGTTCACGAACCCGGCGCGGCAGGCGATGATGCCGCAGATCCTGGAGGCGCCACAGATCCAGAACGGGGCGATCTTCGGGACGCTGGCGTTCATGGCGACGCTACAATTTGGGGGGCCGATGCTCGGGGGGTTGCTGGCGGACCTTGGCGGGCTGACGGCTGCGTTCGCGGTGGAGGTGGTGTTGCTGGGTGCGGCGGCGCTGCTCTTCGGGCGGATTGCGACGGACCGGCCAATACCGACGGGTCGGAGCATCCGGGGTGACCTGGGGGAGGGGGTGCGCTACGTCCTGCGGACACCGCGATTGCGGGGAATTTTGCTGCTCGGGACGATTCCCGGGGTACTGATCATGGGGCCATTCGCGGTGACGGTGGTGCTGATGGTGGAGGATGAATTCAGGGCCGCGGATCGATGGGTGGGGCTGTTGTGGGGGTCGTTCGGGGCTGGGATTGTGGCCGGGTCGCTGCTGTTGAGCGTGGTGCGGGTGCGTCGGCGGGGGCTGCTGCTGGCGGGCTCGCTGGTGATGGGTCCGCTGTGCACGCTGGGGTACGGGCTGGCGCCGAACCTGGGGGTGGCGATGGGGTGCCTGTTCGCGGCTGGCATTGTGGGGCCGGCGGTGTTCATCAACTTCGCGGTGGCGCTGCTCCAGGAGCAGGCTGAGCGGGCGATGATGGGGCGGGTTATGAGTATGTACGGGCTGGCGTTTACCTCGAGCGTGCCGGTGGGGTACCTGCAGGCGGGGGTGCAGGCGAGCCTGTGGGGCCCGCGGCCGACGCTGGTCTCGAGCATGGTGCTGTGTATTGCGCTGGGTGTTGTGGCGGTGGCGACGATGCGCTCGGTGACGCGGTTGCGGTAGGGGGTGGGTAGTGAGCCACTGGTGTATCACCGCGACGTGGGCCTTGACGGCCCCGGACCGGGTTTCCAGAATTCCGCAACCCTGGCCGCTGACTGGGCGCCCAGCAAGGGGGGAAGGGAGCCGAGATGGGGCAGTATCTCGCCAAGCGGGTTCTGCTGGCACTCGTGGTGTTGTGGATCATCAGCATGGTGGTGTTCACGGCGGTGCGGATGATCCCTGGGGACGTGTGCAAGATTGTGCTGAATACGCCGGACGTTGATGAGGCGCAGTGCAACGCGATCCGGTCGGACCTCGGGCTCGATGAGCCGCTCGTGAAGCAGTATTTGGTGTACATGGGCGGGGTGCTGACGGGGGACTGGGGAACGACCATCATCAGCAAGCGGGATGTGTGGACGGAGATCCGGACGAGGATCCCGCTGACGCTTGAGCTGACGCTGCTGAGCACGCTCTTCGCGCTGGTGGTGGCGATCCCGGTTGGGGTCATCAGCGCGGTGCGGCAGGACTCGGCGATTGATTATGTGCTGCGCGTGCTGTCGATCGGGTGGCTGAGCATTCCCGGATTCTGGCTGGGGACGATGCTGATCGTGTTCCCGGCGAAGTGGTGGGGGTACTCGCCGCCGGTAGGGTATGTGGACATCTGGGAGGACCCGCTGAAGAACCTGGAGCAGCTGTATCTGCCGGCGATTTCGCTGGGGCTGGCGCTGAGCGCGAGCCTTGCGCGGGTGACGCGGTCGTCGATGCTGGAGGTGTTCCGGCAGGATTACATCCGTACGGCGCGGGCGAAGGGGCTGCGGGAGCGGCTGGTGGTGCTCCGCCATGCGCTCAAGAACGCGATGATCCCGGTAATTACGCTGTTCGGGCTGCAGTTTGGGGTGCTGCTCGGGGGCACGGTGGTGCTGGAGAACATTTACAGCCTGCCGGGCCTGGGGCTCCTGACGTTTACGTCGGTGACGATCAAGGACTACCCCCAGGTGCAGGGGCTGGTGCTGTTCTTTGCTGCGATGCTGGTGACTATCAACTTGCTGGTCGACCTGAGCTACGCGTGGTTCGACCCGCGAATCAGGTATTCGTGATGAGCGCGGAGGCGATGGCCGGGACGATGGCACCTGCGACGCTGCGGCGGCCGCGGGGGCGAATCGAACGGCTCCTGCGGGTAGCGCGCCAGAAGCCGCTCGGTGCGGTGGCGGGGGTGGTGTGCATCCTGCTCATCCTGGTTGCGCTGGGTGCCGATGTGCTGGCGCCGCAGGCGGCTGATGCGGTGGACCCGGTAAAGAATCCCCGGCTACAGCCGCCGAGCCTGAGCCACCCGTTCGGGACGGACAACCTGTTCCGGGACATGTTCAGCCGGGTGTTGATTGGGAGCCGGATTTCGCTGGGGATCGGGTTTGCAGCGGTGGCGATTGGGACCGTGCTGGGGACGGTGCTGGGGTTGGTTGCCGGCTTCTTCCGCGGCTGGGTGGACATGCTGGTGAGCCGGGCGATTGAGGTGGTACTGGGGTTTCCGCCGCTGGTGCTGGCGATTTTCTTCCTTTCGATTTTCAACCCGGAAAAGGGCTACAGCCTGCGGTCGTTCCTGATGGTGAGCCTGGCGATCGGGATCATCATCACGCCGACGACGGCGCGGATTGTGCGGGGTGCGGTACTGAGTATCCGGAATCTGCAGTATGTGGAGGCGGCGGAGGCCCTGGGGAATGGGCCGTTGCGGATGATGCTGCGGCACGTGCTGCCGAACGTGGCGGCGCCGATCATCGTGATCGCGAGCATCCAGGTCGGGAACGCGATCCTGGCGGAGGCGGCGCTGAGCTTCCTCGCGCTGGGGATAGCGGATGCTGCACACCCGAGCTGGGGCGGGATGTTGCAGGACACGCGGCAGGTGTGGCTGGAGGCGTGGTGGACGGCGGTGGTGCCGGGCGCGGCGATAAGCGTGGCGGTGCTGGCATTCAACCTGTTCGGGGATGCGTTGCGCGACGTGTTGGATCCGAGGTTGCGTCAATCGTCGTAATAGATGTAGTCAATTGGGGAATCGGCAGCCGAGGCTGCTTCCACGTTGGGGAGAAAGGACAGGAAGATGGAAAAGCGCGAGAACTACTGGCTTCGGAGGCGGGTGAGCCGCCGGGCGGCCCTGCGGGGGACGGCAGTGGCCGGCGCGGGGGCGGCGACGATGGCGCTCGTCGGGTGCGGCGGCGGGGACGACGACGATGATGATGGGAGCGGCCCGGGTCTGCTGCCGACGGCGGCGGCGACGCCGACACCGGCGAAGCAGCCGAAGCCCGGCGGCTCGCTGACGTTCCAGATTTCGTCGCAGCCGCCGAGCCTGGATCCGTACACGCAGACGTCGTTCGTGGCTGCGTACAACCACGGGCTGAGCTACTCGAAGCTGTTCCGCTTCCGTGCCGGGACGCCGGACGTGGCGCCAGCGGACAATTCGATGGAGCCTGACCTGGCGCAGGCGATGCCGGAGCAGCCGACCCAGCTCGAGTTCATCGTGAAGCTGAAGCCGAATGCGAAGTTCCACAATGTGCCGCCGGTGAACGGGCGGGCGGTGACGAGCCGGGACATCGCGTACGCCTATGACCGGTACCGGAACTACGAAAAGTCGGTGCACAAGACGGGGCTGGCGTTCATCGACAAGGTAGAGACGCCGGACGACCAGACGGTGAAGATTACGACGAAGCAGCCCTACGCCGACCTGGTGTTCTACCTGGGTGGGAACCTTGGGGCGTGGATCTGCCCGCAGGAGTGGGCGGAGACGCAGGATGTGGCGACCAAGATGATTGGTTCGGGCCCGTTCCTGCACACGGAGTTCAAGACCGGGGTAAGCCTGAGCTACCGGAAGAATCCTGACTACTTCGACAAGCCGTATCCGTACTTCGATGAGGTGACGGCGTTCATCGTGACGGACCAGGCGAAGCGGGTGGCGGACTTCTCTTCGAAGCAGGTGAACCTGACGTGGCTCTTCCTGCCAACGGAGCGGGACCAGTTGAAGGCGGCGCGGCCGGACGCGAAGTTCGAGGAGACGCAGGGGATCGGGGGGTACATCTACCTCCGCACGGATAAGCCACCGTTCAACGACAAGCGGGTGCGGCAGGCGATCTCGATGGCGCTCGACCGGAAGGCGATCCGAGACGCGATCTCGAAGGGTGAGGGGGTGCCTGAGCAGCTCTACCACGTGGGATACCCGTTCGCGCGGCAGGTGAAGGATCTGCCGCAGGCGAAGTACTGGGAGTACAACCTGGCGGAGGCGAAGAAGCTGCTGGCGGCGGCGATTGGCGAGGGGAAGACCATCGAGACGACGTGGGAGCACGCAGATGCTGCCATCTACACGCAGGCGTACGTGGATACGGCGACCCTTGCGCAGGCGCAGCTGAAGCTGCTGGGGATCAACATCACGGACGTGACGAAGCCGTACGCTCAGTACATCTCGACCACGTACCAGGGCCAGTACGACGGGATGGGCCACAGCCCGCGGGCGGTGGCGTACTGGCTGGACTTCGTAACCGAGCGATTCACGATGAAGCCGCAGCGCGGGCGCATCAACCTCTCGTACGTGAACGACCCGAAGCTGGAGGAGCTGATGGACAAGCAGCGGGGGCAGTTCGTCTGGGAGGAGCGGCTGCAGACGGTCCGGCAGATTGAGGAGCACGTGGCGGAGGAGCAGTACGAGATCTACTTCTCGACGGACACGCGCACGTACTTCTGGGACAGCAACATTGAGAACTACCGCCCGACGGCGTGGTTCCCGTACACGCACCTGATGAAGGCCTGGCGCGACGCATAGGCCGTCGGGCTGCGGCCAAGTCCGGGGTGAGGGGCGTCCTGATGGGCGCCCTTCGCCATGCCCGGCCGGTGAGGCGGCTGCGGTAGGGGCGGGCTGGTTCAGACGAGGAGGTGGGCGGGGAGTGCGCCTTCGTGCTGGAGGAGGCGCTGCTTCATGGCGAGGCCGCCGCCAAAGCCATGGAGGGAACCATCGGCGGCCAGGATGCGGTGGCAGGGGAGCCAGAGCGGGACCGGGTTGGCACCGATGATGGCGCCGACGGCGCGGGCACGGCTCCGCCCGAGGCCGGCGTGCTCGGCGAGCCAGCCGTACGAGCGGGTTTCGCCGGGAGGTACGTCGCGCAGGGCCAGAAGGACGGCACGGGAGTGCGCTGGAAGCCCGGCCGGGAGGTCGACCGGGAAGGCCTGAAGGGCAGCGATGTCGCCATCGGCGTAGGCGCGGAGACGGGCGCAGGCTTCGGCCGTGGCCGGGGATTCGCCCTCGACGGCGCCAAATGCGAGGAGCTCGCGGAGGGCAGCTTCGAACGTGTGGTGAAAGAGGGTGGCGTGGCGGATGCCGAGGGGTGCCAGAGCAACGCCGGCCCAGCCAAGGGCCGTGGCGGTGACGGCGGCGACGGGATGGGTGTTCACGGTGTGCGCTGGCGGCGGCCCAGGACGCGAGCGAGGAGGGCGCCACGGAGGGTGCGGTAGGAGGCGACGGCCTCATCGTCGGGTACACGGTACTGGTCGGGCCGGCCGTAGCGTGATTCTTCGTAGGCCTGGGAGAGGCGGATGGCCGGCTCTTCGCGCTGGATGGCGCTGCCGAGGCGGCGGGACCATTCGCGCGGGGTTTCCTGGGGGCGGCTCGCGAGGCCGGCCCAGCCGGCGAGGCGCTGGGTGTGGGCCCAGAGGCGGGCGCGGGGGTCGAGGCCGGCAAGGCCCCAGTTCCAGGCGATGCGGAGGCTGAGGGCGCCGGCGGCTGCGAGTGCGAGGAGGGCGAGGGGGATGGCGAGGAGGAGCCAGTTGAAGCGGTCGTTGATGACCGGGTCTTCGGCGAGGGCGTCCTGGATGGGGCCGAGGCCACCGGTTGGGTCGATGGGGTCGGGGCCGAACAGCTCTTCGAGGGAGGGTTCGACGAAGGGGTCGGATGGGGTGAGCGGTTCGCTGATGCCGCCGGCGCCACCTGCGGGTCGGTCGGAGGTGGGGTTGAAGGCGATCCAGCCGTAGGTGGGGAAGAAGACTTCGACCCAGGAGTAGGCGTCGCTCTTGCGGACGGTGTAGAGGGTCTCTTCGCCGGTGCCAGGGGTAAGGACGTACCCGACGGCGATGCGGCAGGGGATTCCCGCGGTGCGGAGCATGACGCACATGGCGGTGGACTGGTAGTCGAAGTAGCCGCGCTTGAGTTCGAAGAGGAGGAATTCGACAGCATCGCGCCCGGGTGGCGGGGCAGGAACGGCGAGGTCGTAGGGGAAGGTGCGAAGGTAGGTCTCGATGGCCTTGGCCTGCTGGTATGGGGTGGTGGCGTTGGCTTCGCTGACGATGCGCTGGGTTTCTTCGCGGACGGAGCCGGGGAGGGATGAGGGGAGCTGGAGGTAGCGTTCGAGGACCCACGCCGGGTAGGGGGCGGTATCGGCGTTGAGCTGATCGGCGGTGGCGGTGGAGACGGAGCCGAAGCTGTTGTAGGCGTCGCCTTCGCCAAGTGCGCGGCGGCTGCGCATGCGTTCGATATCGCCGGACTGGCCGGGGGCGGCATCGACGCGGGCATCGACGTTGGCGGCAAGAGGGACGCCGGGGGTGAGGATGGTGCTTTCGGAGGAGAGGAGACGGATGCGGAGGATGGCGATGGTGCGGGCCTGGTAGGTGGCGGCCTGGGCATCGACGGCGAGCTCGCGGGCGTCGACGCGGGTGGATTCGCGGTCGCCGGCCTTCCAGCCGCTGCCGGTGTAGACCTCGTAGCTGGTTGCGCGGAGGAGGCCGGCATCGGCGCTGTTGACTTCGAAGAGGCGTTTCGAGCCGAGCGAGACATCGCCCTGGATGGGGAGGGTGTTGCCGAAGGTGTGGAGGTTGGCGCCGCGGCGGGAGTCGATGTTGTGGAAGAGGCGGACGAGCTGGTCGGACTGGGAGGTGATGGGGCGAACGAGGGTGTCGAAGACGGACTCGACGGCGCGCGCCTGGTTGCCGAGGGGGAGCCACCAGGCGATGACGACGAGGGCGGCGGCGATGGTGACGGTGAGCTGGATGAGGCTGACGGAGATGAATTCGGGGTATTCGATGCCCTCGCGGCGCCAGCGGGCGATGTTTTTCTGGAGGTGGACGCGGGAGATGAGGACCATGGCGCCGAAGAGGAAGACGACGAAATCGCCGGTGGGCTGGCTATCGAGGAAGGAGATGTTGGTGAGGAGGATGAAGCCGCCGGGGAGGAGGGCGAGCCAGGCGTTGTGCCAGCGGAAGAGGCTCCAGGCAGCGAGGTAGGCGGCGAGCCAGGTGATGGCGTGGACGAGGGTGACGAAGGGGAGGTTATCGTTGCTGATGTCGCCGGCGCGGACGACGTGGAACCATTCGACCATGCGGAGGCGGAAGTCGGCGAGGCGGTCGGCGAGGGTGGGGCCATCGGCGAAGTCCTGGGCGACGAGGGTGACGACGACAGCGCCGGCGAGGAGGCCGAGGGGGTGGATGGCGAGGGCGTGGAGGCGGATGCGGGCGGTGAGCATGCCGATGGCGAGCCCGGCGAGGACGGTGGGGATGAAGGGGGGCATTCCATCGACCCAGTTGGCCTGTTCGAGGGAGTGCGCGATGGCGACGAAGGTGATGACGGCGGCGGCGAAGGTGAGCCAGTCCTCCCAGCTCATGACGATGCGGGGGAGGTTGATGGCGACGGAGCCGGCGGTGCGGGCCGGGGATTGCTGGAGGGTGGGATTTAGCCCTGCCATGCGGTGCCTCCTGCGCCTGCCGGGCCGAGGGCGAGGGAGAGGTCATCGCCGCGGCGGACGACGTAGGTAAGGATATCGGATGCGGTGAGCTGCCCGTAGATGAGGAGGGGGGAGCGGTCGCTGCCGAAGGTGCTTGGGTCGATGAGGACGACGGCGGCGCGGACGCCGCGCTGGGTGAGGGACTGGATGGCGGTGAGCCAGCTATCGTCGGTGCAGGGGGTGACGACGACGAGGGTGGTATGGCGGCCGAAGCGGCGCTGTTCTTCGAGGAGGAGTGCGCCGAGTGGGGCATCGCCGACGGCGCTGGCGGTTGCGAGGGTTTCGAGGATGCGGGTGAGCTGGTTCTGGCCGCGTTCGGGTTCGAGGATGCGGAGGTCGCGGCCGAACTGGATGAGGCCGGCGGGGCGGTTGGCGATGATGTAGTGGCGGGCGACGCTGGCGGCGATGCGGACGGCGTATTCTTCGGTGGAATCATCGCCGGAGCCGATGTGGACGCGACGTTCGAGATCGAGGATGACCCAGATATCGGAGGCGGGGTCGAGCTCGAAGGTCTTGACCATGAGTTCGCCGGTGCGTGCGGTGGAGCGCCAGTGGATGCGGTTGAAGGCGTCGCCGGGGGCGTATTCGCGGATGCCGGCGGCGTTGGGGGTGATGTAGTGGGTGCGGCGGCGGAAGCGGCCTTCGCCCGGGAGGTTGGCCGGTGGCGCCTGGAAGTGGGGGAGCTCGACGACGGGCGGGTAGACGAGGATTTGCTGCGGTTCGCCGAAGGTGCGTGAGCGGCGGAAGATGCCGAAGGGATCGACGGCGGTAACGGTGAGCGGGCCCCAGGTGTAGAGGCCGCGCCGGCGGAGCGGGGTGGTGACGATCCAGTTGCGTGAGCGGCGCGGGGGGATGGAGACGATGCGGCGCGAGCGATGCCCGGGGAGGGCGGACGGGTCTTCGACATCGAGCCAGACGCGTGGGAAGAGGGAGGTGTTGCGGACCTCGATGATTTCGAGGGCTTCCTGGCCGACCTGGGCGCGGGCGGTGCGACGATCGGCGGTGGCGACGAGGCCGCGGGTGTTCCACCAGGTGTAGAGCCAGGCGAGGGGGAGGACAAGCGCGATGATGTAGACGAGGCGGAAGACGAGCCAGAAGCCGGTGGCGAAGGCGACGAAGATTGAGGCGAGCAGGATGAGGATGACGAGGGTGAGGGTGCGGCGCTGCGGCGCGAGGGCGGCTGCGAGCAGGCTGCGCACCGGGGAGACCTCAGGCGCGGGCGCGCGCACCGGGGACCGGGACGCGCTGGAGGCACTGGGCGATGACGTCGGCCTGGGTGACGCCCTTGACGCGTGCGCCGGGGCTGACGATGACGCGATGGGCGAGGGTGAAGACGGCCATGTCTTTGACGTCGTCGGGGATGACGAAGTCGCGACCTTCGAGCAGGGCACGGGCCTGTGCGGTGCGGAAGAGTGCGATGGAGCCGCGGGGGCTGGCGCCGAGGTAGACGGCCTCGTGCTCGCGGGTGGCGTTGGCGAGCTGGACGATGTACTGCTTGATGAGGGGATCGACGTAGATTTCGCGGACGGCGCGCTGGAGCTGGAGGATTTCGTTGGCGTCGGTGACCTGCTGGAGGGCCTCGATGGGGTGGCGGGTTTGCTGGGCGTCGAGGACGAGGACTTCATCGGTGGGGGAGGGGTAGCCGAGGTACATGCGGATGAGGAAGCGGTCGAGCTGTGCCTCGGGGAGGGGGAAGGTGCCCTCGTACTCGATGGGGTTCTGGGTGGCGAGGACCATGAAGGGCTGTGGCATGCGGTAGGTGATGCCATCGACGGTGACCTGGCGCTCCTCCATGGCTTCGAGAAGGGCGGACTGGGTCTTGGGCGTGGCGCGGTTGACTTCATCGGCGAGGACGACCTGGGCGAGGATGGGACCGGGCCGGAATTCGAAGTCGCCGGTTTTTTGGTTGTAGATGGAGACGCCGGTGACATCGGAGGGGAGGAGGTCGGGGGTGAACTGGATGCGGCGGAAGGAGCAGCCGGTGGAGACGGCAATGGCGCGGGCGAGCATGGTTTTGCCGACGCCGGGGACATCTTCGATGAGCATGTGGCCGCCGCAGAGGAGGGCGGTCACGGCGAGGCGGATTTCGCGGGATTTGCCGACGATGACCTGTTCGACGTTGGCGATGATCCGCTCAGCAACGAGCCTGGGGTCTTCCACGCGGCGACTCCGGTGCGGCCGGGGCACGGGGTGGGAATGCCCCGGGGTGATTGGGCGGATTATAGCGCCGGGCAACCGGGGCCCGGTTAAGCCCCTTTCGACGGGGCGCCGAGCGCGCGGAGGACGAGGTCGACGAGGCCGGCACGGAGCCGTTCGAGGGGGATGGTGCCGGCGGTGGCGAGGGCGATGAGTGGGTCGGCGGCGGAGGCAACGAAGAGCCGAGTGACGGCAGGATCGAGACCCGGGCGGAAGACGCCGCGGGCGATGCCGCGCTCGATGGCAGCCTCGAGGCGGGGTTCAAGCATCCAGCCGATAACGCGGGCTTTGATTTCTTCGAAGGAGCTGGTGGCCATGAGCTCCATGGCGAGGGGCGCGGTGTGCGCGAAGTTCTCGAGGAGGATGGAGATGTAGTCGCTCACGACTTCGACCGGGTCATCGCTGGCGAGGACGGCTTCGAGGGCGGACTCGGTGGATTCGACGATGCGGGTGGCCACGGCAGCGACGAGGTCGGCTTTGGCGGGGAAGTTGCGGTAGATGGTGCCGATGCCGACGCCGGCGTGTTCGGCGACCTGGCGCATTTCGACGGCGGTGCCGTGTTCGATGAAGAGTGCGTGGGCGGCCTCGATGATGCGCTGCCGGTTGAGGCGGGCGTCGGCGCGGGCGGGGAGGTGGGGCGTTTCGCACATGTCTATGGCAAGAATACACGATGGCCCTCTTGATCGGAACCGGAGTTCCGCTTCACACTCGATCAGGAATGTCGGAGCCGGGCGGTGGACGCCGCACGGGAGCGGCAGGCACCGGGTCGCCGACGTGGCGAA
>FWWL01009803.1_pt1 | contig 11379 bp, 11 predicted proteins | sample 2228331 | NCBI WGS metagenome assembly FWWL01 (sample SAMEA103939775, study PRJEB20133) | metagenome
CCGCACGGCGCATACCCTCGCGCAGGCATTAGGGGAGAGGACGAAAACCTCTCGATGATGACACCTATAGTATAAACGAGGCGTGTTTAAGGGGATGTTAAGCCCTGTTAAGAGCCTGTAAAATTTCGCCCTTTTCGCTCACGCTTCTCGAATGAACGCCTCTATTAGTGTCCGAACGCGCTCCAAGTCTTCAGGGCTGATATTTTCCAGCACATCAGTTGCCCAATGCCAGTTGGGCGGGATACCTGGCTCAGTTTCGCACCAAATCGCAACCGCCTTGTAGCGCTTCATCAGGAAGGGAAGCGCATCGGTGTATGCCCCGTGCGGAACGGCACTGGCATCCAACTCCCATTCGGGGTGGCGTTGCCCCAGCTGTTGAAGTTTATGCACCATTTCGGGGTGCGCATATTGGCGCGGAAGCATCCCCTCTGCCACCAGATAGCGCGGTTTACCCAGCCCCACATGGTCGATAATCAGGAACTCAGCGTCTTGCAGTTCCCAGCCGAACTCTTGCTCGAAGGCAAACGCGCCCGCAGGTCTGCCCACCTCCTCACAGCCCGTGAACACGCCCCACACCTCGGTGTGCTCAGGTGGATTTTGGGCGAGCCGTTCGAATAGGGTCAGCACGACCGCTGTGCCAGAGCCGTTATCATTGGCTCCCTGCACCCAGTCCAACACCATCTCCCGATGCAATAGCACCAGCACTCCCCATAGCGAGATGAGCATTCCGGGCACCATCAGCCATCGTCCCACCTCTCCGTAGCCCAGTAGCCCAAGCCCAGCGCCCACGAATAGCAGTGTTAGCAGGAAGGTCTGGATGCGGAAACTAATACCGAAGTTGCGCACGGTTTTGGGATGCCACAAGAGTGTGGCGCGCGTGCTGTCGATATGCGCAATCAGCACCACCTGCCGATGCCGTTCTCCTTTGGAGGGAATGCGCGCAATTAGGTTCGCACTGTCGCGCTGGGGAAACAGGCGCATCACATCCCATTTCCCACTCACCAGCCCCCAATAGAGTGCCAAGCCAAAGCCTCCTGCAAGCACTGCCCAAATCCAGCCCCCAGCCCATCCCAATACTCCTGCCAACAAGAACAGGAGCGAAACGGTTATCCACGGTAGGGTGAAGGAGGGCACGGAGCGGAAGGGTTGGATATGAACAGCTATCCCCTGCTCTTTGAGGCGTCGTGCTAAATAGTCGCGCAGGTGCGCCTCCCGCTCACTGGTCGCAGGGCGCGCCCCAAAAGTGTCGATCAGGGTCTCTAAGGTGTGATAGGTCTCCCGACTCTCCACCATCATCCCCACGATTCGAGATTCGCTCCTCTACTCCTTCAAGCGTTCTGGGGAAGTGCAATCGCTATGCATGCTACACTTATAGCAAGGAGGTGCCGACGATGCCTATCTACGAATATCGCTGTGAGCACTGTCGGAAGCGGTTCGCCAAGCTACTGGCGATAGCGGAGCGGGATAATCCACAGGTCTGCCCCTACTGTGGCGGGGAGACAGCGCGTCGACTAATTTCGCGTGTGGCACGCCTTCGTACCGAAGACCAGATGCTGGACGACCTTGCCGACCAGATGGAGTTCTCAGGCGACCCAGATGACCCCAGCACTCTGCGTCGCTTTATGCGCGAGATGAGCTCCGCGATGGATGAAGACCCCTACGAGATGGAAGCGATGTTCGAAGAGGAGATGGCATCGGCAGAGAGCGAGGAGGAGAGCGTATGAACCTTACTCCAGAGGAACAGGAACTGCTTTGTCAGGCGCGGGAGGCACGCACGCGTGCCTATGCACCCTATTCGGGCTATGCGGTGGGGTCGGCAATCCGCACCGCGGAGGGGCGCATCTTCACAGGGTGCAATGTAGAGAATGCGAGTTATGGGCTATCGGTCTGTGCAGAGCGTGTGGCATTATTCAAAGCGATTTCGGAGGGGGCACGCACAATCGTTGCGGTTGCGATCATTACCCAAGAGGGCGCACCGCCTTGCGGCGCCTGCTTGCAAGTCCTATCCGAGTTTGTGGAAGACCCCTATCAGTGCATCGTATGGTTGGCGACCCCCGACCACCTTGTCCGACGCGCCTCACTTGCTGATCTCTTTCCCGTTCAATTCCGCCTCAGCGGAGCTGAAAAAGGCACTTCTGGTGATGATGCTTGAAACCCCCTGCTATCAGGTTCGACCCGTATGCTCTACCACCCATGACTTTTTGACCATACAGGACGCCTTATGGAGAGATATTGACGGGTTGAATATTGATTCGGAAAAAACGAAAGGGGTCAATATCCGTCCGAAACCAGTCAATATGAGTTTCCTGCTATCGTAGGGTTTTTGCCAACCTATATTTGCGTCCCTTACGCTCGCCTTCTGGAATGAGCCAACCCGTCTCCACAAGTCGCCGAGCCATATTTCGGGCTTGGGAAATACTAATCTGAAAAACTTCTCGAAAATCGGCGTTTTTCACAAAGCCTCTGGTTTCCAAAATGGGCATCAAGCTTAGAATCTCTTCTGGAGGCTGCTTGCTTTCTGCTTGAGTCTCTTCGACAAGCCTGTAAGTGCGTCCTCGTGGTTTGTCACGAACAATAATCCCCTTTCGTATCAAGTCGCGTATATCCCTTCCTGCAGTGTAGGGGTCTACTTTGCACAAGGATTGGTAATCTCGAGTGCTAAATTTACCGTGATGCTCGCGCGCATAAGCAAGGATGCGTTTCTGATTCCGCGAAAGTCCAAGCCTTTCCAGCTGAGATAACCAATGCATTGTGTCTTGTCTATAAATGGGTTTACTTTTCAGTACCACGATAAAGCAGCCGCCTTCCATGCGAAACTGGGGAGGATGTAATCCCTCAGCCTCCATCACTTCGAACATTCGTGGAATCCCCTCACCTCGCTCCCGCATGTAGCCATAATCGGTCAACACACGGGCAATACGCGGGTTGCGAGATGCGTGGACACGTTCACGCTTAAAAAGGCGTTCTAAAGTGACAGGTTCTACCAGTTCGCCTGGACTACGCACTTCAAGATGGTCATCAAAAAGGTCTACCTCAATCTCAGTGCCTTTGATTCCGTAATCTCGATGAGCAACAGCATTTACTATAGCTTCTTGCCAAGCGAAATCGGGATATACAAATCGTTCCTCGAAGAAAAGCGTTACTAAGGATTGACGCTGAGGCAGGTGTTCGCGAATCCTCTCGTAAGCGGTTTGAATTAGGAGGGGTAAGGGAAGATTCTCTATTCGTATGCGTTTCTTGATATTGAACTCTGCCCCCGTTTTTCGCTCCGTTCCCTGCCAAATAGCAAAATCGATTCCGCAACGGGGATGCCACTGTGCTGGCTGTTTAGAGAAAAGCAGGAGGCTGGCAAGGGTCAGAATGATGCGTCCATTTCTCGGTTCTGCTAAGCGGTAGTGGTTTAGCACAACGAGAGGGTCGGGAGCGATACCAGCCCGTTTGGCAACCTCTTCGATGAGAGATGTGTTTAGATCGCTCAAATTTGCTTCAGGAACAAACTGGGCTTCGGTTAGCAGTTGACGCCGAGAACGCTTTATCGCGTCAATATCTCTTGCATCGAAAGGTATATTTTGGTCATTGTGACGATAAAGATAGCGTCCATCGGTTAGTTGGTACACCTCGGGGCGCCAATCCACTTCAAACACCCATACGCGACGCCCCTCTATGGTAATCTCGCTGGTACGAAAAGGCAGAGTTCCAACGATATGTCCCGCAACTTGTCTTTTGATCCGTTCCAAGTTGTACCGTTCGGGTACTCCAGACACAGTTCCGTCATCTTCGATGCCGAAGACAACCGTTCCTCCCTCTGCGTTAGCCATTGCCACGAGGGTTTCTGCGATCTTATCTACAGCACTCTTGATGTCGGTCAGCCCCTTCCGTTCCAAAAATTGTCCTTCAGGCTGCGTACATAGCCATTCCCATTCGTTGTGCATACACATGCTGTATACCCTCTCAGAGTTCTGACTCAATCGTGAAAGGAGGTGCTTCAAGAGAGTTTTTGTTTAACCCCCTCCTTGAGGTTCTCCATAAATGCAGCGGGAATCAGATGGGGCGAACTTGTAGGCTTAACAGCCGAGTCCCCTACAAAGTTTAAGGTACACTACAGGGCTATGAGAGGTTCAAAGAGGATGCTACAGAATACAGGCTGGCTCATCGTGGCAGTGCTGATGATGGGAGGACTACCTGCGTGCCAAGCAAACTCAACTGCCGAGACAGGAGGAGCGATGGAACAACAAAGCACCCCCCAAGAGACTACTCCCCAACAAGAGGATCAGAAGAGCGAACAGCCCCCCACTTCCAATGCAGAGTTCGCCTATGTGAAGATGACCATCAAGGACAAGGGCGACATTATCATCGAGCTGAACCTCAAGGAGGCACCCAAAACCAGCGAGAACTTCATCAAGCTGGTCAAAGACGGCTTCTACGACGGCATACGGTTCCACCGTGTGGTGCCCGATTTCGTGGCACAAGCGGGCGACCCTCAGTCCAAAACGCTCCCCATCGATGACCCGCGACTTGGCACAGGCGGACCGGGCTATACGATTAAGTTCGAGCCGAACCCGCTCAAGCACACACGCGGAGCCATCGGCATGGCGCGTACTCCCGACCCCGATAGCGCAGGGAGCCAGTTCTACATCTGCCTCAAAGACCTGCCCCAACTGGACGGCAACTATGTGATATTCGGGCGCGTCGTGGAGGGCATGGAGGTCGTCGACCGCATCGTGAAGGGCGACACGATTGTCAAAGCGGAACTCATCCCGACCTGGAAGCCCAAACCGAAATCGGAGAGTAAGTCCCAATGATAGAAGATGTGGTCGCAGCGGAGGTACTTGCCCAAAGCGAGGCGATTCTGGAGGCAGACCGCCCTGTAGAGGAGCGTCTCCAGTCGCTTATGCACTATCTGCATGAGACGCTCCCTCACTACCACTGGGTCGGTATCTACTGGGTTCGTGGCGACGAACTGGTGTTAGGACCCTATGTCGGACCGCCCACCGAACATGTGCGCATTCCTGTCGGGCGGGGTGTGTGTGGAACCGCAATAGCAGAGGGAGCGAATCAAATCGTGCGGGATGTGCGCACGCGCACGAACTACCTTGCGTGCAACTTGGAAACCCTCTCCGAGATTGTGGTGCTGATACGCCATCCCGAAACGGGCAAGATTCTGGGGCAGATCGATGTGGATGGCACGCAGGTGGGCGCGTTCGACACGACGGACGAGGCTCTCTTGGAGGCGATTGCCGAACGAATCGCTCGGCTTGTCGTGGCTCACCGCTCTTAAGCGGAGGCGCGCTCTAAGCGGTCGCGCATCGCGCGTCCCAATCCTTCGGCAGGAGGGAGCGGGCATACAATCGCATGCACCTGTTGCGCCTCCAGCCACCGTAGCCCTTCAAACAACCGCCTCGCCAACCCTTCCCAATCACCCCATCTGCCCCACTCAAACGCTATCACCCGCCTATGAGAGGGGATTCGCCACCCCTCAGGGCGCATGACGCCTACCCACTCGTGTTGGCTCAGCGCGTCGCGCACCGCACCATACAGCACCGAAGGCTCAGGGGCGCATAACAGCACGGGCACTTGGGGCGCATAGTGGCGTGGGCTGGTGCCTGGCGAGGGCAACGGCTGACCCTCTTGCACCACCTCCGCGAAGACGCGCACCGTGCCGATGACCTCTTCCAGTGCCTCCAGTGAGACTCCACCCGGACGCAGGAGCGTAGGAGGCGTGGTGGTCAAATCCACTATAGTCGACTCCACGCCCACAGGGGTCTCGCCCGCATCGAGCACCGCCTCAATCTCGCCTCCCAAGTCGTGAAGCACATGGTCGGCACAGGTGGGGCTGGGTCGCCCAAACCGATTGGCGCTGGGCGCAGCGATAGGGGTCTCGCTCATGCGAATGAGCGCTTGGGCGACAGGATGGGCAGGCATTCGCACTGCCACCGTATCGCGTCCTGCAGTAATCAGGTCGGACACACGCTCAGAGCGCTTCAGAACCAGCGTCAGCGGACCCGGCATAAAACGCTGTAGGAGCGCATCGGCTTGGTGAGGCAGTTCATCAATTAGTAGGAGCAGTTGCTCTCGGCTGATGATATGCACAATCAGCGGGTCCCAGGCGGGGCGACGCTTCACTTCGAAGATACGGCGTACTGCGGAGGGATTGAAGGCGTCCGCTCCTAAGCCATACACGGTCTCGGTGGGGAAGGCGACCAACCCACCCGCACGAATGATAGCGGACGCTTGGCGGATGAGGGCGTCATCATGGGCAGGGTCGCCTGTGAGAATGAGGCGCTGGGTCTGCATGGTCAATCGTTCCGTGTGCGGGTGATACGCACTCCTGCCAGCTCCACAATCGTGCCTGTGGGGGGCAGGCGTTTGCTGAGTTGTAAATGCACGCGCTGAACATTCGAGAAACGCTGAAGGATTTCCGCACAGATGCGTTCGGCAAGCGTTTCCATCAGGCGTACTTGAGTGCCCGTGCCAATCTGCTCTACCAGTCGTGCTACTGCGCCATAGTCGACCGTAGCGTCGATTTGGTCGGTTTGCCCTGCTTGGCGCAGGTCTACCTCTAAGGTGAGGTCGACACGGTAGCGGTGCCCGACCTGTTGTTCTGCGTCGGGCACCCCGTGATAGGCATAGAATTCGATGCCTTCGATGAAGACCTGGTCAGGCATTAGCGCCCATGTTGGCGGAGTATCTCCCGAATCTGCTCCACTAAGCGAAGGGCTTCCTCATAGGGGCGTTGCCACACATTGCGCCCGAAAATCATGCCGACTGCCCCCGCCTCCATCGAGAGGCGCACCTTTTGAAGCACATCGGCGTCGTTGCCCTTCTCTCCGCCCGAAAGGAGCACAAAGGTGTTGACCGCAGAGCCAATCACGCGGCGGATGCGTTCCTCGTCGCTCTCTTCCAGTTCATTGTAGGGTTTGGGATGGAGAGCGCGCTTCTCAGGTGGGGCAAGCTTCGGGAAGTTTATCTTCACGATGTCTGCACCCAACTCCGCGGCGACGCGCGCTGCGTAATCCACTGCCCAGAGGCTGTCGCGTCCGCCTTTCGCCTCCACCGCCTCGCCACGCGGGTACGACCACACAATCAAGGGCATGCCGTACTTCTCTGCTGCCTCCCGCACCTCCATAAACTGGCGGAAGTCCTCGTCTTGGCGCGGAGAGCCAACATAAAGTGTGTAGCCCACGGCGTCGGCACCGAGCCGAACCGCATCCTCTACCCTCGAGTTCAGGGGCGATAACGCCTGCGCATCGGAGGGGATTTCGGTCTTGCCGTTGAGCTTCAGAATCAGCGGGATTTTGCCGGCATACTTGGCGATATATTTCTCGGCTATGCCATACTGGAACGCCACGGCGTTGAAGCCCCCTTCAATTGCCAACTGGCAGATGTAGTCGGGGTCGCCTGAGGGGGGATAGGGGAAGAAGTCGCGCGGTCCATGCTCCAGCCCTTGGTCGTAGGGCAGAACCATCAGCGTGCCGTTGCGTAGCCCGAACTGATACATCATGCGGTACAGTCGGGTGCGTTTGCCCGTGTTCAAGTGGGGCAGGTCGTCCAAAGAGAGCCGTCGTATTGGTGTTGTGGCTACCATCGCTTTATCACCTCGCTTGGGGGATTATACCATGTAGCCAAAGGTGTGCCCCTACCGACCCAACACGCGGTCGACGAACTGCTGAGGGGTTAGCCCACCTTCGTTCACATGGGTGATGGGCAACCAGCCCGGCGGTCCGGGAGCGGTCGCAATCTGGAGCCACTTTTCTGCCAGTTCCTGCTTGCTCAGGCGCATGCTCCACGGCTTACCCGACTGCTTTGCCTCCTCTTGGAGCGCTTCCCATCGAATGAGCCATGCATACCAAATCGGCAATCGGGCAATCTGAACCCGCCAGCGTAGGTCGGGGTCATGCTGGACGGCACGCTCCGCTTGCTCCCATAGCGCTTCGGCTTGCGACAGCACCTCGTACCTCAGATAGGGTGTCTCATGAGGATTCGCAAAACAGCCCATATAGAAATCTTTCGCCCTCTCTGCCATCAGCGTCATGTAGCGTTTGATATAGGGAGCGGCTTTGCCGTAGTAGCCCTTCAGGAACTCGTCGATGAGTTTGCGGTCATCCTGATAAGGGTTCCACATGAGCTGGGCGAGGAGCCACCCGCGCAGTTCTGCCATCTCGGCGCCGTGCGATTGATACGCGCCCTGTTCGAACAGCCCGCGCACATTGTGGCGATGGAAGAACCGCACATTCTCGCCCAGCACGAACCAGTTCGGATGGGGGAGAATGTAGTGGACGAAGTTGGTCGTATAGTCCCACACATAGAGCCGTTCGCTCATCTGGCTCCAAGCGCGGATATCGTCGGCAAATGCACTATTCACAGGGTCGCTTAGCGGGCGTGAGAAACTGCACTCGATCGAACAGAGGCGCACAATCACATTTCTGCGCGGGCGTAGGGTGCGGGTATGTTTGCGGGTGTACCAGTAGGCAAGCGTATCGAACGCCATATTCGGAAACTCCGCCTCTAACTGCTCAGCGATGAAGTTGACCATATCCAGCACGGAACCTGCATGAGTGCCTTCCCGCTCGTCGATGGCTTTACACGAATCGCACTGGCATGCACCTGTCCAGTCGTTTTGTGAGATGGAGATGATGTTCGCATCGGGGTTTTCCCGTAAGATTTGACGCACCCGCTCCACCAGAAATTGGCGTAGTTCCGGGTTCGTGCAACAAAGTTGCGCTCGCTCCCACTGACGCTTGCCATCGATGAGGCTGTACCATTCTGGATGTGCCTCGAAATACTGTTCGGGAGGCACGAGCCAGTAGAAGGTATGCACGAAGCCCACATAGCGAATCTTGCCTCCATGCTTTTCGGTAAGGCGAGGGGTATGACCGTTCGAATAGTTGCGCGCGGCGGTATCGCCATCAAACATCGGGTACCAAAACGACTCGCGATACTCGAAGGCGGGCTTTTCGTTCACCTGCAGAGGAGGGATACGAAAGGTGCGCTTCTTGGGGATATGGGTCGCCCAAGGAGCCCACCATCGGACACCTCCATAGGTATGCAGAAAGCGGTAGACCGCATAGAGAGTGCCTCGCGGGCGCCCTCCTGCCAACAACAGATAGTTGCCTTTTGTGCGCATCACCACCTCTTCGGGATCAAGTTGCTCAAAGGACACCTCGGGGAATAGGGTCTTGGCGACCGTTCCCTGCCCTACCACAATCCCTCTCTGTGGGAGTTCAGTCGGGGTAGCGAGGCGCACTTCAAACTTTGCTCCCGTGAGCAGTTCCAAGTGCTTCGCCAGCTCCTCTATGGCGTACTGTTCCGAGGGAATGGCTCCTTCCTGCATGAGGATGGGCATACGCGCCTTTCCTCGCTCTGCCAGAGTAAGAGCCTTACTCATCTCGCTTATGCTTATCACCTCGAACCCAAACATACACTACGGTTCACGAAAGAGGGGTACGAATCCTGCTAAAGCCTTCCATAGGGTACAATCAAGCCTGCATGGCACCCATCGTCGCCCTGATTGAGAATTTTCGGGAGCAGATAGTGAGCGTGTCGGAGTTGACCGATACCCTGCGCCAAGCAGGGGTGCTGGTGCGCGACCTAAGCGACGGTTGGAACCAGTTGGACGAGACGACTCGCTCGGCAATCGAGGAACTGCTTCCTCAAGTAAGCGGGGAAACTCTGCTGGAAACGCTCAGCGCTTACCAGAAGCCGATTGCACGGGCGAGTGCACGCGCCAACCCGTTTCGCTATCCTACCGAGCGCGAGGTCGCCTTCACCTATGAGCGTATCGCCCTTCGCCCCAGTGAGTACGACCCCGACCGATTGGAGCGCGCGTTGATAGTAGGAAGCCTCGTCGCACCAGAAAGCACGCTTGGAGAGCGCGCCCAGCAGTTATTGAGCGCACTGCTTATGCTCCAACCCTTCCGCGACTACAATACGAGCGTTGCGCTCGTGATAACATTCGCATTCCTGAGTGCCAACGGCGCCGAGGTGAACCTAACTCCCGAAGAGGTGCGAAACCTGCTAAGCGACCCAACGCTCTTAGCGCGCGCCTATCCTCAGAAAGCCCCTACCCTTAGTCCGCATACCTATACTGACCTCGTGTTAGCACTCTTGCCGAGCCTGCGCGCTCTCTTGGGGCAGATAGAGCAGGAACAGCGCGCTTCCGCACTGGTGCCCATCAAGAACTTGCCCGAACCCATTCGCAACACCCTGCAACCTGCGCCTGGTCCCACCTTCGAGTGGCGCTACCTGACACTCCAAGACCTCATTTGGATTAACACAGAGGTCGTGGGTAGTCCGCAACCTTATTCGTATGACCGCCTTGAGGAAGCGACCTACTATCAGTACAGTTATCGCCAAAGCCGAAATGTGTTGTTGCAGTCTGCACGGTTTTTGTGGGGCTATCTGCGGTATCGCCCCTTCGCACAAGGTAACCTGCGCACTGTTTTCATCGCCACTTTGGCGTTCCTTGAGATGAACGGATACGAGGTTCACCTCCCCGTAGAGAACGCTTCCGAGTGGCTTTTGCAGGTGGTTCACCGAAAACGCCATCCGCTGGACGCCATCCGCCAGATTGCCAAGCCAGCCCTGCCGGGCAGGCAACCCATTCCCTTACGCGAACTGGTGCACCACCTTATTGAACACTACGCCCCTGCCTTAGAGCAGATCGAACCGATACCGCTACTTGGGCGAGATGCCCCAGCCACGAATGCGCTTTATGGGCAAGACACCCAACCTGTGAATGCAACACCATAAGGGAGGCAAAAAGGATACCGATGGTGAGAGTTCGTTATGCACCCAGTCCGACAGGGTTCCCCCATGTAGGCAATATCCGCACCGCGCTCTTCAACTGGCTCTTCGCACGCCACCAGGGGGGCAAGTTCATCGTTCGAATAGAAGATACCGACCGCGCACGCTATGTACCCGGCTCTGAGGAGAGCATTCTCGAATCGCTGCGGTGGCTCGGTTTAGATTGGGATGAGGGTCCGATTGTAGGCGGTCCCCATGCGCCCTATCATCAGTCCCAACGGCTGGAGTTGTATCAAAAGATAGCGCACCAACTAGTGGAGGAGGGCAAGGCGTACAAATGCTTCTGCACGCCCGAAGAGCTGGAGCAGATGCGCCAAGCTCAGCGTGCGCAGGGCGCCGCCACCACCATGTACGACCGCCGTTGCCGAAAGCTAACCCCTGCCGAAGTCAGAGCCAGAGAAGCCGATGGGCTACCCTATGTGATACGCTTCGCGATGCCCTTAGAAGGCACGGTGGAGTACGAAGACCTCATTCACGGCCGCACGGTGTTCCAAAACAAGTTCACCGACGACTTCGTGATGCTCAAATCGGACGGCTACCCCACCTATCACCTTGCGAATGTGGTGGACGACCACT
>FWWL01009809.1_pt1 | contig 11371 bp, 12 predicted proteins | sample 2228331 | NCBI WGS metagenome assembly FWWL01 (sample SAMEA103939775, study PRJEB20133) | metagenome
CTGCCCCTTGCGAAAGATGGCCCCCTTCCCCTTGCCGCCGGCGATGCCGATGTCTGCCTCCCGGGCCTCGCCAGGGCCGTTGACCACACAGCCCATGACGGCCACGGTGATGGGATAGCCCAGCTTCTGGAAGTAGGCCTCCACCTTCTCCACCAGGGGGAGCATGTCGATCTCGATGCGCCCGCAGGTGGGGCAGGCCACAATGGTGGGCCCCCGCTGGCGCAGGTTGAGAGACTTGAGGATCTCCCAGGCCACCGGCACCTCCTCTCGGGGATCGGCGGCCAAGGAGACGCGGATGGTGTCCCCAATGCCCTCGGCCAACAGGATGCCAATGCCCACCGCCGAGCGCACAGCCCCCGCCTTGGGGGGGCCAGCCTCGGTGACCCCTAGGTGGAAAGGATAGTCCACCAGCTTGGCCATCTCCCGATAGGCGGTGACCATGGTGGGCACATCGAAAGACTTGAGGGAGACCTTGATGTCCGAAAAGCCCATGTCCTCCAGGATCTGGATCTCCCACAGGGCGGCGTCCACCATGCGCTTCCACTTGGGGGGAGGCATCTCCCCCTCCTTAAGGGGGGGCAAGGGTGGCAGGCTACCCTCGTTGACCCCCACCCGGATGGGCACCCCCCGGGCCTTGGCCTCCCGCACCACCTCCCGCACCTTGTCCGGATCGCGGATGTTGCCGGGGTTGAGGCGCAAGCCGTGCACCCCGGCCCGCAGGGCCATGAGGGCCAGACGGTGGTCGTAATGGATGTCGGCGATAAGGGGGAGGGGGCTCTTCCTCACCAGCGCCGGCAGGGCCTCTGCCGCCTCCTGGTCGGGCACCGCCACCCGCACGATGTCGCACCCCAGCTCGGCCAGCTCTTGGATCTGGCGCAGGGTGGACGCTATGTCCGCCGTGTCCGTGTTGGTCATGGACTGGACGGCGATGGGGGCATCGCCGCCGACCTGCACCGGCCCCACCCACACCGGGCGGGTCTTGCGCCGCCGCCCCAGGGTGCACATCCCCTCCAGCTCCCTCATGGCAACAACCCCTCCCCGCGCAAGACGCGCAGGACATCGAAATAAGTGACGATCACTGCCAAGCTTATAATAGCTGCAAGGCCCACCAGGTGCACCAGGGCCTCCTTCTCCGGGGCGATGCGCTTGCCCCGCCTGGCCACCTCGATGAGGACAAAGACGATGCGCCCCCCGTCCAGCATGGGCAGGGGGAGGAGGTTGATGATGGCCAGGTTAATGGACAGGAGGGCAGCGAAGTCCAGCAGGGCCCGCCAGCCCCACGTCTCCACCACCTCCCCCGTGGCCTGGGCGATGCCCACCGGCCCCGTGACTTGAGGAGCGCCGCCCCCCACGACCCAGGAGACCACCTCGTTGCGGGCCAGGATCAGGGCATCGATGGTGGCCGTCCAACCCTTGGCCAAGGCCTCCCAAGGGGGGGACACCTCCCGCACCGTGTAGGCCCCGGCCAAATAGATGCGGATGCCGGTAGGGGCATCGCTGCGGAAGCGGGCCTTGACCGGCAGGGTCAGGACCTCCCCCCCACCACCCCCCAGGAAGCCGAAGGAGGCCGTAGGCCGCTTGATGGTGAAGGCCAGGGTCTCTCCCATGTTCAGGCGCACCAGACGGCCCACCTCCTGCAGGTTGCGCACCTGGTGGCCATCGATAGCCAGGATGACGTCCCCCGGCCTGAGCCCCGCCTCCTGGGCCGGGGACTGGGGCATCACCTCGGCGATGGTCACCAGGCCCACGGGCACCTCCCGGGGGGCCATGAAGGCCACGGCGAACAGGAAGACGGGGAGGACCAGGTTCATAAAGGAGCCGGAGGCCAACACCACCAGCCGCACCCAGGCAGGCTGGGCGGCCAGGCTCTGGGGATGGCTGGGGTCCTCCTCCCCCAAGAGCCGCACAAAGCCCCCCAGGGGGAGGAGGTTGAGGGAGTAGAGGGTGCCCCGGAAACGGAACCCCCACAGGCGGGGAGGATAGCCCAGGCCGGCCTCCAGCACCTGGACCCCGGCCACCTTGGCCGTGATGAAGTGGCCCACCTCGTGGACCACAATGAGCAGGGAAAGGACGCCGAGGAAGGCCAGGATGACTTGGGGGCTCACGTCCTCGACCTCACCCAGTCCTCGGCCCAGGCGCGGGCCCAGGCCTCGGCCTCCAACACTTGGGCCAGATGGGGTTCGGCCACCCCGACATGGGCCTCCAGCACCTCCTCCAACAGGCGGGGGATGTCCAAGAAGGCCAGGCGCCCTGCCAGAAAGGCCTCCACGGCCACCTCGTCGGCCGCCGAGAGCACCGCCGGGTAAGTGCCGCCGCGGCGCCCGGCCTCCAGGGCCAGGGCCAGACAGGGATAGCGCGCCAGGTCCACAGGCCCGAAATGGAGAGCCCCCACTTGGGCCAGGTCCAGCCTGGGCACCGCCACCCCCTCCACCCGCTCCGGATAGGTGAGGGCCAGCTGGATAGGCAGGCGCATGTCCGGCAGGCTCAGCTGGGCCTTCACCGAGCCGTCGCAGAACTCCACCAAGGAGTGGACGATGCTCTCCCGGTGCATCACCACCTCGATGCGCGCCAGAGGGATGTCGAATAGCCAACGCGCTTCCAGGCACTCGAAGCCCTTGTTCAGGAGGGTGGCCGAGTCCACGGTCACCTTGGGCCCCATGCGCCAGGTAGGGTGGCGGAGGGCCTCCTGGGCCGTCACCCGCGCCAGGTCCTGGGGCGGGGTGTCCCGGAAGGGCCCCCCAGAGGCGGTGAGGATGAGCCGCGCCACCTTGCCCACATCTTCCCCCCACAGGCACTGCCAGATGGCCGAGTGCTCGGAGTCCACGGGCCGCAGTTGGCCCCCTCCCTCCCTGGCGGCAGCCACCACCAGGTGGCCGGCCATCACCAGGACCTCCTTGTTGGCCAAGGCCACCACTTTGCCCGCCCGCAGGGCGGCCAGGGTGGGCAGAAGGCCGGCCCGGCCGGCGGTGGCCATAAGCACCGTGTCCACCTCCGGGGCCGCCACCATCTCCTCCGGCGGGGCCCAGCGGCAGGGGAGGCCCGCCTCCCGCAGGCGTTGCCAAAGGCCATCCCCCACGGCGTGGACATAGAGGGGCCGGAACTCCAGGGCCTGCTCCTCCAGCAGGGCTATGTTGTTGCCCGCGGCCAGGCCCACCACCCGCAGATGCTGGGGGAGGGCTCTGACCACCTCCAAGGCCTGGCGGCCGATGGAGCCTGTGGAGCCGATAATGGCCAAGTTCCTCATCCCGTCACCCACAGGCGCCAATAGTATACCAGGGGGGAGGTGAAGAGGATGCTGTCCAGCCGGTCCAAAAGGCCCCCATGACCGGGGACGAGGGCCGAGGCGTCCTTCACCCCCGCCCCCCGCTTGATAAAGGACTCGGCCAGGTCGCCCACCACCGCGGCCAAGGGCAGGAGGAGGGCCAGGGGGGCCACCTCCCACGGGGGGAGGCGCAGGCCCGTGGCCCAGTTGATGAGGACGATCCCTCCCGCCCCCAGGGCCAGGCCCCCCAGCGTCCCCTCCCAGGTCTTCCCCGGGCTCAGGTGGGGGACCAGGCGGCGCCGGCCCAGGGCCCGGCCTACCAGATAGGCGGAGGTATCGGTGGCAAAGGCCCCAAACACCGCAAGGACCACCCAATCAAACCCCTGGGGCCCTTGGCGCAGGGCCACCAGATGGCTCCCCAGCACCCCCACATACAGGGAGCCAGCAGCGGCCAGCCCCCACTCGGCCAGGGCCGGCCTGGGCTGGGCCCGCAGGAGGGAGGCCAGCAGCATAAGGGCCACCGTCAGGGCCAGGGCCCCCATCCACCAGCCGCCGCCATAATAAGCCCCGGCCACCAAAAGGCCCACCAGGGCCAGGCCCAGATAGCCCAGGGGGCGCTGACGCCAAGGCAAGAAGCGGCCCGAGCGCCCCGGGGGCAAGACCGCCGCCAGCAGCTCCCCTGTGCCCGTGACCAGCACCGCCCCCGCCCCCAGGGCGAAGGCCACCCCCCCAAGCCAGGTCACCCCTAGGATGGCCGGCACCCCTACCAGCCCGGACAAGGTCCTGGCCAGGAGGGAATCAGCGGTGCCCGTCCCCACACGGCTGGGGATAATCGCTCTCATCTTCGGGAAGGCGTCCGAACCGGCGCTTGCGGCGGGAATAGGCCAACAGGGCCTGGTCGATGTCATCCTCGTCAAAGTCCGGCCAATAGACGGGGGTGGAATAGAACTCGGCATAGGCCCCCTGCCAGAGGAGGAAGTTGGACAGGCGCATCTCCCCTCCGGTGCGGATGATGAGGTCGGGGTCGGGCAGGCCGGCGGTGTAGAGGTGGGCGGCCACCACCTGCTCGTCCACCTGCTCCGGGGGGATGCCAGCGGCCACGATGCGCCTTACGGCGTCCACGATCTCCGCCCGTCCCCCGTAATTGAAAGCGATGGTCAAGGTCATGCGCTCATTGTCTTTGGTGAGGTCCATGGCCTCTCGCACCTGCTGTTGCAAGCGGGGGGGAAGGCCCTCCAGACGCCCGATGTGCAGAAGACGGATGCCGTTCTCGTGCAGGTGTTGGAGCTCGCGTCGGATGACCTGCCGGAGCAGGCGCAAGAGCCCCTCCACCTCCCGTTTGGGGCGCAGCCAGTTCTCGGTGGAGAAGGCGTAGAGGGTGAGGAACTTGACCCCATAGTCCCCGAAGCGGCGGATGACCCGTCGCAAGTTCTCCGTGCCCGCCCGGTGCCCAGCCAGGCGTGGGAGGCCCCTCTGGCGGGCCCATCGCCCGTTGCCATCCATGATGATGGCCACGTGCACAGGTACCCTGGCCAGGGGCACAAGAGGGGGTGGCTCCTGGGCAGGGGCGGGGCGCGGCGGGGAGGGGGCAGACGTCGGCATAAGGGGCCGCCTCAGACCCGCAGCACCTCCTCCTCTTTGGCCTCGCCCAGACGGTCTATCTCCCGGATGAAGGAATCGGTGAGCTTCTGCAGCTCCTGCTCCGCCCGCCGGAGCTCGTCCTCCGAGATGTGGTGCTCGCGCTCCAGGCGGCGGAGGTGGTCATGGGCATCGCGGCGCACGTTGCGCACGGCCACCCGCCCCTGCTCCACCCGTTGGCGCACCACCCGCGCCAGCTCCCGCCGCCTCTCCTCCGAGAGGGGCGGCAGGACGATGCGGATGACCGTCCCATCGTCGGTGGGGGTCACCCCCAGGTCGGACTGTTGGATGGCCTTCTCCACGGCCTTGAGGATGGAGCGGTCCCAAGGCTGGATGATGATGAGGCGGGCCTCGGGGGTGGCGATGGTGGCCAGTTGCTTGAGGGGGGTGGGGGTGCCGTAATAGTCCACCTTGATGTTCTCCACCAGGGCGGGGCTGGCCCGCCCGGTGCGGATGGCCGCCAGGTCGTGCGCAAGGACCTCCACCGCCTTGGCCATGCGCTCTTTGGCCTCCTTGAGGATGGCCCCGACCTCCTCCCTCACGGCCGGCTCACCTCCCTTACCCTGAGGGGGCCAGCACCGTCGTCTCCCGCCCCACGCGGGTGCCCAGGGGCTCTCCCCGCACCACCCGCACGATGCTCTCCTCGGCCCCCAGGTCGAAGACCACGATGGGCAGGGCGTTGTCCATGCACAGGGAGAGGGCGGTGCTGTCCATCACCTCTAGGCGCAGGCTTATGGCGTCCATATAGGTGATGCTTTGGAACTTGCGGGCGGTGGGCACTTGGCGGGGGTCGGCCTCGTAGACCCCGTCCACCCCGTGCTTGGCCATGAGCAGGACCTCGGCCCCCACCTCGATGGCCCGTAAGGCGGCGGCGGTGTCGGTGGTCATGTAGGGGTTGCCGGTGCCGGCGGCGAACACTACCACCCGCCCCTTCTCCAGATGCCTTATGGCCCGCCGCCGGATGTAGGGCTCGGCCACCGCCTGCACAGTGATGGCCGACTGGGTGCGCACCACCACCCCCATCTGCTCCAGGGCGTCCTGGAGGGCCAGGGCGTTGATGATGGTGGCCAGCATGCCGGCGTAGTCGGCGGTGGCCCGGTCCATGCCCTGGGCCGCCGCCTCCGCCCCCCGGAAGATGTTGCCCCCACCCACCACCACCGCCATCTGCACCCCCATGTCCACCACCTGCTTGATCTGGCGGGCGATGCGCCGCAACTCCTGGGGGTCGATGCCATAGGCCCTCCGGCCCATGAGGGCCTCACCGCTGAGCTTGAGCAGGACGCGCCGGTAGGTGGTCAAGGCCCTCACCCCTCATTCGTAGCGCCCCAGCTCGAAGCGAGCGAAGCGGCGCACCCTTATGTTCTCTCCCGTCTTGGCCACCACCTCCCGCACCAGGTCGCCTATGGTACGGGACTCGTCGCGGATGTAGGGCTGGCTGAGGAGGCAGAGCTCTTTGGGGTCACCCTCCCCTGGGGGCATGTCCTCCTCCGATACGTATTTGGGCCCCATGGCCGCCACCTGCAGGGCCACCGCCTGCACCAGGGCCCGGAACTCGTCGGTGCGGGCCACGAAGTCCGTCTCGCAGTTGACCTCCACCAGGGCCCCCACCCGCCCGTCGTGGTGGACGTAGGCGTAGACTAGGCCCTGGGCCGTCTCCCGTCCGGCCCGCTTCTCGGCCAGGGCCATGCCCCGCTCCCTAAGGATCTCCTTGGCCCGCTCCAGGTCGCCGCCGGCCTCTTCCAGGGCCCGCTTGCACTCCATCATGCCAGCGCCGGTCATCTCGCGCAGGGCTTTGACGTCTTGCGCTGACACCTTCACCTTCGCCTCCCTCCTTGCCGGTAATTGGGACAGGGCTCTTAGGGGCCCTCTCCCTCTTGCGGGGAGGGCTCGTCGGGGGAGAAGACGTAGCCCGTCTCCCTGAGGGCGGCCAGCTCCTCCTCCCCCGCCTCCACTTCCGCCTTGGCCCAGGCCTCCCGCTCGGCCAGGCCTTCCAGCACGGCATCGGCCACTTGGGAGGTGATGAGCTTTATGGCCCGCACAGCGTCGTCGTTGCTGGGGATGGGATAGTCGATGAGGTCGGGGTCGCAGTTGGTGTCGGCCATGGCCACCACCGGGATGCCCAGGCGGCGGGCCTCGGCCACGGCGATGAGCTCCCGGGCGGCATCCACCACGTACAGGGCGGAGGGGAGCCTGGTCATCTCCTTGAGCCCGGCCAGGTGGCGGTTGAGCTTCTGGATGATGCGCTCCATGCGCGCCGCCTCCTTCTTGGAGAGGCGGGCCAGCTCCCCCCGCGCCTTGGCGTCCTCCAGGCGCACCAGATAGTCGATGCGGGACTGGATGGTGTGGAAGTTGGTGAGGGTGCCCCCCAGCCAGCGGGTGTTCACATAGGGCATGCCGCAGCGCTTGGCCTCCTCCTCGATGATGTCCCGGGCCTGGCGCTTGGTGCCCACAAAGAGGACGATGCCCCCCTGGGCCACCGTCTCCCGCACAAAGTCCAGGGCCTCCTGCAGCTTCTCCACCGTCTTCTGGAGGTCGATGATGTGGATGCCGTTGCGCTGGGTGAAGATGAACCGCCGCATCTTGGGGTTCCAGCGGCGGGTAGGGTGCCCAAAGTGGACTCCCGCCTCTAGCAACGCCTTCATAGATACCGGTTCCGGCAACTCCTCAGACCTCCCCTCGCCCTTGTCCGCAGGGCAGTATAACATAGGCGCGGCCCTGGGTCACCGCCGCCTTCACCTTGTCCCTCCCCCTGTGCTATACTATGGCCCCGATAAGCGACGATATTCACAAAGCCTCGGTCATGCTCTCAGAGTGGGGACAGGTGGGGTTTTTGCTGGCCCTGGCCCTCATATTCCCGGTGGGGGGAGTGGCCACCTCCTGGCTTTTGGGGAGGCTGGGGCTACGGCCCGAGCGCCCCAACCCGGTGAAGGAAGACGTCTACGAGTGCGGGGTGACCACCGAGGGCCCCACCTGGGTCCAGTTCAACCTCCGCTACTACATCTTCGCCCTCCTCTTTGTGATCTTCGACGTGGAGGCCGTGTTCCTCTTCCCCTGGGCTACCTCCTTCGAGCGGGTGGCGGTGGCCGGGTTTGTGGAGGTCCTCACCTTCGTGGTGGTCCTCCTGCTGGGCCTGGTATACGCCTGGCGCAAGGGCGCCCTGGAGTGGATGTGAGGCCATGGCCACGCGCTTCCTGTCCGGCCTAGAGCTGGCCCACCGCATCGAGGGGGCCTTGCCGGGGGCGGTGATGGACGCCCGCCCAGAGTGGGTGGAGGTGGCCTCGGAGCGGGTGGTGGCGGTGGCCCGCTTCCTGCGGGACGACCCGGAGCTGGACATGCGCTACCTGTCCTGCCTCACCGCTGTGGACCGCCTGGACCACTTTGAGGTGGTCTACCACCTGCAGTCCCTACGTCGCAACCACCTGGGGGTGATGAAGGCCAAGATATGGGACCGGGAGACGCCTGAGCTCCCCTCGGTGACCAGCGTATGGCCGGGGGCCATCCTGCAGGAGCGGGAGGCCTACGACCTTATGGGCATCCGCTTCCGCGGCCACCCCGACCTGCGGCGCCTCTTCCTGTGGGAGGGGTTCCCAGGCCACCCCCTGCGCAAGGACTGGCTGGGCATGCCCGGAGGCCGCATGTCCGGCCTGGAGACCTTCCCCGGCGAGCCCGAGTGGCGGGGGGAGGGGAGGGGATAAGGTGACGGGCGAGCCTTTGGTGGTCAACGTCGGCCCCCAGCACCCCAGCACCCACGGCGTCTTCCGCATGAAGCTCACCCTGGACGGGGAGCGCATCATAGACTGCGAAATGGTCATGGGCTACCTCCACCGCTCCATGGAAAAGCTGGCCGAGGAGCGGAGCTGGACCCAGAACATCCCCTTTACCGATCGCACCGACTACCTAGCGGCCATGACCGGCAACCTGGCCTACTGCCTGGCGGTAGAGAAGCTGGCCGGCATCCCCGTGCCCCCAAGGGCCCACTGGATCCGCACCATCATGGCTGAGCTTCAGCGCATCGCCTCCCATTGCATGGCCATCGGCACCTTCGTCAACGACTGCGGGGCCTGGCACACCCCCCTCATGTACATGATGCGGGAGCGGGAGAAGGTGCTGGACCTGTTCGAGCTGGCCTGCGGCGCCCGCCTCACCACCAACTACATGCGCATCGGCGGGGTGGCCAGGGACCTGCCCCCCGAGTTCCTGCCCCGCCTGCGGGAGTTGGTGCGGGAGATGCCCCAGCGCATCGCCGAATATGAGGAGCTCCTGGTGGAGAACGAGATCATCATCGCCCGCGCCCGGGGCATTGGCGTCCTGCCCGCTGAGCGGGCCATCGCCTACTCCGTCTCCGGCCCCATGCTGCGGGGCTCGGGGGTGGCCTGGGACATAAGGAAGGCCGACCCCTACGCTGCCTATGACCAGGTGGAGTTCGACATCCCGGTGGGCACCCACGGCGACTGCTACGACCGCTTCCTGGTGCGCTTGGCCGAGATGCGCCAATCGGTGCGCATCCTGGAGCAGTGCCTGGACCTCATCCCCCCGGGGCCGGTGCAGACCCCCGTGCCCCTGGCCCTCAGGCCCCCGCCAGGGGAGGCCTACGGGCGTATCGAGTCCCCAAGGGGGGAGCTGGGCTTCTACGTGGTAAGCGACGGCGGCCCCTCCCCCTTCCGCTTCCATATTCGCCCCCCCTCCCTCATCAACCTGACCCCCTTGCCGGAGATGGTGCGGGGCCTTACGGTGCCCGACGCCATCATCACCCTGGGCAGCGTGGACATCGTGGTGGGGGAGGTGGACCGGTGACCCCCTTGGCCCCCTGGTGGGACCTGCGCGACCTGGGCAACGCCGTGGGCGCCTTCCTCCAGTGGCTGGGGGAGAGGGGAGGGCCCTCCTGGCTCCCCTACGTGGTCTCTGGGCTCATCGGTGTCCTGGCCCTCCTGGCGTGGGCCCTCCTCAGCCAGCTCTTCTTCGTCTGGGCCGAGAGGCGGCTTATCGCCCGCATTCAGGTGCGGCGGGGCCCCAACCGGGCCGGCCCCCTGGGCCTCCTCCAGCCCATAGCCGATGCCCTAAAGGTCCTGTCCAAGGAGATGGTCACCCCCAGGGAGGCCGATCGCCTCCTGTTCTGGCTGGCCCCCATAGCGGTGGTGGTGCCGGCCATCCTAGTGCTGGCCGTCTTCCCCTTTGGGGAGCGCATGGTCCTGGCCGACCTGCACGTAGGGGCCCTTTACATCGTGGCCGTGAGCTCTACCGCCGCCTTCTTCACCTTTGTGGCGGGATGGGCCTCGGCCAACAAATATTCCCTGCTGGGGGCCATGCGCAGCGTGGCCATGCTCATCTCATACGAGGTGGTGCAGGTGGTGGCCCTCTTGGCTGGGCCGGTATTTGTGGGGAGCATGCGCCTGGGGGACATAGTGGCCTGGCAGGACCACTACCACACCTGGCTCCTTTTCCTCCAGCCCCTGGGGCTCTTGGGCTTCCTTATAGCCAGCGCCGTGGAGGTGAACCGCAGCCCTACAGACATCGCTGAGGCGGAGTCGGAGATCGTGGCCGGCTACCACACGGAGTATGGAGGCATAAGGTGGGGCCTGTTCCAGCTGGCGGAATACATCGCCGGCTTTGCCGTGGCCGCCACGGTGGCCACCATCTGGCTTGGGGGCTGGACCCTGTGGGGGCTGGAGGAGTGGGTGCCGGGGTGGATCATCTTCCTCCTCAAGGTGTATGGGGCCTTCTTCCTGTTCATCTGGATGCGGGGCACCCTCCCCCGCCTGCGTATCGACCAGCTCATGGGGTTTGCCTGGAAGTTCCTCTTGCCCCTCATGCTCATAAACGTGCTCCTGGCCGGCCTGGAGGTGCTGGTGTGGCGGGAGACGGGGGCGCCGGCGGGGGCCGTACTGCCGGCCTTCGCCCTGGGCAACCTGGCCCTGGCCGGGGTGCTGATGGGGGGGTGGGCCGTGCTCTTAGGCCAGCTCCGGCCCGAGCGGAGGCCTGGGCGCCCCCTCCTGGTGCGAGAGGTGGGCGCCATCTACTACCAACCCCTGGGGGAGGCCAAGGAGGCCTGAGTTGGAGGGCGCCGGCGCCGTAGCCGGCTTTTGGGCCCTGGCGGCCATCACCGTGGGCTCGGCCCTGGTGGTGGCTGTGGTGCGCGACCTGGTGCGGGCGGTGGTGGCCCTGGTGGGGAGCTTTTTGGGGGTGGGAGGCCTCTTCGCCCTCCTGTCGGCCGATTTTTTGGCTGTGGCCCAGGTGCTCATCTATGCCGGGGCGGTATCCATCCTTATCGTCTTCGCCATCGCCCTCACCCCCAGGGCAGCGCGGGACAACGCCGAGACGGCCATGCGCTGGCCGGCCCTCCTCCTCTCTTTGGCCGTGGTGGGGCTTCTGGTGGCCGTGGCTCTGGTGGCCCCCTGGGGGCCGCAGGCCAAGGAGGGGTTGACGGAGACGGCGGGGGCCATCGGCGAGGCCCTCTTGAGCCGCTATGTCCTG
>FWWL01009810.1_pt1 | contig 11370 bp, 11 predicted proteins | sample 2228331 | NCBI WGS metagenome assembly FWWL01 (sample SAMEA103939775, study PRJEB20133) | metagenome
GGCAGCGGCTGCGAGCGCACCGAGGCGACGGCCGGAGCCGCCGGCAGCGGCGCACCCTGGCTGACACCGACGCTGGCCGAGCGGCCGATCGAGCCCGTGGTGGCGGGGTCGCGCGCCGGGGCGGACTGGGCCGCCCTGAAGGGGCTTGAGAATGGCGCGTCCGTGAAGCGCATCGCGTCCGACGAGCAGGCGCTGACGCTGAGCGCCAGAACGCAGGCCGCCGACAGGCGCAGGGGAGCGCTGGGCTTGGCCGATCCAAACTGACCACGAATGGCAACCTGGCTACGCATGACGACTCGACGCATGACTTGCACTCGCGAACAACGCAACTCGATAGCCAGCATTAAAGCCGCGTTCAGGTTACGAAACCGTTTCGCGTCCGCGATCGCTCTTCATCTTTTTGGGGCGATTGATGGTCGGCTGCGCCTCACAGCGCCAAGGCTACTCCGGCCGCCAACGGCGAAAGCCTCAAGGCCGGACCGACGGCCTGGGACACGCCGCCATCGCCCTGCCGCGTCATCACGGCGCGCAAGCAGACGCCATCGACCCGCAGGGCCCCGACCAGCCGCCCGCCGGGCGCGAGCCGCGCCAGCAGCGTTTCGGGAACCTCGTCGACGACGCCGTTCATGAGGATGCGGTCGAAGCGGCCCAGCGTCCGGTCCGCCTGCAAGCCGTCGCCGTGGCGCAGATCGACGAGCTTGCCGAAGCCGCTGCCGGCCAGACGCTCATGCGCCGCCAGCGCCAGCGTGCGGTAGCGCTCCAGCGAGACGACCTCGCCACCCATCGCCGCCAGCAGCGCCGCGACATAGCCCGAGCCCGCCCCGATCTCGAGCACGCGCGCGCCGGGCGCCATCTCCAGCGCGCCGAGCATGGCGGCGACGGTGTGGGGCGCGGTCATGGTCTGCCCGCAGGGCAGCGGCACCGAGACGTCCTGCCGCGCGAGATCGGCGAAGCGCGACGGCGCGAAGCGCTCGCGCGCCACCTTCTCCATGGCGCGGAGAACTGCGATGTCGCGCACGCCTTGCGCCCGCAGCGAGAGCAGGAAGGCGACGGTGCGCTCGCCCTCGCTGGCCGTCGCTTGCGTCATGTCCCCGCCCCCCGCGGTCATGATTCAGATGGCGATGACATAGGGGCCACCCTCCCCGTCATGCTCGCCCTTGTGGCGAGCATCCACGTCTTCGTCATAGCGCGCGACGAGGAAAGACGTGGATGGTCGGCACAAGGCCGACCATGACGGGAGAGAGACTGGACGCGTCGTGGTCACGCAAACACCTGCGCGAACCGCGTCAGCGTCGGTTCATGCGTCAGATCGAGTTCGATCGGCGTGATCGAGATCTTCTTCTGCGACAGCGCGCGCAGATCGGTGCCGTTGGCGGGCTCGGACTTGCTGCGCTGGAAGGCGATCCAGAAATACGGGTTGCCGCGTCCGTCCGCGCGCGGCTCCAGCCGCATCAGCTCCTGATCGCGCCGCCCCTGCGCCGTTACCGCGACTCCCGCAACCTCGGCGGGGGGCACATTAGGGAAGTTCAGGTTGAACAGGATGTCCTTGGGGATGCCCTCCTCCAGCAGCCGGCGGATGATGCCGGCCGCATGGTGGCGGGCGCAGTCCCAATGGATCTGGTCCCGGCCGGCCGGCCCATAGGCCTGGCTCACCGCGATCGAGGGGATGCCGAGCAGCGTGCCCTCCATGGCGGCCGCGATCGTGCCGGAATAGGTCACGTCCTCGGCGACGTTCTGGCCGCGATTGACGCCAGACAGCACGAGATCGGGCCGCGCCTCGATCATGATCGAGCGCGCCGCCATGATGACGCAATCGGTCGGCGTGCCGGCGACCGCAAAACGCCGCTCGCCGATCTGGCGCAGGCGCAGCGGGTTTGACAGCGACAGCGAATGCGCGACGCCCGACTGGTCGGTCTCGGGCGCGACGACCCAGACCTCCTCGGAAAGCTGGGCGGCGATCGCCTCCATCACGGCCAGCCCCTCGGCATGGATGCCGTCATCGTTGGTCACGAGAATGCGCATGGGTCAGGCTTTCGGAATCAGGCGCAGCCCGAAGGCATAGAGCGCGGGGAACCCCTCTCCTGTAAGCAGAGGGGCAGGGGTGAGGTGAAGGACGTGTGACCAGTGAGGCGTCGCCGCCGTACGACGCTGCGGTTGGCGAGAGCCACAAGCGGAGAGCGTCCGACCCCTCACCCCTGTCCCCTCTCCCTCCGGGAGAGGGAGACCCGCGCCCTGATGGATGAAGGACAGCATCACGCCTTCTCGATCGTCTTCACGCCGCGCATATACGGCACCAGCACTTCCGGCACCGAGATCGAGCCATCGGCGTTCTGGTAATTCTCCATCACCGCGATCAGCGCGCGGCCGACAGCCGTGCCCGAGCCGTTCAGCGTGTGGACGAAGAACGGACCCTTGCCGTCCTTGGTCTTGTAGCGCGCGTTCATCCGGCGTGCCTGGAAATCGCCGCAGACCGAGCAGGACGAGATCTCGCGATAGGTTTTCTGCCCCGGTAGCCAGACCTCGATGTCGTAGGTCTTCTGCGAGGCAAAACCCATGTCGCCGGTGCAGAGCGTCATCACGCGATAATGCAGGTCGAGCTTCCTCAGCACGGCCTCGGCGCAGGACAGCATGCGCTCATGCTCCTCGCGGGATTTGTCCGGAGCGGTGATCGAGACCAGCTCGACCTTCTCGAACTGGTGCTGCCGCAGCATCCCGCGCGTGTCGCGCCCGGCCGAGCCGGCCTCGGCCCGGAAGCAGGGCGTGAGCGCGGTGTAGCGGCGCGGGAGCTCTTCCTCGGAGAGGATCGATTCGCGGACGAGGTTGGTGAGCGGGACTTCGGCTGTGGGGATGAGCCAGCGATGCGCATCCGGCTCGTCAAGTATGTCGACCAGAACTCGTCGAGCGATGTCATCTGCCATTTCAAACTTGTTCAAGGCGGATGAGCCGCCGAGCATAGCGAGTGTTCCAGGCTTCTCGGCTTCAAACTCCCGAATAGCCGCTTGACGAACCCGTTCTGCCAGGGAGTGGCGATTGAACAAGCCAGGAGTAACTGCGTATTGATCCTCGCGAAACTTCGGCAACTGCGCCGTCCCGAACATAGCATCGTCCCGCACCATCAGCGGCGGGTTGACCTCGGTGTAGCCGTGCTCCTCGGTGTGCATGTCGAGCATGAACTGCCCGATCGCGCGGGAAAGCCGCGCCACGCTGGAATTCAGCACGACGAAGCGGGAGCCCGAGAGCTTCGCCGCCGTCTCGAAATCCATCTGGCCGAGCGCCTCGCCGAGCTCGAAATGCTCCTTTGGCGCAAAATTCTGCCCAAACAGCCGCCCGCCGGATTTCTCGGGCGGCTCGCCATGCGTGGACTTGACGACGTTGCCGTGCTCGTCGGCTCCGTCCGGCACCTCGTCATGGGGCGTGTTCGGGATAGCGGCGAGCTGCTCGTCGAGCGCCGCCTTGGCGGCCTTCTCCTCGGCTTCGAGCGCCGGCTGCAACTCCTTCAGCGCCGCGACCTCGGCCTTCAGGCTCTCGGCAAGCGCGACATCCTTCGCGCCCATCGCCTTGCCGATCTCCTTCGACAGGGCGTTGCGGCGTTCCTGCGTGGCCTGGGCTTTCGCGATGGCGGCGCGGCGCGCATCGTCGAGCGCGAGCAGGACCGACGACGAGGTCTCGGCAAAACCCCTGCGCTCAAGCCCCCTGTCGAACGCCGCCGCGTTCTCGCGAATCCATCTGATATCGTACATCGTCGTCAGGCCATGCCGCCGCTGCGGACTGCAGCGAGGATGCTCTAGACCGGGAGCGGGCGGGAGGGAACAGGCGATGTGGTCATGGGAGGGTGCACCACCCTCCTCCGTCATGCTCGGCCTTGTGCCGAGCATCCACGTCTTGGACGTAGAGCTCGACGAGCGAAGACGTGGATGGTCGGGACAAGCCCGACCATGACGAGTTGGGTCAAATCAGAGACGCGCCGCCTTGTCGGCCGCCTCTTCCGCCGCCCGCTTCGCCTCGCGCTGCTTCTCGACATAGCGCACCGAGAACACCGACAGCTCGTAGAGCAGCAGCATCGGCACGGCGAGCATGAGCTGCGAGATCACGTCGGGCGGGGTCAACACCGCCGCCACGACGAAGACGAAGACAATGGCGTAGCGGCGCTTGTCCTTGAGGAACTGCGAATCGATGATGCCCGCCTGCCCGAGAAGGGTCAGGATCACCGGCAGCTGGAACGAGATGCCGAAGGCGAAGATCAGCGTCATGATCAGCGAAAGATACTCGCTGACCTTGGGCAGCAGCGCGATGCCGGCCGTGCCTTCGGTCGCCGCCTGCTGCATGCCGATCGAGAATTTCATCAGCACCGGCATGGCGAAGAAGAACACCATCGCCGCGCCCGCGACGAAGAACACCGGCGTCGCCGCAAGATAGGGCGCGAACGCCTGCCGCTCATTCTTGTAGAGCCCCGGCGCGACGAATTTGTAGATCTGCGTCGCAATCACCGGGAAGGCGAAGAAGCCCGCCCCGAAGGCCGCGATCTTGATCTGGGTGAAGAGATATTCCAGCGGCGCGGTGTAGATGAGCTGCACGTTCGCGCCCGGCCCCGCCGCCCAGACATAGGGCAGCACCAGCACGTTGTAGATCTGCGTCGCGAAAGCGAAGCAGACGAAAAACATGATCAGGAAGGCGATCAGCGACTTGATCAGCCGCGAGCGCAATTCGATCAGGTGGTCGATCAGGGGCGCGCGGGAGGCCTCGATCTCGTCCTCGCCCTCGCGGACGTTTGCGACGCTCATGCCGCGCTCCCATCGTCGGGTTCGGAGACCTTAGCCTTGCGCTTGCGCGGAGGCTTGGGCTCCGGAAGGTCGGTGTCGACGGGCGGCGGCGTGGAGTCGGCGCTGGCGGTGCGCCGGCGCTTCGGCTCGGCGGCAGGGGCCGGATCGATCACAATCTCGGGCAGCGGCTCAGGTCCCGGCAGCGCCGCGAGCTTGGCCTCGGCTTCTTTCATCGCGGCGTCGTCGAGACCGGCCGAGACGGTCGAGGTCGGCGGATCGGTGATGCCGAAATCGTCTTTGGGCATCTCGATCGGCTTGTAGTCGGGATTCATCGCCGTGGCGACCGAGCCGCCGACATCCTCGACCTGCTTCTTCAACTCGTGAAGCTCGGCCTCGCGCATCGCATCGTTGAACTGGCCCTGGAACTCGCCCGCCATGCGTCGGATCTTGCCCACCGCCTGTCCGACGGTGCGCATGGCCTTGGGCAGATCCTTGGGACCGATCACGACCAGCGCGACCGCCCCGATCAGCATCAGCTCGCTCCAGGCGATGTCGAACATCGATGGCTCGTCCTCTCGGCGCGCCTGCCGCCGGGCTGAACTTCAGCCGGCCGGACAGGCCTCGCGCCTCATCAATCCGGTGAGCCACCCGCCTCGCGGCGGGCAGCGGGCCATCAGGCCTTGTGCTCTGCCTTGGCCTGGGCGGCAGTGGCGGCAGCCGCCGCGTTGCTCGCCTGCACCTGATCGATCACCTTGGGATCGACCGGAGCCTGCGCCGAAGGCGGAGTCTCGTCCTCGGCCATGCCCTTCTTGAACGACTTGATGCCCTTGGCGACGTCGCCCATGAGCTCGGACACCTTGCCGCGCCCGAACAGCAGCATCACGACGACGCCGACGACGATCCAGTGCCAGATACTGACGCCACCCATGGCGATCTCCCTTGAACGTCTCAGTTTAGAGCATGGCTGCTTGCGAAAAACCGGTTCCCGCTTTTTCGCGCCATGCTCGGCCGGACCGGCTGAACGCCCGCCCCTTCTGCTTGCGGCGGAACCTATGTGTCCCCCGCAGGGAACACAAGAACTTCGTCCGTCGCGATGTCGACGCCGACATCCTCGCCTTCGCGCAGGGTTCCGGGCCGGGAAACCCGCGCGGCGAGCGGCTTGTCGAGGCCGGATACGGCGATCAGGACGTGATCGACCTCGCCGAGGAAGCGGCGCGTCACCAGCCGTCCCGGCAGGCAGAAGCCTTTCGGCACGAGCGTGATCGCCTGCGGGCGGATGCAGACGATCGCGTCCGCCCCCTCCGCCAGCCCGCCCGCCGGAAAGCGCCCGACCGGCGTATCGACCGCGCCGCGCGCGACCTTACCGGCGATCTCGGTGAAATCGCAGAAGAATCGCGCCGCGAACAGGCTTGCCGGCCGGCGGTAAAGCTCCTCGCCGGAGCCCACCTGGATGACGCGGCCGGCGCGCATCAGGACGATGCGGTCGGCGATGCGCATGGCGTCTTCCGGATCATGCGTGACGATGATCGAGGTCGCGCCGGTTTCCTGCAGCAGGGCCGCCGTCTCGTCGCGCACGACGTCGCGCAGGCGCCGGTCGAGATTGGAGAAGGGCTCGTCCATTAGCAGCACGCCAGGACGCGGCGCGACGGCCCGCGCCAGCGCGACGCGCTGCTGCTCGCCGCCCGACAGCATATGCGGGTAGGCCTCGCACAGATCGGCGAGGCCGACGCGGGCGATGGCGCGTCGCGCCGTGGCGTCGGCGGACGCATCGTCAAGCCCGCGCAGGCCGAAGCGGACGTTTTCGCGCACGGTGAGGTGCGGGAACAGTGCATAATCCTGGAAGACGAGGCCGACGCCGCGCGCTTCAGGCTCGACGAAACGGTCCGGCGACGAGACGTCCCTGCCCTCCAGCAGCACCTTCCCCGCGCTCGGCCGTTCCACGCCCGCCGCGAGCCGCAGCAGCGTCGTCTTGCCGCAGCCGGACTGGCCGAGCAGGGCTACGATCTCGCCGGGCTCGACCGAGAGCGTCACCCCCTCCAGGGCTGTCAAGTCGCCGAAGCGCTGTGTCACGCCCTCGAATCCGAGCGCCATCGGAATCGACGCGCCAGCCGTGCCGCGCCGGCCCCAGCTCAACCACCGCGCCACGCTCTCGCTGCGAGCCAAAGGGATACTCCGAACTTCCGTCTCACCCTCCCCGTCATCTCGGACAAGCTGCGAAGCAGCGCCGATCCGGGATCCATCGTAAGGCACGAAGGCGCTCTAGGATGGATCCCGGAGCTCCGCTTCGCGGCGTCCGGGATGACGGCGGAGGGGGTCCAAGCGCCGCATTACTCTCCCGCCCCATGCGGGGCTGCGTCGCCGTCGTCAAGCGGCGTGAAGAAATCGCCGAGCGGGTCCTCGTCGCCGCGCAGGGACGGATCGTCGTCGGGAACCGGCACGCTCAGCCCCTTCGGCAACTGCCCTTCGATGAAGCCGGAGCCCTTCAGTTCGTCGAGGCCGGGCAGGTCGTCGATGCGGTCGAGCCCGAAATGGTCGAGGAAGCCGGGCGTCGTGCCATAGGTGACGGGACGCCCGGGCGAGCGACGCCGCCCGCGCAGCCGCACCCAGCCGGCTTCCAGCAGAATATCGAGCGTACCCTTCGCGGTGGCGACCCCCCGGATTTCCTCGATCTCGGCCCGCGTCACCGGCTGGTGATAGGCGATGATCGACAGGACTTCGAGCGCGGCGCGCGAGAGCTTGCGCGGCGGTTCGGCTTCGGCCGCGAGCAGATAGCCGAGATCGGGCGCGGTGCGAAAAGCCCAGCCGCCGGCCAGCGGGCGCAGATTGACGCCACGCTGCTCGTAGAGCGCCACCAGCCGCTCGATCACGCGAGCGATGTCGATGCCCGCCGGGATCGAATGCGCCAGCACCTCGGCCGACAATGGCGCGGCAGACGCAAACAGCAGCGCCTCGACGATGCGTAGCGCGCGTGCGAAGGCTTCCGCGCCGTCGTCGTCCTCGAAATCCTCGTTTGCCGCGACGCTCATAGCGGCAGCACGGGCGGGCGGGCCGAGCGTCGGCGGACCTGCAGCGGCGCGAAGGCGTCGTCCTGGCGCAGGTCGATGACGCCCTCGCGCACCATCTCCAGCATGGCCGAGAGCGCCGAGGCGCGAACTGTCGCCGCCATCTCGCGGGCGGGCAGTCCATGCGAGGCCATGTAGCGCGTGAGATAGGGGTCGATCGCGGTCCAATCGCCGGCCTCGCCGACGAGCCGTGTCAGCGCCTCGCGCGCCTCGACCAGCGACCAGACCAGCCGCTGGCCGACGGATATGTGCCCTTGCGCCTTCTTCTGGCGCTGCTGCGCATAGGCCGCCAGCAGGTCATAAAGCTCGGCCTCCCAGACCGGGCGGCTTCCCGCCACGATCTCCTCGGGCGCGCCGCGCGGAAAGACGTCCTGCCCCAGCCGCTCGCGCGAGGCGAGTTTTCGCGCCGCCGCGCGGATGGCCTCCAGCCGACGCAGCCGCAGCGCAAGCGCGGTCGCGAGATCGGCCGCGCTCGGCTCCTCGCCTTTCGGCGGTTCCGGCAGCAGCAGCCGCGATTTCAGATAGGCCAGCCAGGCCGCCATCACGAGATAATCGGCCGCGAGTTCGAGTCTGAGCGAGCGCGCCTGCTCGACGAAGACGAGATACTGTTCGGCCAAGGCAAGGATCGAGATGCGGGCGAGATCGACCTTCTGCCGGCGCGCGAGATCGAGCAGCAGGTCGAGCGGGCCTTCATAGCCGTCGACGTCGATGACGAGCCCAGCCTCGCCGTCGCGCAGCGCGCCGTCCTCCTCGAATGGCAATTCAGCGGCCATGCGCGGCCAGCCCCTTGGTTCCGATGGCCCCGTTGCAGGTTCCGCCGTTCAAGCCACTAAGGCAAGCGCGCTGGCGACCCGTGCACGGGCGTCGTCCACATCCAGCGGCTCGGGCTCGTGCCGGATGCGCCCGAGCGCAGTCGCGGCGCGCCGGCCGCGCGCGCCGGTCATCTCCGGCACCGCGCCTGCGATGGCGAGCATCTCCTCCATGATGCCGTGGCAATGCAGCACGACATCGACCCCGGCACGGATGGCGGCGCGGGCCTTTTCTGCGAAGCCGCCGGACAGCGCCTTCATCGAGATGTCGTCGGTCATGATCAGCCCGTCATAGCCAAGCTCGCCACGCATGATCTCGCGCATGATTGTTCGCGAGACCGTGGCGGGGCGCTTGCTATCCAGCGCCGTGAAGACGACATGCGCCGTCATCGCCATCGGCATGTCGGCGAGATGCCGAAACGGCCGGAAATCCTGCGCCCGAAGGTCATTGATCGACGCCTCGACAACCGGCAGGTCGTGATGGCTGTCGGCTCCGGCCCGGCCATGGCCCGGCATGTGCTTGATCACCGGCAGCACGCCGCCGGCCAGCAGGCCCTCCGCTGCGGCGCGGCCGAGCCGCGCCACCATATCGGGATCATGCGCGTAGGCGCGGTCGCCGATCACGTCATGGCTGCCGGCGACCGGCACGTCGAGCACGGGAAGGCAGTCGACATCGATGCCGACCGCCTTCAGGTCATGCGCCATCAGCCGGGCGGAAAGCCGAACGATCTCACGCTGTTGCACGGGATCGTTGATTCGCAGGAAATCGCGCGCGGGCGGATATTTCGGCCAGAGCGGCGGCCCCATGCGCTGCACCCGCCCGCCCTCCTGGTCAATCAGGATGGGCGCATGCCAGCCGACGGCCTCGCGCATCTGCGCCGTCAGGGCCGCGACCTGCTCGGGCGATTGCGTATTGCGCCGGAACAGGATGAAGCCCCAGGGCCGCGCTTCCCGGAAGAAGGCACGCTCGTCGGAGGTGAGGCTCGTGCCGAGGCAGCCGGCGATGAAGGCGCGCGAGGTCATCGCTCAGGCTTAAGGACGCGGCGGCACGCCGGTCAAGCGAACCGCCGCCTTGTCCTGTTGGTTCAGCGCATCTGCTGCGACATCTGGGCGTTGAAGGCGTCGAAAGGCAGTTCGGCGACCCGGAACCAGAGGTTTTCTTTCTTCCAGTAAGGCAGCCAGGACTCATAGAACGTCTTGAACGCCGGGTTGCTGGCGGCGAGCTCGGCATAGAGCGCCATCGCCTCCTTGAAGGCGGCCTGCATCACGTCCTGCGGGAACGGCCGGAGTTCCGCGCCGGCCTGCACCAGCCGCAGCAGCGCGTCGGGATTGCCATGGTCATACTTTGCGACGCAGAGCGCATTCGCCTCGGCGCAGGCGGCTTCCAGAACAGCCTTGTAGGCGGGCGGCAGGCCTTCCCATTTCTCCAGGTTCACAAGGAAGCTGACATTGGCGCAGCCTTCCCAGAAGCCGGGGTAATAATAGTATTTCGCCACGCGCTGGAAGCCGAGCTTCTCGTCGTCGAGCGGGCCGGAGAATTCGGCCGCGTCGATCGTGCCGCGCTCCAGAGCCGGATAGATGTCGCCGCCGCCGATCTGCTGCGGCACCACGCCGAGCTTGGCGAGGATGCGGCCGCCCAGCCCGGCGATGCGGAACTTCAGGCCCTTGAGGTCATCGACGCTTTTGATCTCCTTGCGGAACCAGCCGCCCATCTGCGCGCCCGTGTTGCCGGACGGGATGGTGTGCAGGTTGTGCGTCTTCATGAAGGCGCGGCAGAGTTCGAGCCCGCCGCCCTGATAGAGCCAGGCATTGTTCTGGCGCGTGTTGAGACCGAACGGCAGCGAGGTCTCGAAGGCGAAGGCCGGATCCTTGCCGATATAGAAGCTCGACAGTGTATGGCTGCATTCGACCGTGCCGTTCTGCACCGAATCGAGCGCCTGCAGCGCCGGCACGATCTCGCCGGCCGCGAAGGGCTGGATCTGGAACTGGCCGTCCGTCGCCTCGGCGACGCGTTTGGCCACCTGCGTGGACAGTCCAAACAGCGTGTCGAGGCTCTTGGGATAACTCGACGTCAGCCGCCAGCTCACCTTGGGCAATGACTGCGCGACGGCCGGAGCGGCAATGGTGGCGCTCGCCGCGACACCTGCGCCCGTCGCCTTGACGAATTGACGGCGATCCATGGTCTTCCTCCGGATGGTTTTGCTTGGCCGCTCGCCTGCGAAAGCGCGACGCGGCGTCGGGCGCGACGCTACAAGTCATCGAAGCAGCCCAGAAACCGTCCGCAACGCAGGCGGGCATGCGCCCGGGACAGGGCGCGCGCACGAAAAAACCGGCGGCGCAGGGCGCCGCCGGTCGATGATAGAAGCCGGTTCGGATCAATTCTTGGCGATGAAGCACTGTCCGCCGGAGCTTTGCAGCTGGCTGCACATCGACGTCGCATCCTCGCGCGAATAGGGGCCGACGCGCAGGCGATAGACCGTCTTGCCACCGGCGAGTTCGGTCTTGCGCACGATCGGGGCCTGACCGCCGAGTTGCTCGGGAAACTTCCGCTGGAGCGCGGCAAAGGTGGCGCGAGCCTCCGATTCGCTGCCGGGCGCAGCGAGCTGGACCGCGAAATCGCCTGAGCCGCTGCGGATCGCCGCCGTGGCGGGAGCCGGCGTCGCGGCCGGTGCGGGCGTCGGCGCGGCGCTGGCGAGGCGGACAGGAGTCGACGTCGTCGTGGCGGGCGCAGGGGTCGCG
>FWWL01009811.1_pt1 | contig 11370 bp, 10 predicted proteins | sample 2228331 | NCBI WGS metagenome assembly FWWL01 (sample SAMEA103939775, study PRJEB20133) | metagenome
CGCCCCCGCCCGTCAGGGCAGGGGGAGAGGGGGGACAAAGGGGGGTGAGGGGGTATTAAAAATCACTACTCGCTGGAGCGACTACCTTGTGCTATCCTTCGTGTCCTTCGTGGTAAATTATGGCTTCTACTGACGTCGGGACGTTGGGCGATGCCTGCGCGAGAAGAGAAGGGCCAGCAGGAAAATCGCCGTACAGACCAGCACCATCGCCGGGCCGGAGGGGAGGTTCAGGTAGTAGGAGAGGTACAGGCCCGCCACAGCAGAGAGCGCGCCAAAGAGCGCGGCCATGACCATCATCGGCCCGACCCGGCGGACCAGCAGGTAGGCAGTGGCGGGAGGGGTGACCAGCATCGCCACCACCAGCGCCACGCCGACCACCTGCAGGGCCGCCACGACGGTGACCGCCAGCATCAGCAGCAGGAGGTAGCGCAGGAGGGTGGTCGGCAGGCGCAGGACCCGCGCCAGCGTCGGGTCAAAGGCCATCAGCACGAACTCCTTGTGCAGAGCGACCACCAGCAACAGCACCCCTCCGCCCAGGGCCGCCGTGATCAGCAGGTCGGTTGGGGAGACGCCCAGAACGTTGCCAAACAGGAAGTGGGTGAGGTCCACCGTGTAGGTGCGCACGGTGCTGAGCAATGCGACCCCCAGGGCAAACGCGCCGGAGAAGACGATGCCGATGGCGGTGTCCTCCCGGATACGGTTCTGGAGGTAGCCGATGGCCGCGGCGGCCACTATCCCCGCCGCCAGGGCGCCTGCGCTCAGCGGCCAGCGGAGCAGGTAGGCCACCGCCACGCCGGGCAGGATGGCATGGGCCAGCGCGTCGCCGAAGAAGGCCATCCCCCGCAGAACAACGTAGGTGCCCAGCACCGCGCAGACGACCCCCACCAGGACAGCAGCGATCAGTCCGCGCACCATAAAGGGGTAGGCCAGCGGTTCCAGCAGTCCGTGGATCATCGGGCGCCTCCCGAACAGTGCCCGTCACCCAGGAGCATCACTCCCCGTTCGTGCTCCCAGAGGGTCAGTTGCCCGCCGTAGGCGCGCTGCAGGGCATCCGGACAGAGCACTTCGCCAGGGGGGCCATCGGCGACAACCTCACCGTTGAGCAGGAGCACCCGGTCAAACCGCTCCGCCGCCATCCGCAGGTCGTGGGTCGCCAGCAGGACGGTCACCCCCTCTTCCCGCAGACGGTCCAGGAGGTGCAGGATGGCCTCCTCGCTGGCGGCATCCACCCCGGCAAACGGCTCGTCCATCAGCAGCAGCGGCGCCTCCTGCGCCAGGGCGCGGGCGATGAAGGTGCGCTGAATCTGGCCGCCGGAGAGTTCCCCCAGCGGACGGTTCGCCAGGTCGGCCATGCCCACCTGTTCCAGCGCCCGCCGCACCGCTTCCCGGTCCCGGCGGGACGGTCGTCGCAGCCAGCCGATGTGGCCGATCCGCCCCATCATCACCACGTCGGCCACCGTGACCGGAAAGGAAAGGTCCACGTCTTCCCGCTGAGGGACGTAGCCAATGGAGACCCGCTGGCGATGGGGATGGCATCCGAAGACCTCCACCGTCCCGGACTCCAGAGGCAGCAGGCCGATGATGGCCTTGAAGAGGGTGGTCTTCCCGGCGCCGTTCGGCCCGACCACGGCGACCCGTTCCCCCGCATAGGCGGAGAAGGTGGCGTCGCAGAGGGCAACCCGCCCGTTGTAGGCGACGGTGACCAATTCCACACGCAGGACCGGACAGCGGTCGGACTCCATATCGTTCCTCCAGAGTGATTATAACGCGGGGGCGGGAGGATGCAAGTAAGTCGTCAGTCGGTAGTCGGTAGTCGGTAGTCGTCAGTCGGTAGTCGGTAGTCGGTAGTCGGTAGTCGGTAGTTGGTTTGCGCAACTTTATCTCTGCCCGTACGTATAGTAAAGTGAGCGCAGATGATGGACGAAGCCCTCTGGATTCAGCAGGCGCAAAGAGGAGATATGGATGCCTTCGCCCGACTGGTCGGCCTCTACCAGGCCCCGGTCTATAATCTGGCCTACCGGATGTTGGGGGAGCGGATGGAGGCGGAGGACGCGGCCCAGGAGACCTTCCTGCGGGCTTTCCGCAATCTGAGCCGCTACGACTCCACCCGCCCCTTCCGTAACTGGCTTCTCTCCATCGCTGCACACTATTGCGTGGATTGCATCCGTCGGCGACGGCCCACGGTAGCGCTGGACGACGAGGCGATACCGGAGGCGCTCCACGGGGAGCCCGGCGACGCCGTCGCCGCATGGGAGGCACGGGAGCGCATCCAGCGCCTGCTGATGCGCCTTCCGGCCGAGGACCGGGCAGCCGTCACCCTGCGCTACTGGTACGACTGTTCGTACGAAGAGATGGCCCAGATTCTGGGGACGACGGTCAGCGCGGTGAAGTCCCGCCTCCACCGGGCCCGTCTATCCCTGGCCCAGATGATGGAGGAATCCGATGGAATGTAGCGAAACTCTGGAGCGAATGATGCTCGCTCTGGATGGGGAACTTCCGCCCGAAGAGTGGCGAAGGCTGGAAAGCCATCTGGAGGCCTGTGCGCCCTGCCGGGCGCAGTGGGAACGCCTTCAGGCAGTGGAACAGGTTCTGCAGGACGCTCCACTCCTTGCGCCCCCACCGGGGTTCGTCGGGCGGGTGATGGCCCGGGTGGACCGGCGCCGCGCCCGGCAGCGCTCTGTCCTGGGCGGGCTGGCCCTGGCGATGGGGTCTGCAGTGGTCATCTTTCTCAGCCTGCTCCCCCTTCTGTGGACGGTGCCCGGCGCGGCGAACTTCCTGGCGTTCCTTGTCCAAAGCGGGGACATTCTGCTGGGGCGTCTGGCCGGCGCGACCCGCCTTTTTCTGGAGTCGCTGCAACTTCTGCTGGGAGCGCTGTTCTCCGTAATGCTCCCGCTGGCGCTCTGCAACCTGATGCTGGCTCTGGCCCTGGGCCTCCTGTGGCTGGGACTCTTCCAGCACGTGCAACCGGCGCGGGTTTCCACCGGCAACCGATAGCCCTCTCTGCTATCCGCTGCCTGCTGCCTGCTACCCGCTGCCTGCTGTTTAAGACCTGCGACCTGCGACCTGCGACCCTGATAAGGAGGACTGTATGAAGACCGTTCAACGTCTATGGCCGGTGCTTCTCCTGCTGCTGAGCAGTATGGCATGCACCATCACCCTTCCGCTCCCGGACGTCCGCATACCCAGACTGCCCACTCTGGAAGTCGGGACAATGCAGGAGTATCGGGAGGAAGTGCCTCTGGCCGGTGTAACGGAAGCCAGAGTGGAAATCTCTCTCGGTACAGGGGAACTCACCCTCTCCGCCGGAGAGCCGGATAAACTCTTCTCCGGCCGCTTCCGCACCAACGTCCCCGCCTGGGCGCCGGAGGTGACCTGGCAGGACGGCGTGTTGAAGGTGAAACAACGGGATACTGCCGGGATTCCCGGAGCGGGCGCCGAGAACGAGTGGGACCTCCGGTTCGCTCCCGGCGTACCTCTGGATATGGTCATCCAGATCGGTGCGGCCAGGGGACGTCTGGATATGAGCGGCCTGGCCCTGACCGATCTCTCCCTGGAGACCGGCGCCTCGGACCTGGTGGTAAGTTGGGATGAGAAAAATCCGGTCTCCATGGACCGTCTTCTGCTCCGCGCCGGGGCGGCGAATATGGAGGTGCGCGGGATCGGCTATGCCAGCCCGCGGGAGGTCCGGGTGGAGGGCGGTGTGGGGAGCATCGTTCTGGATTTCGGCGGCCCCTGGAGCGACCCCTCTCAGGTCAGGATCACCGCTGGCGTCGGTTCGCTGACCCTCCGCTTCCCGGAAGACGTGGGCGTGCGGATTGTCATAGAATGTGGATTGGGCGACGTGAAGACCGGCCCCGGGTGGCGTCTCTCGGACGGCGCGTACGTGAACGACGCCTGCGAGCAATCGGGGGCCACCCTTCAGGTGACCCTGACCGCCGGGGTCGGCAGTGTGACTGTGGAATAAGCCAACCTGTTCCAAAGGAGGAAAATCTCATGCGCAAGTTCTGGTTTACCATCCTGCTGATCGTTGCGATGTCCGTGATGGCCGTACCGGTTTTCGCCTCCGACGGCCAGCCGCCGGGCCAGGTCGTCTTCGGGACGGATTTCACCCTGAAAAGCGGTGAGACGCTGGACGGGGACCTGGTGGTGTTCGGCGGCGACGTGACTCTGGAGGAAGGGAGTCGGGCGAAGGGAAGCATCGTGGCCCTGGGTGGCGACGTGGAGGTCGCCGGTGAGGTGGATAAGGACGTGGTCGCCTTCGGGGGTAATGTCCACCTGACCAGCACCGCACGCGTGGACGGCGGGGTGATGGTCTTCGGGGGAACGGTCCAGCGCGACCCGGGCGCGCAGGTGCGCGGGGAGCAGGTGGTCAACCCCGCGGAATGGCCGGGATGGCACTGGGAATGGCGGGCGGGCCCCTGGGTATTGCGCACCCCAATGGGAGAGCCGGGCAGTATGTTGCTGGGCATCCTGTGGCAGGGGGGCGTCATCCTCCTGCGGGTCATTCTGATGGCCGCCCTGGCCGGGCTGGTGGCGCTCTTCTGGCCGCGGGCGGCGGCGCGGGTGGGGCAAAGCGCGCTGCAGCGCCCTCTCCCCGCCTTCGGGATGGGGTTGCTCACCTTCGTGGTCGGCATTCTCCTGGGGGTTGGCCTGATTATCACCATCTGCCTCCTGCCCATCGGAGTGGCGGTGGTGATCGCCCTGGCCCTGGCCGTCCTCTTCGGCTGGCTGGCCCTGGGCATCCACATCGGCGAACGGCTGATGCCGACGCTGACCGCCCGGACGGTCGCCCCGTTCTGGACGGCCGCGCTGGGGGCGGGCCTGCTGACCCTGATCAGTGAACTGCTGGGGCTGATCCCCTGCGCAGGATGGGCCATTGGTTTTCTCCTGAAGTGCGTGGCCCTGGGCGCGGTGGTGCTCACTCGCTTCGGGACGGTGGAGTACCCGGCAACGGTGCTTCCGGCCCTCGCGGGGGAGGAGTGAAAAGTAATACGTAAAAACGTAAAACGTAAAACGTAAAACGTAAAAACGCAAAACGTAAAACGTGGGAGAGAGGTGCAGAGAGACATGGGGAGACATCTGGAATCCCCTGCATCTCTCTGCACCTCCTGCGTCTCTCCAGTAAGCGACACACAAACACCAGCCAAGGGATCACCAGTAATAAGCGAGGAAATATGAACACCGCTGACCAATCCCCCCAACTCTCTCTGGCTCCCGTCCAGCCAGCGGAACGTATCCAGATTCTGGACATCCTGCGCGGGTTCGCGCTGTTCGGTATCCTCCTGGTCAATATGACCATTTTCAGCCATCCGATCCAGACTATTCTACTTCCTACCGACCCTACCTTGCCGTGGTACGACCGCGCCGCCGAATGGTTGATCCGTTTCCTGGGGGAGGGCAAGTTCTATTCGTTGTTCTCCTTGCTCTTCGGATTGGGGTTCACCCTGCTGATGGATCGGATTGAAGCGCGCGGCGGGCGCTTCGTCCCGCTCTACCTGCGTCGCCTGTTCGTCCTGCTGGGCATCGGTATGGTCCACGCCTTCCTCATCTGGATGGGCGACATTCTCATCATGTACGCCCTTTTCGGCCTTCTGCTCATCCTGTTCCGCAAAGCCCGGCCGCGCACCCTGCTCATCTGGGCGGTGCTCCTCGCTGCGACCCCCCTCCTTTTCAACGCCGCCGCTACCGGGCTGGTGGCCCTGGGGCGTTCCGTCCCCGAAGGAGCGGAGCAGATTGACCTGGCGTTTGCCCAAACAGAAGCAAACTACGCCGCCGACATGGAACGGGCTTACCGGGTCTACGCGAGCGGGAGCTTCGCCGAAATCACCCGCCAGCGCGTCTATGATTACACCAATACGGGGCTCTCTTCGTTCTTCGTGACGGGCTTCAATGTGATGGCGATGTTTCTGGTGGGCGCTTACTTCGGCAGGCGGCAGATTTTCCAGAACCTGAAGGCCAACCGGAACCTCTTCCGGAAACTGTTGCTGTGGGGATCGCTCATCGGCCTGACGGGGAACGCTCTCTACGCCACCCTCGTTATGCCGCTCTCGCGCATCCGACTTTCCGGACCGCTACTGGTAGCCACCGTTGGGCAGGGGATCGGGGCGCCGCTGTTGTCGCTGGCCTACACATCGGCGTTCTGCCTGCTGATGCTCTCGCCCGGCTGGAACCGGCGACTTCAAGTGCTGGCGCCCGCGGGACAGATGGCGCTCACCAACTACCTGATGCAGTCTATCATCTGCACCCTGATTTTCTACGGATACGGGTTGGGGCTGTACGGTCAGGTCGGCGCGGCCGTGGGGATCGGTCTGACGGTTGCCATCTACCTGTTCCAGGTTCTCCTGAGCCGATGGTGGATGCAGCGCTTCCGGTACGGCCCCGCTGAATGGCTGTGGCGCTCGCTGACGTACCTGAAACTTCAGCCGATGGGGAGGTAGCCAATGGGAAAGAAGGAACCTCAAGCCGTAGAAGTCGCTGGCATTCAACTGCAATGCATCATTTGCCAGCACGACCGCTTCTGGAAACGGGAAGCCCAACTGAACACTTCGGTAGCAACCCTTTTCGGTTTTGACTGGGCCAACGAGTCGGGCACCTGCTATATTTGCGAGCGGTGCGGATACATCCACTGGTTCCTTCCGCGCGGGTGACCCGGCCGCTTTCTGCTTTTGCGGTACAGAAGAGCGCCTCATTGTGTATCGGTTCGCCCTGCGTGGGGGGAGCAACCCCACTTGCCATTTTCGCAAAAGGTGATATAATCTGCACAGAGGCAGGGAATATGTACCGCGTGCTGGTTGTGGACAATAACCGCTGGCCCGGCCCGCCCGAGGGGCGGCAGCCGTCGCTGCCACGCGGTTAGCATACCCGTTGATTTCGGCCAGGCCGCCCCCAAAAGGGGCGGCCTGTCTTTTATATACCAGACCATCTCACCAGGGAGGTGCCTAATGCTCAAAACCCACAACTGCGGCGAACTGCGCCCCCACCACGTCGGCCAGAAGGTCACCCTGGCCGGATGGGTCAACCGCCAGCGAGACCACGGCGGGTTGATCTTCGTGGACCTGCGGGACCGCTGGGGAATCGTGCAGGTCGTCGCCGACCCCGCCCACGCCCCCCAGGCCCACGAACTGGCTGCCCGCCTCCGCCAGGAGTACGTCGTCCGGGTCCACGGGGTGGTCCGTCTCCGGCCCCCCGGCCTGGTCAACCCCCGGATGGAGACCGGCGAGATTGAAGTCCTGGCCGACGAGATCGTCGTCCTCAATCCGGCCCGCACCCCGCCGTTCCCCATCTTTGAGGAAACCCCGGTGGAGGAGGCGCTGCGCCTGAAGTACCGCTACCTGGACCTGCGACGGCGGCGGATGCAACAAAACCTCATCCTGCGCCACCGCGTCGTCAAATTCATCCGGGATTTCATGGACGCCCACGGGTTTCTGGAGATTGAGACGCCCATCCTCTTCAAGAGCACTCCCGAAGGCGCTCGGGACTACCTGGTGCCCAGCCGGCTCCACCCCGGCAAGTTCTACGCCCTCCCCCAGTCCCCCCAGCAGCTGAAGCAACTCCTGATGGTGGCGGGGTTTGAGCGGTACTTCCAGATCGCCCGCTGCTTCCGGGACGAAGACCTGCGCGGCGACCGGCAGCCGGAATTCACCCAACTGGACGTGGAGATGAGTTTCGTCACGCGGGAAGACGTGATGGCGCTCATTGAGGAACTGATGATCGGCATTGTGGAAAACTGCACCGACCGCCGCCTGCTGACCAAACCGTTCCCGCGCCTCACCCATGCCGAGGCGATGGCCCGCTACGGGACGGACAAGCCCGACCTGCGCTTCGGGATGGAACTGGTGGACATCTCCGACCTGGTGGCAGGGAGCAACTACGGCATCTTCGCGGGCGCCGTCGCCGCCGGGGGGCAGATCAAAGGCATCCGCGTCCCCGGATGCGCCGGGTACAGCCGCCGCCAGATAGACGAACTGACGGCCCTGGTGCAGAAAGAGGGCGCTGCCGGACTGGCCTGGCTGGCCCTTTCGCCGGAGGGGGAAGTCCGCTCCTCCTTCGCCCGCTTCCTGACCGAGGAGCAGGTGCGGGCCATCGTCGCCCGGATGGAGGGCCAGCCCGGCGACCTGATGCTCTTTGTGGCCGACCGGCCCCCGGTGGTGGCCGCGGCCCTCTCCGCCCTGCGGCTGGAGATGGGCGATCGCCTGGGGCTGCGCGACCCCCACGTCCTGGCTTTCGGCTGGATCATTGATTTCCCGCTTTTTGAGTGGAACGAGGAGGAGCAACGCTGGGACCCCAGCCACCACCTCTTCACCGCGCCGATGCCGGAGGACCTGCCGCTCCTGGATACCGACCCCGGCGCTGCGCGGGGCCAGCAGTACGACCTGGTCTGCAACGGTGAGGAGATCGCTGGGGGCTCCATCCGGATTCACCAGCGGGAGGTGCAGGAGAAGGTCTTTGAACTCATCGGGCTGGACGTGGAGGACGCCCGTCAGCGGTTCGGCCACATGCTGGAGGCCTTTGAGTACGGCACTCCGCCCCACGGCGGCATCGCCTCGGGGATTGACCGGCTGGTGATGCTCCTGGCCGGCGAGGACAGCATCCGCGAGGTGATGGCCTTCCCCAAGACCGGCCAGGCCCTGGACCTGATGGCCAACGCCCCTTCCCCGGTGGACCCGAAACAACTGGCCGAGTTACACATCCGGGTTGTGGAGGATTAGGAGAAGGGTATGATCCCGGACCGTTACCACATTCCAACCCGGTTCGCTCCGCCTCCGCCGGAGGGATACCCGGCCGCATTCGCCCTCGCCGAAGGGGATTCATACATCAAATACGGCCATCCGGTCTTCCCGGACCGCCTCCACCGCGGCGATGACTACTGGACGGCCGAAATCATCACCCAGACCTGGTATCAGGCCGAGACCGGGCGTATCCCTATCTCCGGCGCCGGGTACGGGGGCAAGTTCGCAGGCGAGGGTTTTGAGGGCCTTTGGCTGGATATGAGCGAAATCGTCCGCCCCACCCGTGATGGCATCCATGGCCGGGAGACCATCTCTACCCAGGTGGACCTCGGCGCCCGGCCCGATCATCTGATGCTGAACCCCCAGGGACACCTGCTCTCCCGCCTGCCGGTCTGGGTCAGCCTGCCCATTCCGGTGCTCTTTAACCCGTTGCCGTGTCCTCTGCCGGGTCGGGGTGCCCTGCGCGCGCTGGCCGCGGCAGCGCAGACCCTCCGCACGATCGCTCTGATCCCCCCCGCTGACTACACCGATGACCTCCGAACGCACGCCGGCCACCTCGGCGCCTTCCTCTCTCACGGCGCAGACCATTCCCTGCCTTGGACGCCCCGGTACATTGAAGTAGGAGGCGTCCCGCCATCCCTGGGGATGGAGGTGATGACCGAACTGCGAGACCGCTATCCCCAGGCGGTGATCGGCCTGCGGCTTCCCCTGGGACCTCAGGCGGCGGAAATCGTCTGCTCCTGGGCCGAAAACAGCGTCTCCCTTGTTCACCTGACCGCCGACGACGTTGGGCGGGATACGGCGGGGCGGCCCATTCCGGAATCTCTCCAGGAGGTCCACCGGGCGCTGGTGGCGGCCGCCCTACGCGACCGCATTACCCTCATCGTCTCCGGCGGGATTGCCGCTGCCGAGCACGTGGTTAAGACCATCGCCTGTGGGGCAGACGCAGTGGCCGTGGATTACATCCTCCTCGTCGCCTGGGGTTGCGCCCTTTGGGCTGACCGGGGCCGCTGTCCGGCAGAGAGCCGGGAAATAGACCCCGCCTGGGGTGCTCAGCGGGTCGTCAACCTGATGAACGCCTGGCGCGACCAGATGCTGGAGGCGCTGGGCGCAATGGGCATGCGGGAGATCCGCCGTCTGCGGGGTGAGGTGGGACGGACAATATGGCACAAGACCGAAGAGGAGAGTTTCCGCCAGATACTGGGCGGAAGTCGGCCCCGGCCCGACCTTCCGATGCTCCCCGTCATCACCGGTGGGGAAGGGGATTTCCGCTGGCCACAGAGTCTGCTCCTGGCCTCGCAGCACCAGGCCCGCACTGGCGAACCGCCCCTTGGCCTGGAATGGGAATACCGCTTCGGCGCCTCCGACGGCGGGTTTGACCGTCTGTGCTTCGCCTTTGAACTGGAGATGGATCCCGCCCATCCACCCGTCGCCGACCCGCAGGAGGTGGACCTTTCCCTGCCTCTCAACCGCCGCGGCGACGGACACCCCCAGGTGGTCATCTCCGTCCCCTGGTACGGCGCGGGAATGTCCTACGGCTCGGTCAGTCTACCGGTGATGCTGGCGCGGGCCCGGGCGGCCCAGATGCTGAATACACTCACCTCCACCGGGGAGGGCGGTTACCCTGAGGAACTGGTCCCTTATGCCGATTTCATCATCACTCAGGTCGCAACGGGGATGTTCGGCGTTCGGGAGGAGACCATCCAGCGAGCGCGGGTGGTGGAAATCAAGTACGCACAGGGCGCCAAGCCGGGCCTGGGCGGCCATCTCCTGGGTGACAAAAACACCGAATCGGTTGCCCGCCTGCGCGAGGCTGTGCCGGGCGTCTCCCTCTTTTCGCCCTGCCCCTTCCACAGCGTTTACTCGGTGGAGGATCACAAAAAGCACGTGGACTGGCTCAAGCAGGTTAACCCGCGGGCGCTCATCAGCGTCAAAGTCTCCACGCCGACCGACGTGGATATGGTGGCCGTGGGCGCGTACTACGCCGGAGCGCATATCGTCCATCTGGACGGGGCCTACGGGGGTACAGGCGCGGCGCCTGAAATCGCCAAAAAGAGTATTGCGATGCCTATTGAGTACGCCATCCCCAAAGTCCATCGCTTCCTGGTAGAGGAGGGCATCCGCGACCAGGTGACCTTGATGGTCTCCGGAGGGTTGCGCAGCGCCTGGGACGTGGCCAAAGCGATCGCTCTGGGAGCAGACGGCGCGATCCTGGGAACGGCGGAACTGGTCGCCATCGGCTGTGTCCGTATCGGCCAGTGCGAGAAAGGGTTGGGTTGCCCTTTCGGCATCACCACCACCGACCCGGAGCACGCTGCCGGAGTGAACCCCGACGAGGCCTATCGGCGCATCGTCAACCTGTACACCGCATGGTTGTGGCAACTGGCAGGGATTCTGCGAACGCTGGGGATGAGGTCGGTAGGCGAACTGCGCGGGCGGAGTGATTTGCTGGTGTATCTGGAGTAGGGAGTAAGGAGTATGGAGTATTGAGTAGGGAGTAGGGAGCAAGGGGGTGGCGATGTTGCGGGTGGCGCTGTGTCAGATCAATGCTACCGTCGGAGACCTGACCGGCAACCGGGATAAAATCCTGGCCTGGATGGAGCGGGCGCGGGAGGTGAAGGCCGACGTCGTGGTCTTCCCC
>FWWL01009817.1_pt1 | contig 11368 bp, 11 predicted proteins | sample 2228331 | NCBI WGS metagenome assembly FWWL01 (sample SAMEA103939775, study PRJEB20133) | metagenome
GGAGGCCCCCTTCGCCACCCCCTCCTGCCCCCACGCCCCCTTTAGCTGGACCCTCTCCGTGGCCAACGCCCTCCTCCTGGGGCGGGAGGGATGGCTAGAAAGGCTGCCCCGGATGCCCTTGGACGGGGGGCTGGCCTGCGAGAGCTTCGACCCCTGGACCGGGGAGGCCCGGACGGGGGCAGGGTTTGCCGCCTGCGCCGGGTTTCTAGCCTTTGCCCTAAAGAAAGCCCTGGAAAGGAGGCGGGGATGAACCTGGAGCCCGTGGATATCCTGGCCATCGGGGCCCACCCCGACGACGTGGAGTACGCCATAGGGGGGACGCTTCTCCTCCACCGGCGGCAGGGGTACCGGGTGGGCCTCCTGGACCTCACCCGGGGGGAGCTTGGGAGCAAGGGGAACCCGGAGCAGAGGCAAAAGGAGGCCGAGGCCGCGGCCCACCTCCTGGGGGCCAGTTTCCGGGCCAACTTGGGCCTTCCGGACGGAGGGGTGGTGGACACCCCGGAGGCCGCCCAGGCCCTGGCCCGGGTGCTCCGGGCCTGCCGTCCCCTCCTGGTCTTGACCCACTGGGGGGAGGACCGGCACCCTGACCACCGGGGGGCCTACGCCCTCACCCGACGGGCCCTTTTCCTAGCCGCCCTGCGCCACCTGGACCTGGGCCTCCCCCATCACCTGGTTCGGGGAGTCCTCTTCTACCCCAGCAACGAGTGGGTGGAACCCGACCTGGTGGTGGAGGTCTCCGAGGTCTGGGTCGAGCGGGAAGAGGCCATGCGCTGCTACCGGAGCCAGTTCCTGGACCCCACCCTGGAGGTTGACCACGTCTACTTCGGCGTCCGGAATTACCTGGAGATGGCCCGCCTCCGGGCCCGGCACTACGGCCAGCGGGTGGGGGGAGGCTACGGGGAGGCCTTCCTCGCCCCGGGCCCCTTGCGGCTAAGGGACCTCCCGGCCCTTTTCCGCTGAGGGGCTCACCGGTCCCAGGGAAGAAGGGCCAGGGTCGCCCCCGGGGCCAGAGGGTGGCCAGGGCCCTGGAGGTGCCCGATACACCGACCGTTCAGGAGGGGCGTACGGCGGGGCCTAGGTCGGTACCAAGGCCTCGGGCCAAAGCCCCGTCCTGCCCCGGCTCAAACGGGTTTGGCGGGCCAAAGCCCTTTTGGCCCTGACCATTAAAAGAAGGGGCGTGAGGGAGCCCCCCCGGATTTTGGGTCCGTGGTACACATAGACCCCCCACGTCCGCTGGGGGCGGACATGGCATAGCGGGCGGCGGATGCGCCACTTATGTGCCTGAAGGACGCGTCACGCGCCATTGTGGTGAGGGCCTGGGTGGTGCTAGGCATGGGGGTCATGCCCGACCACGTGCACCATTCCCGCACCGCCAAAGGCTGGGCACCCTCGGATGCGGCCGCGATGCCTCACGCAAGCCCTACGTGCCCTGGGGGGAGATGAGCACAAGATTCTATGCACGGGCACTTGGGCTCGCGGCCCTAAGTTTGAACCAGGGCCTCCGCACGGCCCCAAGTCCCCGCTGCCTCCTAAAGCCCTTGAGCGGTGAGGTGCATCTGGTCCCGCTATGATATACTTGCAGCGGAGGTGAGAGCTTATGCATAAGGTCACCTTATCCCTTTTGGCCCTCTTCCTTCCGGCCCTGGCTTGGGCCCAGAGCTGGAACATGGCCACCCCTTATCCCCCGGCCAACTTCCACACCCAGAACATCCAACAGTTCGTTAAGGAGATCGAGGAGGCCACGGGGGGCCGGATCAAGGCCACGGTCCACCCTGGGGGCTCCCTTTTCCCCCACCCCCAGATCCTGCCCGCGGTGCGCGCCGGCCAGGTCCAGCTGGGGGAGGTGCTCATGTCCCTTCTCGCCAACGAGAACCCCCTCTTTGAGCTGGACTCCATCCCCTTCCTGGCCACAAGCTACGAGGATGCGCGCCGGCTCTACGCGGTCCAGCGGCCCGAGGTGGAACGCTGGCTCCTCCAAAGGGGCGTGGTCTTCCTCTACGCTGTGCCCTGGCCTCCGCAGGGGCTTTACACCGGCCGCCCCATTAATACGGCCCAGGACCTGAAGGGCCTGCGCTTCCGGGCCTACAACCCGGCCACGGCCCGTCTGGCCGAGCTCCTAGGGATGACCCCGGTCCAGGTGGAGGCGGCGGATATCCCCCAGGCCTTCGCCACGGGGATTGTCCAGGCCATGATCACCTCCCCGGTCACGGGGGTGGACAGCCAGGCCTGGGACTTCACCCGCTACTTCTACGATGTCAAGGCCTGGATCCCCAAGAACATGGTGGTGATCAACCGCAGGGTCTGGGACGGGCTTTCCCCCCAGGACCGGGAGGCCATTCTCCAGGCGGCCCGCCGGGCTGAGGAACGGGGTTGGCGCCTGAGCCAGGAGCAGGAGGCCCGGGCCATCCAGACCCTCTCGGCCCGGGGGATGCAGGTGGTCAAGCCCCCGGCCCAGCTCCTGGCCGACTTTAAGAAGGCCGGGGAGACCATGGTCCTGGAGTGGCAGCGGAAGGCGGGGGCGGTCGGCGTCACCGTCTATCGTCGTTACCTGGGCCGATGAGCGCCCTAAAGAGGGCCTGGGAGGGCCTGTTCCGCCTGGCTGAGGGGCTGGCGGCCTTCCTGGCCCTTTTCATCCTGGTCATCATCCTGGCCCAGGTGGTGGGCCGGTTCCTCGGGGCGGTGGTCCCTTCGGCTTTGGAGCTCGCGGGTTTCGCCACCGCCGGGCTGATCTTCACGGGGCTTGCCCCTACCTTGAGGGCGGGGGGGCATGTCCGGGTGGCCGTCCTCCTCCAGAGGCTTCCGCCCCGGGGCCGCCTCTGGGCGGAGGGGGTGGCAGGGGGCCTGGCCTTGGGGCTTGCCCTCTACGCCACCCTCCAGGTCTGGTGCCTGGTGGGGGAGAGCTACCGGTACGGGGACCTGGCCCCGGGGCTTCTCCCCCTCCCCCTCTGGCTTCCTCAGGGCTTTATGGCCCTGGGCCTGAGCTTTTTCACCCTGGCCCTCCTCGAGGCCTGGGTGAGACTCCTCCGGAGGGCGGAGGGATGAGCCTGCTTGGGGTGGGCCTTCTTTTGGTCCTCCTCCTCTTTCTCCTCCTGGGTTTGGGGGTCTATGTGGGCCTGGCCCTCATGGGGGTGGGGCTGGCGGGCCTCATCCTTTTCACCACCGCCCCCGCCGGCCTCAACCTGGCCACGGCCCTTTGGACCAGCGTCTCGGGCTGGAGCCTGGCCGCCCTTCCCCTTTTTGTCTGGATGGGGGAGATCCTCTACCGTTCCCGCCTGGCCGAGGGGCTTTTCGCTGGGCTGGCCCCTTTCTTAGGCCGGCTCCCGGGGGGGCTCCTCCACGTGAACGTGGTGGCCAGTACCCTCTTTGCCGCAGTCATCGGTTCCTCCGCGGCCACCACAGCCACCGTGGGGCGGTTCGTCCTGCCGGAGCTCCTCAAGCGGGGCTACCCCAAGCCCCTAGCCCTGGGTTCCCTAGCCGGGGCAGGCACTTTGGGCTTCCTCATCCCGCCCAGCATCGTGATGATCGTCTACGGGGTGATGGCCGAGGTCTCCGTGGCCCGGCTTTTCATCGCAGGAGTGGTCCCGGGCCTCATCCTGGCTGGTCTATTCATGGCCATGATCGTCCTCCTGGCCCTCCTCCGCCGGGGGGAGATTCCCAAAGAGCCCGGGGTTGACTGGCGCCAGGGCCTTGGGGCCTTATGGGGGGTCCTGCCGGTGGTATTGCTCATCCTCGTGGTTCTGGGCTCCATCTACCTGGGGGTAGCTACCCCCACGGAGTCCGCGGCCATTGGGGTGGTGGGGGCCTTCCTCCTGGCGGCGGCCCGCCGGGAGTCCAGCTGGGGTCTCTTTTGGCAAAGTCTCCAGGGGGCCATTCGGACCACGGCCATGATCGGCCTCATCCTGGCCGGGGCTGGGGTCCTGACCCTGACCATGGGTTTTACCGGGATCCCCCGGGCCCTGGCCCAGTGGGCGGTGGAGTCGGGGATTACCCCCTTGGCCCTGATCCTGGCCCTGAGCCTGGTTTACATCGTCCTGGGCTGGTTTCTGGACGGAATCTCCATCGTGGTCCTGACCATTAGCGTGGTCCTCCCCGTGGTCAAGGCCCTGGGGATAGACCCCGTCTGGTTTGGGGTCTACCTGGTCCTTATGGTGGAGCTGGCCCAGATCACCCCGCCTGTGGGCTTCAACCTTTTTGTGATCCAGTCCCTGACCGGGGAGGGGATTCTCCAGATTGCCCGCTACGCCCTGCCCTTCATGGGGGTCCTCCTCCTCATGGTGGGCCTCCTCCTCCTCTTCCCCGAGTTGGCCCTCTGGCTGCCCCGGCAGATGACAGGAGGGTAAGTGAGGGTCATCCCTCTGCAAACGGGGTTTACCCTCCGGAGCCACCGGGGGTCTGGACCTCTCCAGCGCCTACCGGGTCCCGGCCTCGAGGGCCGTCCTCTACGACACCCTGGGGTATGGGGGGCGGGAGGGGGTATAAGGATCCCGCCCTTCTGCGGCACCCCCTCGAGGCCCTCCCGGGAGGAGGGTCTACATTTCCGTTTACCATGTTCTCCTCACCAGTCCCATGGGCTCAAGGCCAGGGCGAAGGAGCGCAAGGAGGAATGGGAAGGCTGGATGCATGGGCTTTTACCCTAGGCCTTGAGGCCTTACCCTAGGGAAGGGAGGAGGCTCATGACGCAAACGGACTGGCCCGTGGAAGCCCTGGTCGGCGGCGAATGGCGCAGGCTTCCCCGGCGCTTCCCCGTGGTTTCCCCGGCCACAGGGGAGGTGGTGGCCGAGGTGGCGGATTGTGGGGAGGCCGAGGCCAAGGAGGCCCTGGAGATCGCGGTGGAGGCCCAACGGGCCTGGGCCCGGGCCACGGCCTACGAGCGGGCCCAGGTCTTAAGGCGTTGGTACGAGCTCATCCTGGCCCAAGAGGAAGCGCTTGCCCGACTCATGGCCTTAGAGATGGGAAAGCCCATCCGGGAGGGCCGGGCCGAGGTACGCTACGCCGCGGGCTTCGTGGAGTGGTACGCCGAGGAGGCCAAGAGGCTCTACGGGGAGACCGTCCCCTCCCAGTTCCCCCACAAGCGGATCCTGGTCCGCTACGAGCCGGTGGGGCCGGTCTACGGGGTCACCCCCTGGAACTTCCCCGCGGCCATGGTCACCCGCAAGGTCGCCCCGGCCCTGGCCTCGGGGTGCAGCTTCATTCTCAAGCCTGCGGAGGAAAGCCCCCTGACTGCCCTCTACCTCGCTCGGCTCTTCCAGGAGGCCGGGGGGCCCCCGGGGGTCCTCCAGGTCCTCCCCACCTCCGACCCCGAGGCCCTCTCCCACCCCTTCCTGGAGGACGAGCGGATCCGCAAGCTTACCTTCACGGGGAGCACCGAGGTGGGGCGGAGGCTCTACGAACGGGCAGCCCGGACCTTAAAGCGCGTCTCCTTGGAGCTTGGGGGTGGGGCCCCGGTCCTGGTCTTCGCCGACGCAGACCTGGACCGGGCAGTGGAAGAGACTCTGAGGGCCAAGTTCCGCAACATCGGCCAGTCCTGCGTGGCCGCGAACCGGATCTACGTAGAAGCTCCCATCGCCCAGGCCTTCGCCGAGGCCTACGCCGAGTGGGTCCGGACCCTCCGGGTGGGGGACCCCCTTCTGGAGGAGACGGAGATCGGCCCCCTGGTGAACCGGGCTGCCCTGGAGAAGGTCCAGGCCCACGTGGCGGACGCCCTGGAACGGGGGGCCCGGCTCGTGGTGGGCGGGGAGGCCCGGGGGCTCTACTTTGCCCCCACGGTCCTCCTGGGGGTCCAGCCCGGAAGCCGGGTCCTCCAGGAGGAGACCTTTGGCCCCGTGGCCCCCATCGTGGCCTTCGAGGGGGAGGAGGAGGCCTTAAGGCTCGCGAACGCCCTCCCCGTGGGCCTCGCGGCCTACGTCTTCACCCGGGACCTAGGGCGGGCCTTCCGGGTGGCGGAGGCCTTAGAGTACGGGATCGTGGGGGTGAACGACGGGGTCCCCTCCACCCCCCAGGCCCCCTTCGGCGGGGTGAAGCGCTCCGGGATCGGCCGGGAGGGGGGGCGGTGGGGGGTCCTGGAGTACCTCGAGGTCAAGTACATCTCCTTGGGGCTTTAGGAGGAAGGTGTGCAAACCGGAAAACGCTTCCCCGTGCCCCTGCGCTACGCAGATACGGACCAGATGGGGTACATCTACTTTGCCCGCCACCTCTTCTACGCGGACGAGGGGATCATGGCCTTCCTCAAGGCGAGGGGGGTGGACCTCCTGGCCCTGGAGCGCTTAGGGACCCCAGTGGCGGTGGTGGCCGCGGAGATCCAGTACCGCTCCCCCTTGCGCTACGGCCAGGCCTGCGAGGTGGAGGTGGCCTTAGAGAGGGTAGGGGAGACCAGCCTGGCCCTGGGCTTCCAGATCTACGGGGACGGGGTCCTCGCCTCCCAGGGCCAGGTGGTGTATGTCTTCATCGACGCCACTGGGCAAAAGGTCCCGGTCCCGGAAGGGGTGCGGCAGGCCCTAGAGGAGGGGGCCTAGGGCCTTCCCCCCCGGGCCTCCTCCCAGAGGAGTTCCATGGTGCTCCGCCGTTCCTGAGGCAGGGGGTCATAGGGGGTGAGGTTATGGGCCCGGAGAAGCGCCTCCTCCCCCTTGAGGTCTAGGACGGAGAGGCCGCAGGGGTGGACCTCAAACCCCCCGAAGAAGACCCGTTCCCGGAAGAGGGCGTAGGAGAGGAGGGCCCGGATGACCCCGCCGTGGAGGACCAAGAGGGCGGTCTCCCAGGCCTCCCCCAGGAGGCGCCAGTAGGCGGGGATGACCCGGTCTAGGAGCTCGGCAAAGCTTTCCCCACCTAGAAAGCGGTTTTCCAGGGGGACAAAACCGCTGAAGGCCTCCCGGAAGGCCCCCTCGGGGTCGGGGAGGTCCCTGAGCCTCCCGGGCCGGATCTCCCTGAGTTCAGGCCAGACCTCCACCTTAAGGCCCCGCCCCTGGGCGATGATCTCCGCCGTCTCCAGGGTCCTAGGGAGGCCGCTTGCGATGATCCGGTCCAGGGGGACCTCCCGGAGGAGGAGGGCCACGCTTTCCGCCTGGCGCCGCCCCTCCTCCGTGAGCCGGACCTCATCCGGGGGGTAGGGCCGGCCCTCGGGGGAGAAGTACCGCACCGCCCCGTGCCGCAGGAGGAGGAGGCGCCTTCTCATGGGTAGCGCTCCAGGTAGCGGGGGCTCGCCACCAGGAGCTTGCGCCGCACCAGGGCCTTGAGGGCCGGGAGGACGCCCTCCGGGACCTCCCCGGCCCGGATGCGTCGGGCAAGCTCCGCCAGGAGTTCCTCCGGCTCCCCCTCCTGTCCCAGGAGGCGGGCGAGCTCGGCCCGGTCCTGGGCGCGAAGCCCCGCCTCGAGCCCCACCTCCCTCAAGGCGATCCCCAGGGCGTTCAGGGCCACCAGGGTGCGGAAGCGGAGCCTCGGGTCCCCCTCCACCGCGGGGAGGACCTCCTTCTCCAAGAACCCCATCACCGCCTTTAAAAGCTCTTCCAGGGTGGGTCTATCCTGCATCCAGGACCTCCAGGAGGTGGAGGATCTCGTACTCCACCTCGGCGGCCAGCCTCCCTAGGACGGCAAGCTCCATGTCCTCCGTCTCCCCCTCCAGGTGGCGCCGGGCCTGGCCCAGGGCGGCCACGGCCCAGCGCAGGTTGCCCAGGAGCTCGAAGGGGAGGAGCTCCTCCTCGGCGATCCCCAGCCCGGTAAGGGCGTTATACCGCTCCAGGAAAGGCCCCACGGGGCTGATCCCCCCTAGACGACCCTTGTCCCGGCCGAAGCGCCAGGCCCGGACCAGGGGCCAGGCCAGGTCCTCCCGCGGGTCCCCTAGGTGGGCAAACTCCCAGTCCAGAACCGCCACCAGCCCCTCGGGCTCCACCAAGAGGTTTCCGATGCGGAAATCCCCATGGACGACCACCAGAGGCCTCGGGGGGGGCGGGTGGTCCAGGAGCCAGCGGAGGCCGAGCTCAACGGCGGGATGGGGCTCCCCCAGCCGGTCCAGGTCCCGGTAGAGCCCAAAGACGGCCCAGCGCCAGGCCTCCTCTCCCCCGGGCCCGGGGAGGAAAGAGGCCTCCTCAAGGGGAATTCCGTGGATCCGGGCCAGGGCCTCGGCCATCTCCAAGGGGAGGTGGGCCCGGGCCGCCTCTAGGTCGGGGCGCCGGACCACCCGGGCCCCGATGCTTTCGCCGGGGAGGCGCTCCATAAGGATGGCGGGGCGGCCCTCGAGGTCCGGGTGGAAGCCCAAAGGCCTCGGGGTGGGGACCCCGTGGGCGTGGGCTAAGGCCAGGACCCGGTGTTCCCATTCCAGGGGCAGGGTAGCCGCGGTCATGACCCCGCCTGCCTCCCGGCGCAGGAAAAGGGGGTGGACCTGGCCCTGGGCCTCGTAGTCCAGGGCCCAGGACTCCTTGGAGGCTCCCCCCGCCAGGCGCTTCAGCCCGAGGAGCTGGCCCGGGCCCAGGAGGTTTTGGAGCCAGGTTTCCAGGGCCTCCCTCATGGCCTTAGGTTCTTGTAGATGGCCCGCTTCCCCACGGAAGCCCGGTGGACCTCGCTTGGGCCGTCGTAGATCCGGAAGGGGCGCACCTCCCGGTAAAAGATGGAGAGGGGGATGTCCTCGGAGATCCCTAAGGCCCCGGCGATCTGGACCGCCCGGTCCACGGCCCGGCCCACGGCTTCGGAGACAAAGACTTTGGTCATGGAGGCCTCGTGCCGGATCCGCTCCTTCCGGTCCAGCTTCCAGGCGGCGTGCCAGACCATGAGCCGGGCGGCATGGAGCTCGATGTGGCTATCTGCGATCATGAACTGGACCCCTTGGTGCTCCACGAGCTTTTTGCCAAAGGAGTCCCGGACCCGGGCGTAGTCCTGGGCCAGTTCCGTGGCCCTCACCCCCACCCCGAGCCAGCGCATGCAGTGGGTGAGCCGGGCTGGGTCCAGCCGGAGCTCGGCGTACTCAAACCCCCGGCCCACCTCGCCCAGGACCGCCTCCTCCCCCACCTCGCAGTCCAGGACCACCTCCCCGTGCCCTCCTGGCATCCAGTGGTCCATGGTGGGGACGGTGCGGACCAGCTCCACCCCGGGGTGGTCCGCCTCCAGGAGGAACATGGTGGGCCCCTCCTCGGCCCGGGCCAGGACGATGTAAAAAGCGGCCCCCTGGGCCCCGGTGGCGAACCACTTCCGGCCCTGGATCCGCCAGCCCTTGCCCTTCCGCTCCGCCCGGGTCTTGAGTAGGCTCGGGTCAGACCCCGCCCCCATGGGCTCGGTCATGAGGAAGGCGCTCCGCACTTCTCCAGAGAGAAGGGGGTAAAGGTAGCGCGCCTTCTGGGCCTCGTTGGCCACGTGGAGGAGGAGGTGCATATTCCCCTCGTCCGGGGCGGCGGCGTTCAGGGCCCGGGGGCCTAAGAGGCTCCGGCCCGCCTCCTCCAGGACCACGGCGAGCTGGGTCCAGCTTAGGCCCAGCCCCCCCAGGCTCCGGGGCATCTGGGGCAGGAAGAGGCCCCGTTTCTTGGCCTCGGCCTGGAGCTCCTTAAGGATCCCCTCCAGCCGGGTTGGGTCCTCCGCGGCCTCTTTCTCCTTTGGGATCACGGCCTCCTCGAGGAAGGCCTGGACCTGGGCCCTGAGTTCCCTCGTCTCCTCGTCTAAGCTGAAATCCATGGGTCACCTTCCTTGGGGCAGAGGGTTCAACCGGTTTGACCCTTCCAGTTTACCCGGGTCCTTATGACGGTTTACAAGAGTCCCGGGGCGGGGAAGGCTACCCCCTCCGACCCCTAACCCGCGGGTCCAGGAGGTCCCGCAGGGCGTCCCCTAGGAGGTTGAACCCCAGGACCACCAGGACTAAGGCCACCCCCGGGACCAGGGCGGGGAAGGGGGAGAAGGCCAGGAAGCCCTGGGCCTCCCGGAGCATCCGGCCGTAGCTTGGGGCTGGGGGCTGGACCCCGAGGCCTAGGTAGGAGAGGGCGGCCTCGGCCAGGAGGGCGGCGGACCAGGCCAGGCTGGCCTGGACCAGGAGGGGCCCCGCGAGGTGGGGGAGGAGGTGGCGGAGGAGGATCCGGCCTGGACCCGCCCCTAGGGCCAGGGCGGCTTCCACAAAGGGCAGGGCCTTAAGGGCCAGGACCCCGCCCCGGGCCATGCGGAAAAAGGCTGGGACCATGGAGAGCCCCACGGCCAACATGGCGCTCACCGCCCCCGGGCCCAGGAGGGCGGCGAAGAGGAGGGCGAGGAGGAGGGCGGGCAGGGTGTAGAGGGCCTCCATGAGGAGGCTCAAGATGCCGTCCCAGAGCCCACCCAAGTACCCGGCCACCAGCCCCAGGAGGGTGCCCAGGACCGCCCCTACCCCCACGGCCACCGCCCCTACCAGGAGGGCGTTTCTGGCCCCGTGGAGGAGGCGGGCCAGGAGGTCCCGGCCCAGGTGGTCCATGCCCAGGGGGTGGGCCCAGGAGGGCGGGGCGAGGCGCTGGGTCAGGTTCAGGGCGTTGGGGTCCACGGGGTAGAGGAGGGCGGCCAGGGCCATGAGGAAGAGGATCCCCACCAGGCCCAGGCTCAGGGCAAGGCGTAGCCTAGGCATACTCCACCCGCGGGTCCAGAAGGCCATAGAGGAGGTCGGTGAGGAGGTTGAGCCCTACGATGAGCCCGGCCATGACCAGGACCAGGCCCTGAAGGAGGGGGTAGTCCCGGGCCTCCAGGGCGGTGAGGGCTAGGCTGCCTAGGCCCGGGAGGGCGAAGACCGTCTCCACGATGACGGCCCCGGTGAGGAGAAACCCCCCTTCCAGCCCCAGGAGGGTGAGGAGGGGGAGGCTGGCCGGCCTGAGGGCGTGCTTCAGGAGGACCCGGGCCTCGGGGAGGCCCTTGGCCCGGGCGGTGCGGATATAGTCCTGGCCCAAGACCTCCAAAAGCCCCGCCCGGGCCATCCGGTAGAGGTAGGCTGAGCGGGCCAGGCCTAGGGTCAGGGCGGGGAGGAGGAGGTGGCGCAAGGCCTCCCCTGGGGCCTGCCAGCCCGGGAACCCCCCAGAGGGGAGAAGGGGGAGGTGGACGGCCAGGAGGTAGAGAAGGAGGATCCCTAGGAAAAAGGTGGGCACGGCCATGAGGAGGCTCATGACCCCCCCCAGGACCAGGTCCAAGGCCCCCCGGAAGCGCACGGCCAGGAGGGCTAGGGGCAGGGCGAGGAGGAGGGCTATGAGGAGGGCCAGGGTCACCAGGGCCAGGCTCAAGGGGAGGCGCTCCCCCACGAGCTCCCCCACCGGCTTCCCATAGCGGATGGACGCCCCCAGGTCCAGCCGGGCCAGGGCCGAGAGCCAGTCCAGGTACCGGACCCAGGGGGGGCGGTCCAGGCCCAGGCTCCGCTCCAGGGCTGCCCGGGCCTCGAGGCTCGCCT